>VOFJ01001533.1_pt1 | contig 10037 bp, 12 predicted proteins | sample 5384081 | NCBI WGS metagenome assembly VOFJ01 (sample SAMN12384729, study PRJNA508395) | human gut metagenome | isolation source: healthy gut I | host: Homo sapiens | reverse complement strand
AAAAGAAAAGCGTATAAGCTATGAAATCGTATTTTGATGGGAGGGAGTCGGAGAGGAACATAGTACCAATAATGACTGTGCAAGAAAACGCAGTCTATGGGAAGGTTCCTTTGCTTCATTCATGTTTGTAGAGAGGGTAAGAGTGAGAGAATGTCATGCAGACTAACAACTCCAAAGAAAAAGTTCGACAACTTCAAAACAAACTATATCTGACAGCCAAGAAATGTGATAGCCGAAGATTTCATGCACTTTACGATAAGGTATATCGTGATGATGTACTTTTTTGAAGCATGGAAACGGGTAAAAGCTAACAAAGGTTCCAGTGGTGTAGATGGTATCGGAATCGAAGATATTGAAGAGATGGGAATTGAAAAATACCTGTCAGAAATCAAATCGGAACTGATGGATGGAAAGTATAAACCATCCCCAGTAAAGCGAGTTATGATACCAAAACCAGACGGAAGTGAAAGACCTCTTGGAATACCAACAGTCAAGGACAGAATTGTGCAGATGGCTGCCAAGATAGCAATAGAGCCAGTATTCGAAGCTGACTTTAGAGATTGTTCCTATGGATTCCGACCGAAAAGAAGTGCAAGGCAAGCACTGGAAGTGGTAAGGAAAGCGTGTAACAACAAGGGCTATTATGTAGTAGACGCAGATATTGAGAAGTTCTTTGATAACGTAAACCAAGATAAACTGATGAAACTGGCAGAGCAGAGAATATCAGACCGTAGGATATTGAAGCTGATAAGACAATGGTTAGTATCAGGAGTATTATACGGAAATGTACTGACAATTTCCGAACTGGGAACAAGCCAAGGTTCAGTTATATCTCCGTTATTGGCAAACATCTACTTAAATACACTGGACAGACTGTGGGAAAAGTATGGACTTACTCACGGTATTCTTGTAAGGTACGCAGATGATACAGTCATCATCTGCAAGAATAAGAAAAAATGCAAATCACGCACTGAACTTATTGCAGTACATCATGGCAAAACTGGATTTAAAGCTACACCCAGTAAAAACAAAGATTGTCAGCATGTGGGACGGAAAAAAGAGGGATTTGACTTTCTTGGAATGCACCACAGAAGAATGACAACGGAAACAAGCAAAGGACAATTGTATAAAGAAACTTATCAGTACCCGAGCAGGAAAGCCATGAAGAAGATGAAAGCAGAAATCAAAAAGAATGTAAACGGTCGAAGTCTGTTAGTTGCAAAGGAAGAGGATTTAATAAAGAATCTAAATCCGAAAATCATAGGTTGGAAGAATTATTATTCCACCAAAACAAATGAGACATGGATGCAGGAATTAGACTGGTATATTATCTGCACCTTTACAAGATGGTATAACAAGAAACACCAAAGGCGTAAACATATGTCAAGAGTGGGATTTGTTAGAAATAGCATTTACGAAAAAGGATTAAAGAAAATGGCTAGAGCATGACGTAATGCTGTAGAAAGAAGAATGTCGGAAAGCCGTGTGAGGGAGAACCTCATGCACGGTTTGATGAGGGGCGGATGAAATTTTCATCCGCCTACTCTATGAAATGACTTGTGAAAGGACGCTTATATCTGCCCAATGAACGTTATGAAGTGCGCTACAAAATCTGCGAGTTACGTTATGGAGCTCCGGTTATGGGATGAGTGTCTATTTGGTAGTCGCAAAATTCAAGGTGTTCAATTCCTTGCAATTTATTATAGGAATTATTGGCAGAATTGTGAGTGGTTTATTTACCACATACATAGTACGTCTTGTAGCTAAATTGACACAAAAAATAACCGCCATAGTTAATAAGCGGTCGTTTTTGCGTTGATATTTAGTTTATATTAGCCAACACACCACATATTGACTCAAACCGTCTAACGGATACTTGCTTGTTATTTTTTATACCTACACATTTTAGCACATCAAAAATGTATTTGCAATAGTCTTAACGAAATAGAACAAACCTATTATGTAAAATGGACGGATATTGTTTTCGTTTTTGCGTTAGGGAGAGTTTCATCTCCATAACGCAACGAAATACAATATCCGTCCATTTCACATTCATGCTTTTGTAAGTATGTCAGACGGCAATATTTTGTTTGTAATCCAAAAGTCTTTACACAAGAGAATAATATGTTGAATTTCTTTACATCTAAGACTATAATGAACATATATTCTTGATATATAAGAATAAGTCTTAGAAGATAGGAAAAAGTGCAATTATGATCACATATATTTGCCACAATAAAAATGACAAAACAGGTGAGAATCTGCCATGTACAAATAATCGATGTGAGACAAGTATATGTCCTAGTTGTGGCGGACGGTCAGATGCCATTTCAGACATTTTCTGGTGTCCAGAATGTCAGGTGCCAATTTATGAGAAGACTTGTCCGGTTTGTGGACAGGAAGGAAAAAAGCTGACCAGTGATGTAAGACCGGTGTTTCCGGAAGAACGTCTGCTGTTAGAAATCATTTTGGAAAAAGCCGTTTGCATTTGAAAAAGATTCTGTCTGGAACGGCAACGGAAATAATTATTTTGTAAATGGAAAAAAAAAAATTAAATTTTCTGTCAAAGACCTGAAAAATAAGGATACAGATGCGATTCGAAGCAATACGAAGAATTAAAAGCGCAGAATACTTATCAGTACTTTGAAGAACAGATGGAACGTTTTATTTTGTGCAATAAAGAACGATATAACCGGATTGTGGAAGAGGCGAAGGGATATATCAGAAGCGTGACAGAGAATTTTAATATTACAGATATGTTTGTTTCCTTCAGTGGGGGAAAGGATTCGACTGTCACAGCAGATCTGGTGACACGTGCTTTAAGCAATCCGCAGATCATGCATATTTTTTTGGAGATACGACGCTGGAATTTCCGTATACCTATGAATATGTTCAGAGATTCAGGAAGGATCATCCGAAGACACCTCTTATTTCCGCAAGAAATAAAGAAAAAAGATTTTGAAGAATTATGTAAACTTGTTGGATATAAGCCGTGTGATGCGGTGGTGCTGTACCATTTTTTTAAAACGGGAACGATTCAAAAAAAGAATCAAATCTTTATATAGGGATAAAAATCAGATTTTAACTTTTTATGGAATCCGGCGCAGTGAATCGTTGAGCCGGAGCAAATACGAGCGGGAGTCTGACAGTCCTAAAATCACGAAACAGCGCATTGTCTCCCCGATCATTGATTGGATGGATTTTGATATCTGGCTGTACATCCTGACATCCGGGATTGATTTTAATGACGCATACCGTCTGGGTTATGCAAGAGTTGGATGCTGGTGCTTTGCCCGAACAACAGCGGCTGGTCGGAATTTTTGTCAAAAATCCATATGCATGAGCAGTCAGAGCGGTTTCGTACACTGCTGATCGATTTTGCCAGAAGTATCGGAAAAAGAAGATGCAGAAGTATATGTGGATGACGGATTCTGGAAGGCAAGGCAGGGCGGTAACGGGGGGGTAGCGTACGCACAGAAATCGGTGATTTCTTTTAAACCATGTGCCACAGAAGAGAATGCCTTCAATTACGAACTTCAGAAACCTGTCACAGAAGAATTATACGAACTTTTCCGTCCATTTGGATATCTGAATTTTGACATGGGCAATGCAAGACTTGGAGAAGTTTTTATTTTGAATAGAGCCGGAAAGATTCTGTTGAAATTGCAGGGAAGAGTTGGAAGCAGGAATCTGAAAGTGACGATCCTGGATCATAAGATCGCCGGTGCATCCGACATGAAAACGGCAGAAGAACGTGTCAAATGTCAGCTCACAAAGTATCAGATGTGTATGGATGCCTTGCATGCGAAAAAGTGTATGCCTTTTCAATGCACTTTCTGTGAAAGAAGAGAAAGATGGAAAAATCGACTACCGCATTTCAGATGAAAAAATGCATGCGCTGTGGAGAGTGTGTGAACCACTTTATCGCAGGCTGTTATATGCGGAAAGTATTATCAATAAAAAGAAGAGGGAAGGTGACGATCCTTGACAGAGAAAAATAAATACCGTTTTAAGGGGCATGAAAGCTTTATTCTCCGTGAGGGATGGCTGAACAAAGGATTATTTGAAATAGAGAAAGACGCAAAAGTTTTTTTCTGAAAATTATGGAGCGGATGAACTGGGAGTTTATGGCAAAATCGATCCGCTACTGGCTTAAAACGATGAACCTGACGGAGGATAAGCCAAAGGGAAGGAACAAAGCTCACAGAGCTTGGAAGAATCATTTTGACAGGGAGATCCTTATCTTGAGGATATTTTTACGATATGGCTTTTACACTGTCAGATCGTAAAAAATTATGCACTGGCAACTGCGTGGGGACTGTTTTTTTGATTCTTTTTCTTATGAGGAGTTTTCACGAAAACAGATGAACGATGAGATGACAGAACTTGCGCTGATTATACAGATGGAGAAAAAGTTTTCAGAAAAATCTGTGGAAGACGATTGTGATGCCATTCTCCGAATGTATGTAAAGAGAAAAGAGAAGCAGATGAATCGGAGGAAAAGAACAAGAGCCCCTTCTGGAAATTAAATCTGATGAAAGCCTCAGGTGACCTGTTTGAAAAATGCCAGCCGGATCTGAATAAAGTACCTGAGGATATTATTTATTATCTTCTGAACGATCTTCTGCAGGAGCATGATTCGGTCCAGATCGACGAACTTCTGACCATGAAGGGTGGACCGGGAAAGATCATGAACTTAAAGAGAACCATGCTCATCGAATTGCTGGAGCGTCTGGAAAATCAGGACAAAATCATTATCAACCACACCGCAGGGCTGAATATGGTGTATTTAAATGAAAAAACAGATGGCAATTCTGTTGTAAGAAACTATTACGAAAAACATGGAGTGCATTATGAACCCTTTGATAAAACTGATACAAATTAATCATTCCTTTCAGAAGTCTGTTAATTTACAGCTGGATCTGGATAATTATGAACGCATTGGAAGTTATATTCCGACGCGTTCTTCTATTGCAATTTTAAAGCGTTATTGGAATATCGTATCAGGAAAATCAGGAGAGTGCCTCTGTTTTGATTTCCACCTTATGGAAAGGGAAAATCACATCTGTTACTGGTACTTCTGGCACTGCTTCACGGAAGTATGGAACGGGATCAGGTGATTTTAGGGGAAAAATAGAAAAAAATCGATCCACAGTTGACGGAAGAGATCAGACAGTGGATAAAGCAGGGGAATAAATATCTTTCCGGTATTAGTGAATTCTGTTTCAGGCACAGATTTAAATCAGAGTTTTATTTATGCGCTTCAGCAGGCATTAAACCGTGAAGGGTTACAGAATCTCGCACCTGCGGATTATTATTCAGAAGCAGTTAAGGTTATTGAAAAATGGAAGAGAGAATATCCGGAAACATATGCGGCGTTTGAAAAAGCTGGCAGAGCAGGCAGGATATGAAATGGCTGGGTTCTGTATGCGGCTTGAAAAGCAGGATCGGGAAAGTCTGGACTTTTTACGGAAACCTATCCAAAACTGACGGCAGGAAGTCAATTCCAGCCGATGATGCAACTGGATACTGTCCGCATTTATCAGCAGATTAACAGAATTTTGGTGGAAGAAAAAGGTTTTGCCGGCATGTTCCTCGTTTTTGATGAATTCAGTAAATATTTGGAGGGACATGGAGCAGAGTATTTTTTCAAATGATATGAAAGCTTTGCAGGACATGTGCGAGCTGGTGAACGCTTCAAAAGGACAGATGATATTTACACTGGTTGCGCATAAAAGCATTCATGATTACGGAAAAAACCATCGATAAATCGGTCAAGAATTCTTTCCGTGGTGTGGAGGGCAGAATCAAGGAAATTGATTTTGTCGTATCAGCACAAAATAATTATGAATTGATCGCAGATACCATTGAGAAAAAAAAGCCAGAGTTTTCAGAGGCATACAAAGAGTGGGAAAAATCAGTCTGTCTATGGAACATTGTGGAGAAAAAACATATTATGTGCCATGCTTCCAAAAAGCTTTTTTGCAGAGAATGAATATCTGGAAACACTTGGGGAAAATGGTATCCGTTATTGCCGTTGACAACATACTGACGCTTTGCATTTCGGAAAAAGTGGCTGGGAACAGGCGGACAATTTTTTACATTTCTGGCGGAAGAGGAACAGGGCAGTTTAAGCTGGCTTTTGCAAAAAGGAATAGAGGACTTTATCGGAATCGATAAAATTTATGATTATTTAAATCTGTTTCAAGGACAATACGGATCTTCCACACAGATCCATAATGAATGGATATAGAAAGCAGAATATGCAATTTCACAAAGTGTCAAGAGGATCTGGAGATCGGATATTAAAGACGATCGCGATTATCCGCGATCCATAAAGAGGAAAAGGCACTCACAAAAAGGACTGTTTTCAGACTTTCACTGGGATGTAGAAGAAAAAATTTCAACATGCACAATGCTGGCGACTCATGGAAAGATCTCATCATATACAGAAAACGCCTCGGGGTGGCAATGCGTTCCGTTCTAACGTCGGGGTTGACATAGAAAAGGCGATTGAGAAAGCCGCATGGGAGAAATGGTGGAAAGCAGATTTGATCTATGCAAAGCCTTATGGATTAGCGCGGAGATGGACTACGAACTGCCGAAGCGGTATAACCAAAGAAATTTGCGATCACCAGATATTTCCAGTATGAGATCATGCTGCTTTTCGGATTTCCTGAAACTGAAAAACGAGTGCATATTTATTGAAGAAAAAATTTGCAAATGGAAAAAATTTTACTCCTCATTTATGAAGATGAAAACAGATGATCTGAGGTTTTGAAAAGCATTTGCAAAATTGGCGGATGACAGACTGATCACGCTGGTATCAGACCATGGACTGTCCGGTCCAGAAATCTTGCTTTAAAATATGAGGCAGTCAAGGGGAGTCCACAGAAAAAAGATGAAAAATTTATCGAAGATAATGTGGTCTTTACTTCAGGAATTAAATTTATATGAGGATGATATTACTTTTGAGATAAATACGGTGTTAGACAGGATTTTTCACCGGAAAGCCAAGAATACATCGGTATTTGGAGAAAATGGAGAAAAAAAGTGGTCTGTGGGACTTCAGCAGATTGGAACGACTATTTAAGCAGTGTATGTGAAAAGTATTACGGACATTCGCCTAAAAGGTAAATCATGAGCTTTTTGAATATCGAGTGTGTTGGTGCCCCAATATAAAAAGGCAGGAATCGGAATTAAAAATCTTTTGAATGAAAATGACACCACTTTTGCAGGATATAGAAAGTGCCAGTCGGAAACAATATGGAAGCATATCGTCGCATTGTCCACACAAAAAATGATGAAGGATGCAATGCAATGAGATCGAGATTTTGAACAATGTGCAGGAGAAAAACATTCTTTTTTGAAACATTATATAAATGTCTGCAGGAAAAGATTATGGTGCAGAAAGGAATCATACCTTTATTTCTGGCAAAAGGCTGGCTGATACAGAAGGAACGGCCGTCATTTATCTGAAAATAAAGAATTAGAAGTTTCCTTTTGATACATTGAATAACGTGAATGAGTTCCCGGATAAATATGAATTGTACAGACCGGAGACGAGCGCAAAAGACTGGTATTTAAAGTGAAACAGATTTTCTGCGAGAGGCTACACTCTCAAAACAAATGGATCAATGGAATCGCGGCATGTATGCAGAAATAGTATGGGTCATTACCCATATACTTGGTAGTTACAGATCATTATTCAAGTGAGAACATTTTAATTGTAAATACTCAGAAGTTTATTAAAGCGTGCAAAGGCCAAATCCCGAGGAATTGATTTTGACAGAATTCCAGATGGGATGGAAACAATGAATGATGATTATGAACAACTGAGCAGTGTGGGGGTAAAAATGCTGTCTCGGGGAGATGAATGAAGCTGGATGAACTTTTTAACACAGATCAATATCCAGATAAAAATTTCATGTGGAAAAATGATACGAATCTGAAGGCATGCCTCATGAAGATGGTACGAGGAGCAGTCAGGCTTCAAAACGAGGCATATAAATTCATGTCTTATTTAAGGTCGAGGTGGCGACAAATGATGAAGAAGAAATTGTGCGGAAACTGAGCCGGATCGTTACAGATATGTATGTGGAAGACACGGAACGATACTTCTATTAATGCAATTTCAGGAAGAACTTGCATCAGATACGTATTGAGGTGAAATATCCAGGATGCCTCTCTTGCCACTGACAGTAAGAGCAGGTTTATCTGCAGGAGATGCAGAGGGAAATAAAGGTTATAGTTTTTGATGCAGAAATTACAGATTCTACCAGCATTTATCTGCAAATATGATCGGATGATTTTTGGTGATACGCTGGAGATGAACCAGAAAGTAACATGATTCTGGTTCGAGGCGATCAGGGAGATTATTGTAGAAGGTGGGCAGAAAGACCGGATCATTACAAAGATGTGGGAGTACAGATATGGAAAAGTATATTACTTTGATATCGTGGCAACGACATTTCCAAAACATGAAAAATGTAGAGAGAAGCAATGGATGAGGCAAACCAGGATTACGCTGTCAATGCCGGAAGGGGCGCCGCGGCGGCGCTTGCTAGAAAGCTTCTGAAGTTATCAGTGAAAACAAGACAGCAGATCATGGAATTGACGGAGACAGAGAATGTAGCAGAGGTTGTATTTAACAGCCTCTGCTACGCTTGGGCATGTAACGAGATTTTTGTGGAATAGACTGGAAAAACGGACTGTGTATGTTTCGCCATTTGAACATAACGCAACTATGCGAGTTTATTTTTTATACCAGAAGAGGGTATGGTTTTTTGATCACGTTAGAACTTGCTCGATGAAAAGCGCGAATGGAACTGGATCAGAGAAAATCAGATTTCAGTTCATGAGAAAACTGATCTGGTAGTGATGTCTCATGTGAGTAATGTTACAGGTTATATTCTTCCGGTGGAAGAAATAGCAGCGTCAGCCAAAGAATATGAAGCACTAGAAGCTGTGGATGGTGCACAGGCATTAGATTGGTTTTATTTCGCTTAAAAAATAGTCGATTGATTTTTATGTGTTTGCAGGGCATAAAACTTTGTATGGTGGAATTTGGAATCAGGAGGGTTTATCTATCATTTCAAATATAGATTAAAACATATGATTGCCGGGGAGCGAGGTGATTACTGAATCTGGAAATGCCGGGGAAGGAACAGTTGGCTATGAACGGAAGTCCAGAATATTGTGGCAATTGCAAGGATTGCATGCATCCCTGGGAAGAATGACATATTTGAAAGAAAATGCAGATTACTTTTTGGACAAGAAAAATGACGAATGTATCTGATACGACAGTTGAAAGAAAGATTTTCGGAGTGACTCTGTATTTACAGAACATCTGGAAAATCACACCCAATCGTGTCTTTCAATGTGGAAGGCTATCAGGCAGAGGTGGGAATGATCTGGATCAGGACTATCATAACTGGCAGTCGGACTGGTTACCAGTGTGCACCGCTCATTCATAAATATCTTGAAGTGTGTGAGTTATCTTGGAGTGGTGAGAGCGAGTGTGGGACGGTTTACGACGAAAGAAGAGATTGATGTGCTTGTGACGCAGTCGTCAGGGAAATTGCGGAAGGATAAGGAAAGTTAAGTGAAAATGATAAACAAATTTGAAAGAAATGATTGAATTGGACAAAAAACAGAGTTGTTATTACCGATTTTGTAGAGAGGTTTGGCTGGGATAATATAGAAATGCAAAGAAAGACTTGGTTGCATCTGTATTAACTAAAAAATAATAGGAAGCATTCTTTGTTTTGGAACAGATACAGAGGATTTTTGGATGTAAGATTTTTGGGCAGAAAAAGATGAAGCGGATACATCTGGTGGAAACAGAAATGTAAATGTGCTTGGTTAGATGGACAACAGAGAATGACAGCATTAGCGAATGTATTTTCGAACCAACTATTCTATGATTATTCCGGTAGTGGAAAGCTAATGACCGATTATAGGAGACTAATTTCGGTTGATCTGCAAAAATCGTTTCTTTCTGCGGATACCATCGGTAGAGAACCTGGATGAAAAAA
>VOFJ01001335.1_pt1 | contig 10067 bp, 13 predicted proteins | sample 5384081 | NCBI WGS metagenome assembly VOFJ01 (sample SAMN12384729, study PRJNA508395) | human gut metagenome | isolation source: healthy gut I | host: Homo sapiens | reverse complement strand
GATGAACTACGAACAGTCCCTTTCTCATGCTGACTCGTTGGTGCAATGCGGTGCTGTCGACAGTGCCCGGGGCCGTCCGCGATTTCCGGCTTGCACCGTGAATACAATCAGATAAAAGGAGCTTTCCGATGGCAGGCATGTGCGGCTGAAGTCGGTCAGTGGTTACGAACGTTTTTTTCTGGGAGTGTTTTCTGTGATTATGTTCAGCATTTCCGGTGCTATGCTGTTCAGCCTTGTCCGGTTCAAGAAAGAGCGCCACCACCGCAACTACCTTATCACCTTGAGCGAAAACGAACAGCGCTTGCGCAACAATGAACGCGAGCGCGAGGAACTGGAAGAATGCCTGAAGGAGATGTCGCTGACCGACGAAGAGCGCGAAGAAGTGCATAGCTCGCTGACGAACCTCATGGAACATGGCAGCCGTCTGGATAAGGAAAACGAGTCACTCCGCGCCCGTCTCAAGGAGTATGAAGACAACCCCGTGCCCCGCGAACTGGAACTGTTGAGGAAAGAGGGCGAGCGTGTCCGGATGCTCGACGGGCAGGTGCAGGCGCTTGCTTCTGCCGTGATAGAACGCAGACGAAGTGGTGAAGCAGTTGCGCATCCAGCCCAAATTCCTTGCGGACAGCCAGTGGAACTACTTGCAGAAGCTTACTGACAGAGTATACAAGGGGTGCTTCCAAACGCCTTGTCTTGCGCTTTCCCCAGCTTACGCCTGCCGACAGCCAGCTCTGTATGCTTATCCGCCTGCACTTCAGCAATGCACAGATTGCCACGCTCATTGCCGTGTCTCCCGCTTCCGTGTCCCAGCAGAAGTTCCGCCTGAAGAAACGGATGATGCAGGCAGATGGGAGGCTGTTTGCCGATGGGGGGAGACGCTGGAGGGTGATTGGAAGCTGCTGAGGCTTTTAATGATTTACTTTGTTGCATGATAGCAAATCCTATATCCTTTTTTCTTGCTCATAAAAAAAAATCGTAGCTTTGCTGCATTAGATGAAAAAGGAAAGGTAATATGACATTTGTTGCTATACAAAAAGCAGTGTATAAAAACTTAACGAACTATTGTTATACACACCTAATTCTCTTTTTTAACCACACCTTCATCACGGGGTCGGGAATAATGGCTTGACGCTTCTCGATCTCGATAAGCTCTTTTTCTTGACCAGTGCCCGTTTTACGATGCTGACATTAGCCGATGAACCTAGTTGATATTTCTGCAAAACCTCTTGCGTGGGAAATTCGCTATGTACCCCATCAATAATGGCTCGCAAAAAATTCATTTGATAGGTCGTAAGGCTCTCGGTCTGCTTCTCGAACAACGGTGTATTTTGGTCAATGATATCCTGATATGCCTCCTCGAAATCTTGTTCCGTGGCAACTTTGTCCGTATGAATCCATACCAACCATGCCAACTGCTGCACATACGAAGAGTGATTGTCAACTCTCTGACAGATCTTCTCGGCTAACTCTTTTGAAATCTGTTTGCCCGTAGCCTCGAAACGCCCACAAATATAATCCACCCAATCCGCCGTCCTGATTTTTGTCAAATAGATAGCGTCTCTGAACTTATAGAACTGAATGCTCCTTTTTTTCAAAGAGTTCGTTCATCAAGTGTTTTTGCTGCCGAATAAGCAGTAAGACACCGATTTCTGCAATTGCCAGATCGAGCGTAATCGCTTCTGGAATGTTTTGGAATCTTTGAATTCGGCAATTTGCTGGAACTCGTCGATGCAAACAACGATATTACAACCTTTCTTCTGCGCTATCTTTTCAGGGAGTTGCAGGATTTCATCGATCTCGTTGCTCTTGGGATTCATTTCAAGCGATATGGAAAAATCCGTCATCGGATCGGTCCCCAACGATATTTTTAGGGCTGATACGCGAAAGGAATAATTTGGCATGCTCCAGCCATTCATCCAACTTTGAAGAGGTTTGTTTGAGAATGGCGGAAGCAAATGCGTCATAGAAATCCCTGTCGCTACGGCAAGAAAAATATCGATATAAACGACTTTCAATTTGTCGGACTGCGCCAAGCGACACGCTTTCTGCACCAAAGGGTTTTCCCCAACGACGAGGCGAAATCAGTACCGTATTCACTCCATGCCGGAAATTCAATACCAGTCGTGAGGTCTCTTTTTTTTTTTTTTGTCCGGTGAAATTATCGCCCGATGTCGCGACACCGAATATAAGGTTTTTCTCCATAATCTTCAGATGTTATTCCGGGAGCAAAGATAAGTAATATATCTATTACTAATAATATTATTACTAATAAATTTATTTTTAGGCTATGCTTTTTCTCTTTAAAGTCCGCTTTCCACCCTTGATGACGGACTTCTCATCGAAGCCATGCAAGAAAAGCAAAACCCTCCGACCGGAGTTCAATATCTATCGGATGCGCGAAATGACGCAATTGGAAAGTGATTTCGATGCAGCAATACGCAGATTGCCACACTCATTGCGGTATCTCCCGCTTCCGTGTCCCTGCAGAAGTTCCGCCTAAAGAAGCGGATGATACAAGCGGATGGCAGGCTGTTTGCCGATGGAGAGACGCTGGAGGGAGTGATTGGAAGCTGCTGAGAATGATAGATTCTTCTTGATTCTTCAAGAATCTCGAAATTTCAAGAAGAATATTACAGCTTGTTTTTCATTAAACTGTCAAATTTGTCCGATTTTATATAATTCCGTTTGACTTTATTTATTTGTAGTTCAGATAAATAACCTAAACCGACCAGTCCTTCCAAATCTGTCCTTGCTGTGAAATTGGAAACGGAAAAACGATTTTCAACCTCCTTTACAGACAAACAAGTGTTAGGCTGCTCATGGATAATTTTTAATATTTGTGCTTGACGCGTATTGATTCCCTTTGATGTTTGCAATCAAGACAATGCTGCTGTTCTCTTCCGATTTGCGTTTCGTATATCTTCAATTCTTCAAAGGCCTTCTTCATCGTCCGCAAATTGTATAGGATGAAATAAGTCAGATCGTTGTCGTCATATTCTGTATAGAGGTAGGCTTTTTCATAGTTCCTTTTGGTCTTGTATATGGTTCGTGAAATAGACATATATTCCACCAGCCAATACCCCTTTTTGAGCATATACCAGTAGAACAGTGAGCGGGCGGTTCGTCCGTTTCCGTCAACAAAGGGGTGAAAATAGGCCAGCATGAAGTGGAGGATGATGCCTTTGATTATGGGATGTATAAATGTTTTCCGTCTTTGTTGAAAAACGTTTCCAAATCGGCAACAAGTTCGGCAATTCTTCATGATGCGGAGGCGTATGGGCAACGTCACCGGTGATGCCGTCCATTATGAGGATGTTGTCATGTTGGCGTATTCGTCCTGCATCGTTTTCTTCGTCGAGCGTGTTCTCGGTCATTGAGCGATGAATATCCAGGAGCTGCCGGACGGAAAAATTACTTTCCGCATTTCTCTTGATTTGGCAGATTGTCTGGTAGCTGTTCAGAATCATCTGTTGTCCCTTGTCTTTGGGCTTTTCACTTTTTGCGAAGCATGTCTTTCGCTACTTTTCAGTGGTAGCAGCCCCCCCTCCATCTGGCTGGAAGCAATGGCTTCTTCCATGATGGACGAAACAAAATAGGCATTCTTGTTCTCAGAAGGAATCAAAGTGCTCACCTGTCAGACTGCCACCGATATTCATGTCGAAATAGTGCAGCAACTCAAATATCTCATCCGTCATCATAAAGCTGAAACGGTACTTGCCGAAATGCAGGGGAGGTTCTGTTCAGTTGCCGGAGGTATTTGAGCGCATGCCACAGTTGTTTCCCGCTCAGTCCGCTTTCTGTACGAATGTATTTCACTTTATCCCAATACGGATAATCGGCATTGGCGGGATTGTACTTCAGCTAAAAGTCCGGTTTTCAAGGATTCCGACTTTTCCTGTGCATTTGCTATAGGTGGATGCTCTAACATAATTCCTATAAATTAGTTCTTTATGCAAAAAAAATACGGTTTTTTTCTGGAATTTCTTCTTGATTCTTCAAGAATCTCGAAGAATCAAGAAGATTTTAGCTGCATTTTCGTCTGCGAATCGGGCATAATCTCACTTGGTGTTTCTCAATTTCCATAAACTGTTTTTTGCCAACGCCTGTTCCGGACATTGGCTTTGTGGGTGGAAAATGTTTACAGAATCATGCTTTGCATACTGCACTTCCAGAACCGAAAAGGAAGATGGATTATTTTCACTCCTATACTGAACCCTATTCAGTCGTATACTGAATGCCATTCAGTCGTATATTGAATCCCTATTCAGTCGTATACTGAATTACCCCCACTTCAGAAGGTGTTCTGGGGGGGGATGGACTGTGACGGCTTGATGGCTTGAAACGGATGTCTTTGGGTTTTGAAATGTTGTTACAAATAAATATTGAATAGAGTCTGATGCTTTGAATTATGCAAAACACTGAGGGGCTTATGGTTTAATCAGGGAAAAGGTTGTGACTATTTTTACTTTAGTCTAACATAATCCATCCGGCCCAATATATAGGGGTCCGGTTTTTATAGAACGTATGTACCGCTGTGCATTATAGAAAGCATCATGCTTGGACTGTCTGAAAAGGAGACTGGGTGTAGAATTTGTTCATCATGGCCATTGTGGTTTGATCATCCGCTTCTGTTAGGCTCATTACGATAGTCTGTACACCTGCCATTTTGAATGCTCGCTGCAACCCAAACACTCCTTCATTGGTCACTTCTCCTTGTCCTGTATGGCAGGCGGAAAGAACAACTAAGTCTGCACCTCGCAAATCCAAGTCTTTAATCTCTTGGGATTTTAGAATGCCATCTTCTACTTCTTCAGGGATAGAGTCTCCTTTCCATGCACGGTTTCCACCCGACAACACTAAACCGGAACGCCATAAGGACATGTCTGTTGGGCTTATGTTTAGTTCGTCTTGCATTAGAATAGGCTTGAAATAGTCTTTCTTCTTGGCAACTTCATTCGGATAGAAGAATCCGTGTGTAGCAAGATGAATAATGTTGTATTCTTGTCCGGACAAGGCCTTAAAAAGACTCCTCGTTTCCGCTATTGCCTTTAAATATGTTGGCAGTGATATGGCTCTTTTCCAATAGTTCTTTTTATATATTCCACTTCTTTTCGTGTATTGCCAAGCTGAATCCATTTGTGCCCTCTGATAGAGTCTTCTAATAAACCTCTGGATGCAGAAAGGATATCTGTATTATCTTCTTTCTGATATTTGGAGCTTTCGTTTTTCATATCGCTATCTGTCATATCGTAATTTAGTCCACCGTATAATGCTGCTTTTTTTATACTTTATGGGATCTTTCTTTAAAGCCAGCTCTCGGGTGGAGGACAGACGATGCATATGATAGATGTCACTCATGATTTTTTCCGTTACCAACGGGGAGAGATTCGATGGGAATTTTGTGAAGTATGTCTGAAGCGGAAAAGTGAATGGTATCACCTATAGAAAGATATTGTTCGATAGGTTTCCATATTATGTTGTAAAGCTGATGTGAATGCCAGTCGAATTTAGTAGAATCATTTGTTGAAAGACTAAATGAAACAATTTTTGAGAATCCCATGCCTTTTTAAGAATTAAAGCTATGTAAAATTGTGGTTATCCTTCTCTATAGGTACATTTACGAACTCAATAGCTACACTTGATGGAGATAGATAAGATTGAATATCTTTCCATTTGAGTTGAATAAGTTTTCTGATATCAGTATTAAGTATAACTGTTTGTGATAACTTGCGGTTTAATTTTTTAGATTGTCTCTTAAGTAAATCAATCTCTTTTTTATTAGCTGTTCTTTCTTGTAAAACGTTGATTTTTCTTTCAATTGTTAGAAATTCTTTATAGTCATTGTACATTGGGTTATTTCCATAAGATGCATATTGCTCATTGATTTTTTTGTATGAATTGTGGGATGAATATTTTTAAATCGGAGAGCTGCATCATAAGCTAACCGGATATAATCTTCATCATCTTTATGCTGATAAGCAAAATAAGAGAATAGTTGAGTGAAAAGATAAACATTATTCCAATAATAATTTCTTTCTTTTTTTTGATTGAGTAGTAATAAATCTTTGAATGACATCTTGTCTGTTATGAAAAATTAATTCTTCAACTGTCTTCTTTACATTATCATGCAACTGTGCCTTATGATAGTTAAGACAAAGGTCTGATAAATTATTTAAATAGTGTATATTACATTTCCCAAATTCTTTTTGTATATTTCAGAAGTTTTTTCGAGAAGGTGTATAGCTTTTGGGACGTTCCCAGTTTTTGAATAGGCAATAGCTAAATTATGTAAAAGTGCACCATCCATGTTCTTTTTTTATTAGTATTTAACATTTGTTCTCCAATAGAAATAGCTTTTTTAAGCATATTGCATTTTGTATAATATGTTATTATACTATTTAGTGATGAAAGGTATTGAGGATGATTGTGTGGCAATAATTTTTTTCTAATTGAAAATACTTCTTCTTCTATTGCTAATAAAATTTCACTAGGGATAATCTCATCTAGAATAGTGCAAATATTATGAATGGTCTGAGCATATATAAGAGACTCTTTTTATAGTGTATTTTAGCTAAATTAAGGACTTTTTCACATAAGAGTAATAATTGTGAGTCATTTCCTACTCCGTATTTGTAACATGTTGCTAAATCTATAAGCCAGTTTATTATTATAAAACTGTTTTCTCCATATAGGGAAATAATATTCTCTATTCCCTTTTCTATAAAAGGAATAGCTTGAATGTAATTTCCTGTTGTTATATGTATATGAATTAATTCTTTCATAATATCAATATATATAGAATGATTTTCTCCTATAGTATTTTCTAGAATAGGTATTGCTTTTGATACTGATTGTATGTAGTTCTGTATATCTCCTTTACTGAGATGTGCAGATGCTATAATATGTAAAGCTATGGCATGGCATATATTATTTGTCTCTACAAGTTTTTGTGATAAAGATAATGAATTGTACCCAATCTTGATTGCAGTATCATATTGTCCTATGGTACAGTATTTGATTGCTAGATTATTAAGTACAGTAATATAGTCTATGGAGCAAGTGTCATTTATGGCTTGGAGAATCTTAATAGATTTATAATTATAATCTATGCTTTTCTGCATATTTCCTTTGCTTTTTATAGATGACTCAATATTATCTAGTAGTATTGCATAGCTTGAGGTTGTGTCTGATTTAAGTAATTTATGTAATTTTACAGCTTTCTCTTTTTTTTATGGCTTATAGCTTTGTTGTACTTGCCTTTTTCATAGTATAGTAAGGCTAAATTATTTTGTGAAGTTGCGTAGTCCATATTCCTTTTTCCAATAGTTTTTGATATAATTTGAATAGCTTTTTTTGCAAAAACTATTGCAGAGTCAATTTTTACATTTTCTCGATATCGTATAGAAAGATTATCTAATGCAAAAGCATATTCAAGTGATGATTCTCCATATAAAGATTTAGTTCTCTGTTCTGCCAGTTTACCGTACACTAATGCTTCTTTATATTGGCCCGATTTAGCCAATATATAGGCTGTTTCTGTTATATAACTCACCGCAACACTATCTGGACTATCATATAGTAGGCTATAATGTTTTAATAAATCCCAGGAGAAATCAGAATGTCCGGACAAATAGTAGGCATGTTGTAAATAGAAACACCCTTTTTACCCTTATGCTGTCAGGGAATATTGTTTTCTTTGATATTTAACTTTAAATAAAAAATTGCTAAGTCGTAGTTCTCTTTTTTGGGCGTATTCCACTCCCTTTTGAATAAATTCAATAGATGTGCTTTTTTTTGAGCAGAGATTCGTGTGCTAACTCCAAAAGTATTAATAAAATAATGATATAATCTTTCATATTATTTTGTAGCCAAAATATTAAGGAAAATATATACTATCAGAGTAAAGTGTGAGAACAGAAGAAAATTCTTTTAAAAAGGCTTCGTAGCCTTTGGTATATAGCAGTATCTTAGGGAATAGATAACCATATCCGTTTTCGTTAAACTTTTGTATTTCATAAGCGTCATCATTAAAGGTTGTAGAAAATAAATCATGAATTTTTGCTTATAATGCTGGGTGTGTTTTCAGTATGCTCATAATTAAAAATGTACTTGCAATAGTCTATGATAATAAGCCGTTTCATAGAGTTTGTTTCCCAATAATTTAATAACATTCGATTTATGTGTTTATCATTGAATGAGTATCCAATTATAATAATTTCGTCGCTGCATAGTATGTCACTTGCCATTTTCTGATAATACATGGCATAGGGATTATAATTTAAGGAGGCCTCTTTGCTTTTGCCAGTTGTAAGAAATGTGTTGAAAGAATAGGATTCTGTATCGTAAATAGAAATAAGGCTTAAATTATCCATATTTGCAATTCTTGCTTGATGATTAATAATCTTTATAGGATTAAAATACTTACTATCAAATCGGATATTCGCATGTAAGAAACTTATGGTTTTAGAAGAACTAAAAAAAACATGGGGAGAAAATGCATAGCGATTGTGGTTTTCTCCATTACTTATAAATCCTGTATTGAATGTTTCTTTTTTATAGATGTATATAAGCAGTCATCATAATTAAGAGAGATTATTGACATTTTATCTTCATTGTCAGAATAATTTTTTAAGAATGATTGCTGAAGTCTGATTAGCTCTGAATAATCACTGCAATGTTTTTCTTCATTATCTAAAATTATAGATAGAAGGACACATCTGTAAAGGAAAGGCAGGATAGTACCTGTTTTGAGTTTTTTATGATATCTTATAACATTGCAAATTCTTAAATCTTGCATTGTGAGTTTGAAGTTTGGAGATGTGAGATAGGGCCATTGATACAATGTTAGTTTATCGAAAGATTCGCAAATGTCTTCAAAATTATAGTCAGGATGTCGTTTAATCAATTTTTTTATTATACGACTAATTTTATGAGCGGAAAGAAAAATGAGTATGTGATTTTTTCCCAATAGTATTTTAAAAATTGGCTTCCATCTTTCTGCCTCTGAAATTTCTTGAGTGATATAATTGGTCGTTAATGGAGTCTTAAAAAAAAGGTATGGATGCTCCAGCTCCAAATAGAAATAATTTCATAGTAATGTTTATTTGAATTTTTGTATCATTTTATTGGCTTCCTCATTATATATAGTATTAGATTTAATAATGGTGTTAAATAATTTTATAGCCTTATCCCTTTGATGATTGCCTAAATAGCTTATTGCCAAATACCAATTAGCCTGTTGCCAATATTCTGTACCTTCTCCATCATTCACTAACTGTTTAAGCAAGTCTATTGCTTCAGGGCAGTTGCTTGGTCTCTATGAGGGCAAATAGCTTTATATATTAGGAAATTTCGGTCAACACTCTGCATAACATTGAATTTTTTGTAAAGCATCCTTGTATAGCTTCTTATGATAAGCATCCATGGCGGATATTATTCCCCGGGGAGATTGATTCACTTCCTCGTGATGCTAATTCTTGGTCGTATTCCAATGGTGTATAATAGGTGACGAACATATTATTCATTATACGAATGTTGTGGTATATGTTCAGTGAAAATACGAGTACAAAGACAGCCGCAACCAGAAGTGATTGGAATCAGAAATTTTCTAATCCTGTCTTTCCTTTTTCATATTAGCAGTGAATGACCTTAATGTCTCAATGTCCTGCATGTCCTTTTCATGTCCTATTTGTCTGATTGTCTTTGCAATCAAATCTTCTATTTTTTTGTGCATCCATATTACATCAGTATTATATTAGTCGCGAGTTCAACTTTATAAATGCAACTTTTTTTTTTGGTTGTGGATAATAAGCAATAAAAACATTTATTTTTCAAGAGAGAGAAAGAGAGACAATGTCCCCTTTCTCTCACTCTGAATGGATAAAAGTTTGCTATCTTTGCTTTTAATTGTCCGTCCAAAAAAAAAAAAGTTGCAGATGAGCAAACATATAACCGAGGAACAAAAATATGCAATTTCTATGATGTTGTGGATGAGCAAAAAGCAATAGCGGAAGCTATCGGAGTAGATAAAAGCACTGTTTACAGGGAGATAAAGCGCAAATTGCGAC
>VOFJ01003071.1_pt1 | contig 10076 bp, 11 predicted proteins | sample 5384081 | NCBI WGS metagenome assembly VOFJ01 (sample SAMN12384729, study PRJNA508395) | human gut metagenome | isolation source: healthy gut I | host: Homo sapiens | reverse complement strand
CACTATTAATGAGCTCATATAATTTTTCCCAAAGGAAACTTACCCCTGCATTCTCTGCATTCAATTCCTGATATCTGTAAAAAGAACCTCTACCCCCTGAGTGTCACCGGGGAGTTCACATCCGTACCTACCTGCCAGCATCCTACAAACCCTCGCTGACTGGACATTCCCCATATAGCAGCATATTGACGGTGCAGACCTACCAATTTCTGCATTTACATCTGATACTTCCGACCATAACTAGAGTACATTTTCTCATCCAGAAAACTATCGCTGCATGATGTAGTCCCAATAACAAATGCCGATGCAGCAAAGTTGTTAATAATAATATATAAATTTCATAAATTTCATTTTTATCGTTAAATTAACTCCAAATACACAACTCTTAGTCATCGGGTAGTTACTGCTGTCATATACAAAGCTTCACCTCTTGTACTATCCCATGAACTATTACCACGAGCTACCTGACGAGCTTCAGGATCCCAACCTTACCCAATCCGTGAAAGTAAACAGGTTACGTCCGTTTCACATAAAGCTGCAAACCACCGATACCCATCTTTCGAATCATGCGCTGTGGAAAAGTATAACTTAATGTGATGTTTTGATACGTGTATAACTGGCATCACAAGGGAAACCATATCCATGTTTGTTTGAGTTCTACGCAATGCGAACGCCATTCGTTACTCTTGTTTTCCGAGTCCACAACCTATTTCAGTAGTGGTATTATGACGTCCCATTTCATCACCTGCCATACCGATCAATGAATTGTTCTTTTTTCAATCCTTGTGTAGTCTGGATAAAAAGATACTCAATGTAAAATCCTTATAAGTGAACGTATTCGTCAGACCACCAATTCATTTGTTGTCTGCCCCTTTGATGGTACGGTCATTGTCATCAATCTTGCCATCAGGTACTCCGTCAGGGCCACTGATATCCGCCAACTTCACATCACCAGCTTTACTTGCAATCGTCCCCAATTCGGAAAATCGCCACGGGGCTATCCCATCTTCCTGCCAGATTCCAACCATTGTATAATCATAAATCACGCCTATCGGATGTCCAAAGAACCAACGGTTACCCAAGTCATTCTGGCCGTCCCCATAAAAAGTCCTTTATCTCATTCTTATTCCATGAAAAGACCAAATTGGAACCCCATGAAAAGTCGCCTGAAACAATATTAGCGAGGTTCAATGTCAATTCCAATCTTTATTAGCTGTTTCACCCATATTGGAGCATTGCAAGTTGTAACCAGTTACTAGTAAATTGCTGCTTCAGAAGCAAATCGTTGGTCTCTGAGAAATAGAGCATCAGATTACCTGTCAAACGGTTATTCCAAAGTCCGAAGTCCAGACCGACATTGAAACTCCTTGTGGTTTCCTTGGAAGTCAGATCCTGCGATTCCCCATCAAATCATTGGGCCATAAACCTGCATTCAGGAAACTTCGCCCCTAAAGCGCTTTTGAATCATCTTCACACGTGACTGATATATACTCAAGTGACCTCGTTGCACCGCCGGGCATAAACTTTAATGTATTCAACCGTTACTGGAAGATTCCATAAAATGATTCACGGGGCAAATATTCCCCAACCTAAAGCGACAGAGGAATACCATTGTTGTTATCACTTGAAAACTTGAAGAAAGACATTCAGGCACTTTTTCCATAAATGTAAGCAAGTAACAGCTGTCCATAAAGTAATTCAATTTAAATTCATTTGTGAGAACATTTAGTATAAAGGTCGGTATATGGCTGGGTGAACACTGCCGCCATTATGCCACTGCTGGTCGTCATTAATAAATTTGCTGGCCATAGCTTTTTGAACGTTGTGCTGCTTACGTGAAGCGGCATACAAAGCTGTCAAATCAAATGATGCTTTCCAAAGATGCAAATTCCATAGCAAAAGATGTATTTGCGCCAACTGAGGTATAACTTTGTGTTTCTTCATTCTTTATTTCAGCTTTAACCAGTCTGATTCTTCCAGAAACTTACCCAGCTAGCAAATTGTTATAACGTTTGGGCATATATGCACATAACCGCCATTGAATTTATAAGTCAGTCGCTTTAAGAGGAGAAATCAATTTTTCAAGAGGCATAACCGTTTCAATTTTTTCCACTGACGGCGTTCGGGATTAGTAGTAGTCACATCGCGGATTGGTAAACAAAGTTTTCACTGTACATCGGATTGATGCAATAGCTGCCGTCTTCTTCATACATTTTTTGCATGTAAGGAGACATAGCCTCAGCCATCAGAAAAGTTAACACGCCCACCGTCACGCGTTATGAGATACTATGCATGAATTAGTCCCTACCTTCATATAATCAGTCACACTCATATCAATGTTGGTACGAAATGGAGTAACGTTTGTAATTGAACCCTTTCAATACACACCTTTCAGATCTATATATCGGCAGAAACGTAATAATACTCTCACATTGGTCCGCTCCCACTGCCGATACTTACAGCGTTATGGTCTCTTGGATGATACCTGCAGTGTGATACAGCGTCAATCCAATCGCTCATACCATTGGCCTGATTTTTCTGCTTCGTATGCATTCTTTTCACATAGTCATTGTACACATGGTTTCTCCGGGATTCTGTGACCTATAACGTTGAGTGATTTGCGAACCATCACAGAAATCTAGTTTATGAGAAAAATCCTCCACCCCGAAATATCCGTTTATAACGAATGGTCGGCTTGCCGGAAGTACCACGCTTAGTAGTAATCAAAATAAACTTTATTCGCAACCATTTATACCATAAATGGCAGTGGCCGAAAGCATCCTTCAAAATTTCCATAGATTCAATATCATTCGGATTGATATCATTCAATGTACCTCCCGACTTGCTGATAGGCACACCATCCACAACAATATATGGCCCCGGGAATTAGCATTGATGGAATTCTGGCCACGCACCAAAAGCATCGGCGCATCGCCGGAATGGAAGTTTGTGTAATCAAGTAACACCTGCTGCTGAACAGCTTGTAATACATTCGTCACAGGAAGTTTTCCCAGACGCTCCTTCCCTACTGAAGTAACAATAACAGAACTTAATATTAATCCTGTTTCTTCTGCACACCCCAGCTTCCGACTTCCTCCAACGTTTCTGTATCCTCCTTTGCAAAATAATGTTAAGTGATTTTCCCGGAATCTTTATTTCTTCGATTATATCCTATATAAGAAATAAACCAATGTAGCTCCTGGAGCCACATTCAATGTAAAATTACCATCGAAATCAGTAATTGTACCATTGGTGCAGTACCTTTCTCTAAAATACACTGGCACCAATAACCGGTTCCCCCTGCCGGATCTTTAATAGTACCTGAACGGATTGTTTGATCTACGGACAGTTTGTACGGCAGTCATACTTCAGCCATCACACTGAACGGGCATGGGTCGCAACGAAACCTGTACAAAGCAATAAGGCAGTCAAAGCCTTTCGATTTCCCAAGAACGAGTTTGATTTCGTCGTTTTTTCTTATTAAATTAGATTATAGGTAATAATATTATCCGAATAGAGTTGTGATTAAAAACTCCTTGGGCTGAATTTTGTCACATTCCCCATGTTAATCAGGGAGCAGATTTATTCCTCTAAGCATTATATTTAAAGTTCGTTTATCTATTTTCACATTGCAAACTTGAAAGCTTTAAAGAATAAAAAAAGCTAAAAAATAATCAAAGAGTAGTAGAAAATTTTTCATGAACGATTTTTCTATAGTGAATTCGAAATTTTATATTCACACTCTACTTAAAGGGATAAAACGGACTACGGGTTAAAATCACTTCAAAAATAGCCGTAGTCCTCTATAATCAATTCGCAAGTTAATCAGACTTGTTTCATCCAGTATCAACAACGCCTGTTTGAAAACTATCATTATTTTGTCAATTCTTCATCAGCCACTGCTTCTTTGAATTAGTAAACATCGGAATCGCTTCATCATAGCCGTCATATCCATAATTTTGCCGCAACCGCACCTGTATGCCAGTAATAGCCGAGTTGGGAATCGGCCAAAACAGATTACGTTTATCTACTGGATAATTCAATTCCTTGTTGGAAACAATAGGCCCCGATTTGAAAATATTGTAGCGCGTAGTACTTATACCAATGGCTTCCTCCCATTCAAACCGTACCACTCTGCTTATCCCAAGTGAACAGATTATAAGTTTCTCATTCATCCGGCTGACCACGAGCAAGACACACCAAGAAATACACGGTCAATTCGGGCTGTCTCCATTCTTTAAAATACAATTCCCGAGCACGTTCATCCAGCAGTAATGCCGATAGTTACAGTAGTAAACATCTTTTTGGCATTAGCACGACGACGAACTACGTTCACATCCTCTGCAGCGCCAATCGGGTTCACGCGGTAGAACTTAGCCTTTTCAGCGCGAAAAGTAAGTTTCTGCCAAACGGAACAAGTATAGATTACCATTAGACACACTGGCCCTTGGTTTGCTCCATTAAACTACAGTTAGCCCCCCATATATTTTTTCTTCAGCATTTTGATCAAGTATATATACTTTGTACAATGGGGTCGGGAACCAACTGCGAATAGTATCAGAACAAAAGCAAAAAGTCCCTTTTTCTCACAACAAATCACCTGATTCGGATCATAATAATCTTCTGGTGCATAAAGCATCATGTTTTTTCCATAATAAGCAAAATTTGGATTATTGTATTTAAGATCCGTCATTTTCCATCAATTACCTATTTCTCGATTATGACGCATATCCTGCCAATCTGTTTCCCATCATAATTCCAAATGGTCTGATTATAAATGATAAAGAAGTGCGGAAACAACAATACCACGTCCCATAGCGCGTACCCAATCTAATTTCGCATCATATTCCCCAGCAGTACGTGCATAATTATAAGTTGGAGATCTAAGTTATGAGGATCACGGATAATACCATTACTCAATGCACACACATAGCTCGCATCTGCGGATAGGAGATGAAACCTTCAGCATAATAATTCAAAATAGGCATAATCATTTCCGTATTAGAAGCATCAGTTATATTTACTCCACGATGCAAATCCCAAATTACATTACGTTCTCTAAGCCATGTTTCCGGATTACCAGAAGAAACATTCACGTTCCAAACGGAGCATTCATTAAAGCCAAACCATGATTGTTAATCAAATCGGTAGCTAATTGTTCAGCTTTCTGATTATTCACCACCCAACTAAATAACAACTTGATAGCAATTGCTTACATGCTTCTTGGTTGACAGTACCCTATATAACCGGATCTCTTTCTGTGGAGACACATGTTTTACAGCGAATTCCAAAATCATGCACCAACATTTGGAAGATTGCCTCTTTACTCGTGGATTTTAGTTTTGTTTAGGCGCTTCAATCAGCTTCGTAGTAAAAGGGAATATATCGCCAAACAATAATACACCGTGATAGTAGGCATAGGCGCGATGAAAGTAAGCACGTCCTAAATATTCATGTCAAAACAAAGGGGATCCAACCCTTCTACTTTACCTACATTTGAGAATAATAGTATTTGCAAAAGTCACACTATTCCATGGTCCCAGAAACGTGACGCTAGCACGTCATCCCCACCACCTTTCATTACCGGATGTCGGAAAGTTATCTTATTAAGCAAAATCGTCTTGCATATCGCCCCGCATCAGTTTTTTTTTTATAGACCAATATCTGTCATGAAATAAAAAGGGAAGCCATAGGCATCACGTTACCATTTCCGTCCATCAGCATTTCTTTCAAGCCATAATCACACATAGCCAAGGCTGATTTGCAAACCAGATTCTGTTGTGTAAGTATTTTCGGGATTGTAAAACGACAAAGGGTCCTGTTTCAAAAAATCATCCGTACAGCTAACGTTCACCAAAGCAGTCGCAGCCAGTACCATACATGCTTTTGTAAAAAATATCATATTGCTTGTTTCATAATATTTTCAGAAATTAGAGTGTTACATTAATACCAAAGTTAAAAAGTGCGTGTAGCCAATCCGCCAAAGTTTCGGGATCACCATATTCCCAATTATCAAAGGTGACGCGGATGCGGCTGTCATAAATTTCTGGTCCATTTCTTATGGGCAAAGTATAACCCAAAGTTATGTCATCCAAACGAACGAAAAACTACGGTTGTAAACTTTATCACACCATTAAAGTCAGCCCCGTATTGGGACCTGCAGCATTCAAACGACAATAATCATTAGTCGGATTTAGTCAGAGTCCAATATTTACAAGCTGCCACCATTAAAGCCGTTAGTTACCTGTGACCCTCCGTTCTCCCCTGATTCAACCAATAACCAGCACGGCTCTTGTGTCCCATATAAGAGTTATAATGAAACAGAAAGAGTCAAATCCTTCCACAAAGTGAAATCGTTACGTAAAATTCCGTAGTAAACAGTGGAGCTGTAGTCCTTGATAAACCTTATCATTATTGTAGACAGGTATGCGAGTACCATCAAAATCCGGTCATCTTCAGTATAGTGATTCACCACTTTCGGATCACCCGGTTTCTGACCTACCAAAGCAGCAGAAGCAATGTCTTCAGGAGTATTCTGCCAAACTACCATCGGTTTCATAATACCATATATTGCCATTGCCTGACCGATGGAACCAACCATTGGAGGTATCATCCTTCTCTACACCATTCTCGTCATAATCATAGTAGATATGGTTAATTTTTTCTTTATTCTTAATAAATCCCCATGAAGTATTCCATGTAAAATTCTATTTTGAATATTTGTAGAATTCAAAGCGATTTCAAAGCCTGGTTCTGTACTTCACCCAAATTAGTGGTCACTTCACCGAATCCACAAAAACCGGGAAGACGTTGACTCATAATCATATCGTTGTTTCTTCAAAATAATAATCCATGTTAGCCACTAAGTCTTCCATTCAAAAACCGAAAAATCAAACCCGATAGTTCCAGGAAGATGTCTTTCCCATTTCAAGTTGGCATTAGCCAAACGGCTCAACAAGGTGATTTCATATCAACATAATCGAGTTACCAGTATAGTAACCCATTGTACCTCCGGTACCCGAAGCCAGATTTGCCAAAGCAAGATAAGGGTCTGCCAACTGGCGGTTACCATTCTTACCCCAAGATACGCGCAACTTACCGGTACTCATAGGTTCCCATTTGAAGAACTTCTCATTAACAAATGACCACGCTACAGAAACAGACGGGGAAAGTTACCCCAAAGGAGTTGTTAGAACCGAAAAAGGAAATAACCATCGCGGCGAACAGTACCGGTGAACATATAGCGGTCATCGTACGAGTAGAACAAACGTCCCCAGATAAGCGGCAGCCGTTTCATGCGTATCGTTTGTCTTGAAATTACTGTTGTCCTTGGTTCCGTTCTGGGTATTATGGAAACCCAGTGCATCCGATCGGCATGAATATTGCGAGCTTCTATCTTGTCATTCCAATAACGGCGTTCTTCAGCCTCTTGCACCAATGTCAGTATTACATGGTGCTTTTCAGCAAAAGTATGATCCCAGGTAATAGTGTTATTCAAAGAATAATCAAAGCGTTTGCTGTGTTCACGGTCTACACCACGACTTGCAGGATTGCTGTCCGGCAACTCAGCCGACATAAAGTAGTAGTTATGGAAAAACTCATATCGCGGAGCTATATTAAAGTCATAGGTAATATTAAACGGCAACTTCACCTTAGCATTAAATATAGTATTCAATACCGTATAGCCTTTATCCAAATCAAGATATTGGCGGTCGAATTCATAATTATAGCCGCGTTTCACTGTGCTGCCCATCGGATATTGCACCAAACTGCCGTCTTCGTTAGTATAGTCAGAATACGGACTGTTGCGCAGCATATTGGCATCCCAGTAATTGGTTCCCAGACTAACGGCAATATCACCGTCTGTACGGTCCTGAAAATTCACATTGGCACCGATTTCCAACCAGTCAGTCACTTTACCAGACACCTTCAAGTTGGCACGCATGGCACTATAATCATTACCCTTGACAGCACCCTCATTCTTTTGATAACCGAAAGACATGTAGTAGCTCATACGTTCACTGGCACCGGATACACTGGCATTGTAGTCCTGATTGATACCGGTACGGAAAGTCTGGTCATACCAGTCATGAGTTTTTCCAGCCAAGAAGTTTCGCAGCACAGCATCCTCCAAGCCCAAACGCTTGGCATAAATGCTTAATGCCGATTCTCCTGACTCATTCTTGCTATATGCCATCCACTGCTCCTGCGTAACTCCATATCGCCCCAAATTGTCCGGATGATCGTAATAACCCGGATTAGTCTGGCCAGTCTGGTAAGCTTCGTACTTGCCGGTTGCCGGATTCACGCCGTATGTACCGACTTTATACCAATCCTCGCGGTATTGCATATACTCAGAAGCGTTGAATACATCGCGGTAAGCGCTCTTAGTATTGATACCAAGTGTTGCACTGACATTAATTGTCGGCTTGCCCATCTTACCCTTCTTGGTAGTCACTACAATAACACCATTGGCACCCTTCGCACCATAGATAGCAGCAGCCGAAGCATCTTTCAACACGTCTATCTGACCGATATCCTCCGGATTGATTTCTGAAAGCTCGCCATAGAATTGCATACCGTCAAGGATAATCAACGGTGTATTGTGCGTATCATTGGCAGGATTATTCTTATCAGTCACATAAACAGAACGCTGTCCACGTACCATCATCGTACCGCCTCCCTTTGCATCGGCATTGTAACCGATATTTAGTCCTGGAGTACCGCGTAATACATCCTGTACAGTCTTGGGAGCTTCATTGGCAAGCTTGTCGGGACGAATCTGCACAACAGACCCCGTAAGGTCTTTCTTACGCATTGTTCCGTAACCCACTACCACCACTTCTTCCAACATTTTTCGCTGTCCTCAATCAATGTTAAATTTATTGGTTGTCCTGCTACAGTTTTCATTTCACCATCTTCTGTAGCAATAAAGAGATTATTAGTGTAGTGCCAGGGTTACATTCAACGTAAATCTCTACCATCAAAATCGGTAATTGTACCATTCGTGGTCCCTTCTCTACTCTTAAGCGCAATTACAGGTTCCCGTAGCATCTTTAATAACTCCTGAAACGGATTGTTTTTTGTTGCTGAGCAGTTTGAGCAAAAATCATAATCTCTTTCTAAAGCTTTTATTGGCTGAGGGATTACAATGAAACTCTGTGCAAAGCAGCTTAGCCATCGCCGCATACTTTCGATTTTCTTTGCCAATTTTTTTTTCATCGTCTTTCTTTTTGTAATTAGTTAATTAGGTGGCAAACTCTCATTTCCTAACTCCGAGGTATAAAGGCATCGGACCAAAACCTGCAAAAGCCTAAGTCTATGTTTTCATAAGCATTTAAATTTTTAATCTGTTTTTATTTTCCCAACAAATATCATAAAAAAGACAAAGTACCTTAATTCCGCAACACTATTACAAATATAACTTTTTTTAAGTACCTGAGCAACAAAAAAGTTGCTCAGGATTTTGCCATGTCAGATTTTTTCACCTATCTTAGTGTTGCAAATCAAAATATGTATCAAACCCGACAGACATGGTAAAGGTAGCAATAAAATCTGAGAAACTCTCTCCTTTTGGAGGAATTTTTTCAATAATGGAGCTATTTGACTCCAATCTCTCATCTGTAATCGACTCAACTCTCGGTATGAGATGCAGGCTGTATGGTTATCAATACAGCGAAATCATCCGTTCGCTTATGAGCGTTTATTTCTGTGGCGGCTCATGCATAGAGGATGTCACCACTCATCTGATGTACCACCTCTCGCTTCATCCGACATTTCGCACATGCAGTGCCGACACGATTCTCAGAGCCATAAAGGAACTGACCCAGGATAACATTTCCTACACATCCGACACTGGCAAGACCTACGACTTCAACACGGCAGACATGCTGAATACACTGCTCCTCAATTGCCTATTGTCCACAGGGCAGCTGAAAGAGGGCGAGGGGTATGACGTTGACTTCGACCACCAGTTCATAGAGGCTGAGAAGTTTGATGCGAAACCCACATACAAAGAAGTTTCTCGGGTACCGTCAAAATTGTGGCTGTCATTGGCGACATGATTGTCGGCATAG
>VOFJ01002844.1_pt1 | contig 10081 bp, 21 predicted proteins | sample 5384081 | NCBI WGS metagenome assembly VOFJ01 (sample SAMN12384729, study PRJNA508395) | human gut metagenome | isolation source: healthy gut I | host: Homo sapiens | reverse complement strand
ATTACGTATTATGCTATGAAACGAATAACAGGAAAAAACGGGTTCCCTGTAAAGCCAGGGAACCAGAAAATTGATTCTTGTTTATGTCCGAATGGAGTTGCAGAGATATCATGATGATGTCTGAGCCGCTGACCGGGAAAACGGGAAACTGCTGTGTAAAAACAAAACCCGGACACCCTTAATTGATTTTTGCTGAGGAATTCTTCCCTATACGGCAGATGAATTATATCAAAAAGCGGATCATATTGGTCACCAGATAACTTAAATATCCATGCGCCGTCTGCTTTGTACAAGGCGTTTTCAGCAGAAGAAGCAAAATCGACTAACCAAACGTTTTGAATGGCATTACACGCCAAAACATGGCAGCTGGTTGGATATGGCAGAAATCGAAATAGGAGTTATGAACCGCCAGGCACTTGCAAACCATTTCCAGATTTCGAAAGTTTTGAAAAACAGGTTCGTAACTGGACAGTTAACCGAAATGCGAGATGCGTAAAAACAAATTGGCAGTTTACAACAGCTGATGCCAGAATTAAGCTGGCAAAAGCTATATCCAACGATACTTTAAAAACTAGATGGATTACTACTAGTCCGGGCAATTCTTGCATGCTCTTCGCTTTATACAGCTCTATATTTAAGTGCTCTCAAAGTGCACTTCATCTGGTCTTCCGTATTCATAGGAAACCTTCAGATTTTCCTGGCCATGGGTTTTCCACTCTGCATGGGTGTCCTTTGTGGCTGAGTATGCTAACCCGCTCTACCTCACCGTCTTTCAAAGCAGCGCTTACCTCAAGCCCTCCCCAGGCACGGAAATTCCGGAAAAAGGCGTTTGGATGCTCAGCTCTCGGCCATACTGGGAAAATGCGGATCATGCCCTCGCAGCTTTGCAGCATCATCTCCTGGATGGCATCCGGGATGGTGTTCAGCTGCTCGATTCCATGAGGATTTTCCTTCAGAAACCGTTTGGGATTCCCCGTTCAGATCATATCGCGCATTTCTTTCCAGATGATTTCCGGAGCGTAGCCTACACGTACTGCGGCAGTGAAAACAGACAGGCTTAAAAGCACCAGTTGGATGCGTTATTTTTTACCCACCAGATTCCATTCCATTGCAGAAATTTGCCATTTTCTATCATTCACCATTGCTATTGAACGCCTTATTTGCATTATTATCTTTATTGCCTTCTTATATTCCAGCTCTCCCAGCGCATTTCCACCAGCGCATGAATCTGCACTGTATTTCGCGCCACTTCCAGCTCTTCCCGGGCACTTCCAAGCCCAATTGCATTGCCGGATATATCTGCATCACATTTCCCGGAAAATGGAAAGACCATTTGCCACCGATACCTTCATCATAATAAATCTCTTTGTCCAGCATTTCTTCCGGAAGCAGATCCTCCAGCTTCACATCCACCTCTTTCCAAAGAGTTGGATTCTCCTGAATCTCCCGAATTGTCCCCTTTGGATAAGGTGCCAGGTTCTCTGCGATTTCCAGCCATTTTTTTCCCTCTTTTTTCTCATCCAGATCAAGTGCCTCACTGATTCTCGGCATCCAGGTAAAGAAGGTTTTTCAGATAACCCAATGTATTCACCGGATCTTCCGGAACGCCATTGTCACGGATGTTCCCATCTGTGCGCTCGTGCATACCATCTCCAACTACATGGTAAACGCCATCCCTGCACACCAGATCCTTTTCCCAGAAATCTGCCACACCGCGAAGATAGGGGATAAACCTTCTGTGCATACGTCTCATCCTCCGTGATTCCATAACGATAGATCATATTCAAAGCACCGTGAGTGGCTGGGGATTTCATATGCAAAAGTAGGGCCTCACTTACCAGGCCGTGAGGTCCCAGGCCCAGAGGATAATAAAGTCCCCTCATGGTGAAGCAACCGCTTGCATCTCATCTGAAATTTCCATCAGTTTCAGATAAGGCGCATCGTGAGGATCGGACTGCTGGAAATGTCCGGAAACCATCAGATTCAGATAGGGAGACTGATGGTTATAATTAATCTTATAATTTCCATTCCATGCCGGACGGTCAAAAGTACTGATTCCCAGAATATTGGGCGGATATTCCGGATCCCGTGATACACTTGCCAGCATATATTTTGACAGATAATATCTCTGCTCGATCACCGGCTCATCATCCAGAGAAATTTCGAAACACTCCAAAACTTTTTCCACCATACCAGGTGCCGTTCATGAAGAGTTTCCACATCTTCTTCCGTTATCCACCTTGCCCTGGAAAAGGCATACTCATAAGGTCTGCTGCACTTCGCCCAGGAGCGCACTGGCAGAACGAAGGTTGCCCGCTCACCGGCTTTTATTTTTCTGTGAGTGCTTCTGTCACTTAGCTTCCCTGTATTTCCAAATGCTTTAACTGCCTCAACATTCTTTAAAATACCGTTTCCCGCCGAAGGTTCTGTAAATACCGCTTTATTTGATTTATTCCCACTTTCCTCAGTGGATATAATAGATTCTTTCTTTAAAGAACCCAAACTTTCAACGCCGCCAATTACTTTCGTTTCCTTCAGAAAGCCCCCAGCAAAACCAACCTTAGTTGGAATATCCACATGATCTGAAAACTGCCGGTATCCACTTACAATCCCACCGCCGGTTTTCTTTACCTGCAGCGGACGTCCGTCACCAGTCCAGCGAACATTCCGTTCTGGATATTCTCCAACTCACCGCTTCCCCAGACATCCACAGCTTTTTTTCGCAGCCTTTTCCTATTTCGTCCGGAAAATAAAAAATCAAATTCCACATCCAGATCTGTCTCACTCTCAAACTCTACCACAAGAATGTTCTCATCTGCAGCCACCCAGCTTTTCAGAGAACATTTCTCTCCGGCGGAATTTGTCAATATTGTTATAGTTTCTCCGTGGCAAACTTCTGCTCCGTATACCACCTGGCACCCTCCATAGCAGGAATATCAAACACCATACGCCCTACCGGTCTGGGGCTTCCGCCGCTTACCGCCGGATCACATTTTGGCAGAACTGTTATCATGAAAGAATTCCCAGTTCGCCGCCTTTCCATTTGCCAGAAGTCATTGGTCGTAAACCAGAACTGTGGATACCCTCCCATCCCCGGCCACTGCCGCCAGCAAATCTCCATTTCCCAAAATCGGCGCGTCAATCTTCGTCCCTGCATTCTGCTGAGATTTTCCATCGTCCGCCCCCTGAAACATCCACATTTCCATCTGGCACAACCGTCGGAGCCTCAGTAAATACAGCCTATTTCTCTCTACAACCATTATATCTTTTGCTTCTCTCCACTTTCGCTTCACCGCAATGTCTACTTTGTCACCGTCGCCAACCGCTTCCTCATTCGGGGAAGGCGCCTCTCTACGCCCATTCACCAGCTGTCCTGCCGCATCCCTTCCACTGGAGTGAAGTTAAATACTGCGCTGCCTTTAATTCTCAAAGTTATAGCGTTATTTCCTTCATCCTCGCTTTGTACAAACTCTCCGTCACCCAGGATAAACGATAATCTGTACCGGCTTCTCTGGCTCCTGCTCTGCAAACCAGCCCATCAGCCACCGGAATGATCGCACCCGTCTTCACGAAAATCGGGATCCGGTCAATAGGTGTCTCACCTTCACATACTGGCCACCCTCATTTCTCATTTGTCCAATCGTACTGATCGTACCAGCCGGCGAAGATAACACTCCCATGTCTTTTCCTGTTAAAGCACAGTACTTTCGGACCATAATACATAGGCTCCGTAACTGCACAGATCAGCAGGGATGGTCCAAACATAAACTCATTCTCCACCTTTCGCCTCCCTGTCCTCGGGAAATCAAACAACAGGCTTCGCATAATGGTATAATCTCAAAATGTACCGCCCCTGCCAAGCTTGAATAAATATAAAGGCATAAAATGATATCTCAGCTTGATAAATTTCTCGATAGCATCATAGAACATAGTGCCCTTTTCCCCGAAATTCCAGATTTCTCTCGGCGTATCTGTACCATGAGACCGGAACATAGGAAGAAATGTTTGCATCTGAAACCAGCGTGTATAAAGCTCACAATATCCCTTTATCTTTCACACCCTCATTATATTTTCCCTGCCAGAACCACAGCCTCTCTCCGGATCCGTGTTGCATCCGCATCCACTCCCAAGCCACTTATCTGCAACTGTGAAAAAAGGCCACGATATCCAAGGTCCAATAACAACTGCTCAGTCCCATATTTCAAACCTTCTACGATCTGGATCTTCAGATTCTTCCAGTCCGCGCAGGTATCTCAGACCACAACATAGCTGCATACTTCTGACCAGATGCATAACCGGAACGTGTAAAATTCAATACACGCATATCCTCCCGATCCTTTCTCTGGTTCTCATAAATTCCCTTTGCATGCTCCAGGGCAAAACGTTTGCCACAGCAGGATCCAGGTATTTCTTGTGCCGCCTCCAACCAGCTGGGAAACGCTCCCAGGGCTCTCTTTTCACCGCACCGCCCCAGTCCGGACCGGAAAACGGCTCTGTGGAGTCACACCACCAGGAATCAAAGCCCTGGTCAAACAGACCCTCCTTCGCCTGTTTCCAGTACATTTCTCTTGCTTTTTCATTAAAAAGCATCATAGGTTGCATAATCATACAGAAGATATCCGGCATCAAAAAATTCCTGATGATTTTTTCCTCCGGCATTCATATTCGGCCATACAGAGACCATGCTGTGGGCATGCATCTCATGAATCCGCTCCATGCACTCCTTGTTATCCCCATAACGGGACTGATCCAGAATCTTCTCCCCCAGTTGCCCGGATCCCAGGTGTTCCAGTCCTGAACCACACAATCCAGCGGAACCCCGATTTCTCTGTAATGGCGTACAATTTCCTCTAATTCTTTGGAAGTATAATATTGCTCCTTGGACTGGATATAACCATAAGCCCACTTCGGCAGCATCTGCGCCTTGCCTGTCAAATAGCGATAAGCATGGATAATTCCATCCATGGTATTGCCGCCCATGAAATAATAATCGATCTGATCCACTGTATCCAAAAAACAGGTAAGACTCCCTTCCCTCATCATTAAAAGTCATCAAAGAACAGCAGTCAAACAGCACTCCATATCCTTCTGTAGAAACAAACAGAGGCATTGGGATCCTCATATTGTGCTGGTAAAGATACTGATTGTGTCCGCGATAATTGTAAAATTCCTTCCTCCGCCTGGCCAAGACCGTGAATCTCTTCCTCCTCTTTCCAGTCGAAAAAATACCCTTGCACGATAACCGTCGCGCACCTTCTCCGGCTTCAGATTCTGAATAAAGTTACGCTCACCGTCAACTGTTTTTACACGGTTGATAACCGGCTTCTCACCTCCAGTTGTATAGCGTACTACGTCAATTTTTGTTAAATCTGCCTTATCCTGTATGCACCACCTGGTTCCGTCCGCGTGCTTCCACTCTATTCTTCCAGATGAAAGTTCCAGAGAGGCCAGAACTTTTCCAGTCTTTAGTTCCAGCTTTTCTTCGTTTTCCTCTGCTGCAAACTCAACTGCCGGATATTCCTTTTTTCAATAATAAGAGAGTCGTTTCCCCTTAATCTCCTCTTTTCCAATTTACACAGCGGATAATTTCCTCTGTAACCGGAATCAGCCGGTATAACATTCCTGCCGCTTCCGTCTGTACATACCTGTCTGTTTTTATCATTTTCCATTCCCTCCGTTTTTCAATCCCCTTTTTTTTACGTTGTCTGTCTGAAAGAGCCTCTTGCGTGATAATAAATTCCAACGAAATTTTTCCATTACACTATTAAATAAAAGCTGGCACATCAGGACAAAGCTTCCTTTTTATCCCAACATGCCAGCCCTGAAAAAGGTCTATGTCTTATCTGCTCCTGAATTTTAATTATTTTTACTCTTCTCATATCCGGGAGTTTTCCCATATGCTTTTATATAATCTGTAAAATTGGAAATATTATTGAACCCACATGCCAAGGCAATCTCAGTCACATTTGCCCCATCCTCCCGAAGCAGCTCCCGTGCCCGGTTCACACGCAGACGTGTCACATAATCACTGAAGCTGATGTTGGTGAACTTACGGAAATAGGAGGAAAAAAATAGTTGGAACTCATATAAACAGACGCTGCAACCTCCTCCAGCGTAATCTTCTCACAATAATGAGCGTTTATGTAAGTAAAAGCCTGCTCCAGGCGTTTCATGGCATTCTTCTTTTCCCGAAGCATTTCACCGGACTTGGTCTCATCCTGATAAGCCCGGATCAGCATGGTCAAAATCCGCAGAACATTTCGCCTTAATCATAAGCGGATAGCCCTCCTTGCGCTCCTGCCATTCCCTGATAAATCTCCTGTATGCTGGTACGGATCTCCGTATTCACAGTTTCTTCATGGCCCACTCTGTTCTTAAAATTAGTTCCACGCTCAACGAAGGGCCGCAGATATTCCGTGTCAAAGGTACTGATCTTCTCTGCTACAAACTCCGGCGAAAAAATCATAACCAAAAGCTTCATTCTGCCTCCCAGAAGTTTCCAGCCATGCGGCTCTACATTATTGAAAATGATAATATCATTCTCTTTCATGGTATATTCCTGTCCATTAACGAAATAGTTTCCCTTTCCTTCCAGAACCCAGGTGATCTCAAAATAGCTGTGCCAGTGCCAGGTTCCCGGATGACTGTTGGAAGGGTTAAGCTCCACTTCTGATATCTGAAAAGGAAATTCTTTATCAAGAGGAATGCTGTCTCGTTCCAGTCTCATACTCTGCCCCTGTAATAATCTCATGAGCACAGTATAGCAGACTTAGGTTCTGCATGCAATCAGCCTTAAAGAATTCCGTGACAAAAATTAACTTTTCTAACCTTTTGCAGCTCATCCTCATGTTTCCCATGAACTGCAATTCTGAAATAATCTTTTTCCCTGCACTCCCTTTATCATATAATAATCATTTTCTATTTTAAAAAAGGCTCTTTCAGCATATCCAGATACACAAAACTTCCCAGAGGTCTCAGACTTAATATAAAAGCTCTGTCTATAGGCGCATCCAGAAGGTAATCCGTTGCGAACCAGCCCTGATTCTGCACACTTTTCTCTTGACGGCTGTTTTCCAAGAATTTTCATTTAATCGGCTCCTCTCAATGATACTGCAATCTGGCCTGCTGCCTCCAGAAATGCAAGGATTTCCTCTTCTTTCGTAAACCAGGAAACGCTCACTCTCACAGTTCCACTATTTTTGTTCCCATTGCCTCATGAATCGTGGGGAACAATGAAGTCCGGCGCGCACTGTAATTTCATAACCATTTTCCAGGATATATGCCGCATCCGAAGCCTTCAGCCCCTGAAAATTCAGGCTCATAACAGGTCCCTTACATTCCGCAAAGCTGCCATATACCTGTACCCCGGAATTTTCCCAAGCCCTTCATACAAAAGCTTCATCATCCTTTCTTCTTTTTTTCCTGTATCCTGTCCACGCCGGTTTCCAGCACGAATTCCACACCGGCAAGAAGTGCCCTGATCCCCGGCAGATTCTGAGTGCCGACCTCATACTCATAATCACCGTCTTCATAAGTAAGCTGTTGACTGTTCCGCCCTGTGCCGCCATACTTCAATGGCTTCAGCTCCAGCCCCTTTCTTATGAAAAAAAGCCCCCGGTGCCTTGTATTCCCAAAAAGACTTTTATGCCCTGTAAAAATAACCCCATCTGCCCTCCAGCTGTCTGCATCCACCGGAATACAGCCTGCACTTTGCGATACATCAACAATCAGAAGCAGATTATTTTCTCTTACAAAATTTCCAATCAGCTTCATATCCTGCACATATCCGGTCACATTGGAACAGTGGTTTACAATAAGAGCTGACGGATTTTTCCCTGTGTTTTCAGAGCTTCTTTCAGACCTTTTTCCAGTGCCTTCCGGGTAACTGCTCCGTTTTCAGGCAGGAAATGATTGTTACCGGATGCTTCTTTAATACCGGCTGATTCATAAGCGGGCGCAATACACTATTGTGTTCTGTCTGGGTTGCCAGGATTCCACGCCCCTCTTCTCCATAATCCAGTCCACACAGCACTGTGTTCAGGCTTTCCGTAGCACCTGAGGTAAAAAGATCCGGTCATGAGCATGGATGCCCAGCAGCTTTCCAAGCTTTTCCCTGCACCTTTCTTCTGTATCTTTTTCAAAATTGCGCTTCCTCCCGGAATTGCAGAAGCAGGCGTGTCCATAAGACACGCCTGTACAGCTTTCACATACAGAGGAAGGCTTGGGCCAGGAAGTGGCCGCATTGTTCAGATAGATCATCTAACTCATCCTTCCAGGATATTGAAATCCATAACCTTTGCAATTTTTTTTGATCAGCCTGGTATAATCACCAAAAATCAGAACCTGATGATGTCCAAAGCCAGCCAGATTGTGCATAAACTCCCTTGCATCATCCATCTGGATATAGTAATACGGGCTGCAATAGGTCTCGGCATATTCCGAACGGATTACTTTTTCCTTTCTTAATGCACATGGTATCACCTGCCGGATTGAAACGACCAAGTGTAATATAATCGTCTTCGTTCTGTGTAAAATCAACCTGAAGCTTACCGCCGAAGCCCTGTCCGGTAAATGCCCACAGCTTGTATTCCAGCGGTTTTGTTCCGTATCCGTTCATACAAAGGGCCGGAACTGCATGATGGATCCTGAGCAGCAGCTCATCTGTCTCATGATTTGGATTTCCCATAAAAGCCGGACGGTTTGCAGCGTATTGCATGATCAGCATTGCCATAAGTGCATTCAAGTCTTCCTCACATCCGCTTGGAATTCCCTCATCCTTCATAATTGAATGACACATGCATGGTGTAAATTTACGGTTCTGTGGAATTTCCGTCGTACAAAGCTCATGACAGGCTGTGGAAAATGCATTGCAGTCATAAATATCCATCATTTTCTTTGCTGCAAGATAGTATTTGATATCATTGATAAACCAGTCTGTATTTACCTGGGTATCTGTGGAGCCTGCAATCAGCTTATCAGCAATCGGCTTAGCCTCTTCATCGGTAATCTGATCCATATATTTGAAAATAGATGTGAATGGAAGCTTGATCACCTCAAATCCATAACGCTGACGAAGGACCCTCCGGATCACGGATAAGGCTCTGAATTCCAAATGTAGGCTGTGATCCTGCTGTCAGAACAAGTGCTCTTGTATTGCGAACTGCTTTTCTTACCCAGAGAATATGTGCGATCTCGTTTACATCTTGAAGATCCATTGCCACGTATGCTTCCACACCAATTGAGCGGCAATATGTTGCAAAATCAATGCCCTCATTTCCATTCTGCCAGATAATGACCGGTTTTCTGTAGCGTTCCAGCTTCGAATTCTCCATCCCATGCAAAGGAAGCAGTCAATTTCATCTACATCTTCACCGATCTTGTCGAACATTTTTTTTCTACAACAAAGGATTCATTATATCTTACATCCAATGCCTCTTTAAATTCAACCTCGCTGATCACGTCCTTCAGGGCCTCTACAGAGCTTTTGAAGGTTTCATCAGCAACCTTTGTCTCTGCCTCTACAGTCATATCCTCTTTTTCGTCCGGCACGGCACGGCCCTTCCCAGAAATGCGTGTGTGTCCAGACAACCGATCAATGGTCTTACAACAAGTTTTACATCCATAGCTTTCTGTTTCATAGTTTGAAATACCTCTTTTTCCCATTCAATTTTTGTGTTTCCCCCGCGTATTAATTTCAATTATATCTTTTAAAAAAAAAACTTTTTTTCTTCTATTTTCTTCCTGTTACTTTATACTTTCTTATTGTTTTTTGTACTAATTGCACAAATATTATAATTATTCCTATTAGTTTTATATGAATTATTGCACGTTGTATATCTCATACAGACAACGCAAAGCGCCGACAGATTTACCTGCCGGCGCTTTTTGGTTTTTATTATGGAGTTAACAAAACAAACTTAATTTGAATATGGGTTGCTTCCATCAATAAGATTGCATATGTTTCAGCGTCCCAGAGACTCTACAAAGTTCCCTTCACATCGCTCAGTTGCGGTCTGCATAATCAAGAAGATATGCAGCCTGCTCCATGGACATTTCCGGGAAAAGAAGGAAAAGACTGTGG
>VOFJ01001389.1_pt1 | contig 10081 bp, 18 predicted proteins | sample 5384081 | NCBI WGS metagenome assembly VOFJ01 (sample SAMN12384729, study PRJNA508395) | human gut metagenome | isolation source: healthy gut I | host: Homo sapiens | reverse complement strand
TTACGATTACACGCTCCGCACCATTAATTACAAATGTACCAGTACGTGTCATCAGCGGCAGATCTCCCATAAAGATCTCATGCTCGTTAATCTCATCCGTCTCTTTATTATGAAGTCTTACTCTGACTTTCAGCGGTGCCGCATAAGTTGCATCACGATCTCTGCACTCATCAATGCTGTATTTCACATCATCTTCACACAGTGTGAAATCAACAAGCTCCAGGCTTAATTTACCGCTATAATCTGTAATTGGGGAAATATCTTCAAATACTTCCTTCAATCCTGACTTAAGGAACCAATCATAAGAATCCTTCTGCACTTCAATCAAGTTCGGCATCTGAAGAACTTCTTTTTTTGTCTGGAATAACTCATTCGTGAGCTTTTTCCGCTTTTCATGGGACGAATTCTGTTCTTTTTTCCATATTGACGTTTCACTCTCCTCTTATTTTTTTTTGTGGTCCGCAAAATGCCCTGTTATCGCAAAAACGACGAAAAAGAGCTTTGTGACTCAGTTTTTCGTGCAATATCATGGCATAACTTTCCACAATAGCGCATTTTTACTATAGCACAAAGCCCTTTTTTATTGTCAAGAGCAAAATCATATTTTTCCATATTATTTTCAATTGTACACTATTTCTTTCAAAAAAAGCAAATCCTTAATAAAAATTTGTTAAGATAATGTTTACATCATAATCATATGCTCTTGCAAATCAAAAAAAGTAAAACATCTTCCTTTTGTTGTACATACTCAGTAAATCCACATGTTTTTAACCGATTGCTCCCGGCAAAATCAATGCAAAGATAACTGTTAAAAACATAATAGATACAGACATTATAATCTGAGCCAATGTATATGTCTTCAATCCACCCTTTACATTAAATCCTGACATATTGGACACTACCCAAAATCCACTGTCATTTACATGTCCCACACTTATTCCACCAGCGAGAAAGCAGCCAATGCAATACAAAACCGGATGAACTGATACACTTGGTGCAATCGTTGCCATAATTGTCATCGCTGTAATTCCTGCTACAGTACCAGAACCTTGTGCAATTCTAAATATGCAACCTATAAAATATGCCAAAAAGCAAGGTTTTTAATACTGAACCACTATTGATATTCAATGTAGATACAAGTGCGTTCCCGATATCTGTTGCTGCGATTACTGCTCCAAATGATCCTCCGGCACCAGTAATTAATAATACTACTCCAGCCTGCTTTAGCGCTTCATTAGCAGAATTTTCCACTTTATTTTTTACCAAGATACTTATAACCAATGAAATATGCACAGAGAGTTCCTATCATAATTGCTATAATTTTATTTCCTAAGAATTGCGCAATCCATGGAACATTTTTCGCTGACAGCTAATGCTCCAGTTCCAACAAGAATGCAAAAAACCGGAAGTAAAATTGGAAGTAAAGATACGAAAAAACCTGGCACTTTCTGATTCTCATTCAAGTCTTCTTCAACATAAATTTCCGCATCTTTATTTACATCTTTTTCTGCATCAAAAATCCTTTATCATGTATTTTCGTATATACAAATACAGATATTAATGTTGCAATTGCACCAATTTCAATGATCAATCCCATAATAACCATTGTACCAAGATCAAAATTTAAAATACCAGGCGCTGCCAATGGGTTAGGTGTTGGTGGCACAAGCGTCTGTGCAATTCCATCTCCAATCGTCAAAGCTCCCACAACATATGCAAGCGGTTTATTCACTTCCCTTGCGACAGCCACACCGATTGGAATCAGAATAATAAATGTGACATCAAAGAAAAACTGGAATTGCTAACACAAAGCCTGCAAATGCCACTGCATATAAAAACATACTTATTTGGCACAGCATGTACAATTGTTCTTGCAATTACTTTTGCTGCTCCTGTGTCACTCATCAATTGTCCCAGTATAACACCAAAACCAATTGGCAGACCAATTCCTGCCATCATATTTCCAAATCCAGTACCTATGGTTTCGATAGAATTTACAAATCCTAATCCGCATGTTACACCCATATAAATACTTGCAATAACCAGACTCAATGCCGGATTAAATTTCGGAACAAGTATTAACGCTATCATAATTGCAATTGATATTATTAAATTAAATACTAAAAAGCTCCTGACATTTTTATCCTCCTTTATATCTTTCTTTTCGGATTTACATTTCATTTCTAGTTGCTATATATGCCCCCTTTAGATGCCGTTGCAACATTTTTTTCTATATTGATAAAGGCATCCTTTTTACCGGCTCAACTTCTTTTTCTTGTTTTTCTTTCCGTCTCAGATCAAAATCAACCTCTGCTTCAATTGTACCATTTAACACATCTACAGTAATCACATCTCCATCCTGTAAATATGCAATCGATTCATCATCCAAAGCCTCTGGACATATATGGCCAACAAAACATCCATTATTGGAACCGGAAAATCTACCATCCGTGATCACACATACCTTGCTTCCAAGATTCATTCCTACCAACACTTTCATAACCTTATACATTTCTGGCATTCCAGGTTCCACCTTTAGGTCCCTCATTGCGAATTACAACAACTTCTCCACCATGCACTTGTTGTTTTGCTCTAATTCCACTCAATGCATCCTGCTCGCTTTCATATATTTTCGCCGGACCTCTGAATAGAAGTGTGCTTTCCGGAATTGCAGACGGCTTTGTTACCGCACCATCCGGTGCAACATTTCCTTTAATACTGCTATTCCACCACGACTATGCACTGGATTTTTGAAACTTCTTATTACATCTGGATTTTTGTTTTGAAATTTTTCAATATTTTCCTTTGAAGTACATCCTGTACATGTTATACCATTCAAATCTAATATCGTTGCTAATTCCTTCATCATAACCGGAATTCCTCCGGCTTCATAAAAATCTAATAAGGTATATTGTCCGGCTGGAATCATTGGAACCATATGCGGAACAGACATACTCACTTTACCAAACTCAAAAAAATATCCAAATCAACATCCGCTTCATAAGCAATTGCCAACAAATGTAAAACTGCATTTGTTGACCCTCCAATTGCAGAATTGACTTTTATGGCATTCAATATTGCATCTTTTGTTATGATATCTTTTTATACAGATATCCTTCTTTAAAAGATTCATTACCGCTTTACCGCTTTCAAACGCAATACCCTGCCTTCTACTATACACTGCTGGAATGGTTGCACTTCCCGGTAAAGAAATCCCCATAACTTCCGCCAGACAACACATCGTATTCGCGGTTCCAAGCATTGCACAGGAACCAATTGTTGGCACTGCATTATTTTCAATCCAATCAAATTCTTCTTGTGTAATTGCCCCACTTTTTAACGCTCCTTCTGACTGCTGAATAATAGAATGGTCAATATATTCCCCTCCATAAGGATTTCCTTCTCGCATTCTTCCCGGGAGTGTAGGCCTCCATTTACAAATACCGTTGGCAAATTTACACGAAGTGCACCAAGCAACATTCCTGGAACTATTTTATCACAAGAACCGATAATAACCAGACCATCAAGTCTGTGTGCCTCCACCATTGCTTCAATATCATCCGCAATCATTTCGCGTGTAGGAAGAATATACTGCATTCCTTTATGGCTCATCGCCACGCCATCACAGGCACCTATTGTTCCAATTTCTACCGGCGTACCGCCTGCAGCATAAATTCCTTCTTTCACTCTTTGCGTTAACTGTTTTAACACAATATGCCCCGGACAAACCTCATTGAAAGCAGTCACTACAGCTATAATTGGATTTTCTAATTCAGCCCCAGTAAAACCTGACGATTTATATAGCGCTCTCACATTTGCCCATTCTGCTCCATTTAAAATATCACTACTTCTTCTCATTTTTTTCTCCTTCCTCATCTTATAGTCTTATCTTCATATCATCATGTCGTATGATGTCTTTAATTATATAGTTTTGTATTTGAATTTTCAATTGGGATTATCACAAAACATTTCCACTATTTTTTGTAAAACATATACAAAAAAAACGCTCCTTTTTGAAATTACACCTTTCAACAAAAAATCCCAAGTGAACTGCAAAATCTTTCAACCCTGCAATTCACTTGGGATTTTTAATTAACTTGTAAGTCTCCAAAAAACCAATACACTTTAAACTATCATTTTCAACTTTCTTTTTCCGTATTATTTTTTTTTTTCTTTAACAATTCGAGATTTTCTCGATTTTCCTTCATATGTGCTTTCATCGCTTCATATGCCGCATCAGAGTCATGATTCCGAATCGCATCTACTACTTTCTGATGTGTAATAACTGCAGTACCTGCCAATTCATGATTCGTTAAGTCTACATAAATCGATACACCTTGTGCAATTAATGGAATGATTTGTTCTACAACAGAATTACCTGTAACACTTGCAATTTTTGTATGAAATTCAACATCACGTTCACTGTAATTTTCACCATTTATAATCATATGTTCCACTTCACTACAAAGCCTTTGTAATTCCTCTATATCCTTATCCGTTGCTTTTTTTGGGCAGCAATTTCTGCAATTTGTGGTTCCAACATAGCACGAAAATCGCTTAAATCTTCTGCAAGTTTTTTTTTATCCGATGCAAATCTAAATCCTAAAGGATCTCCTACCTTTCCAATGTTATCACATACAAACGTGCCTTTTCCTCTTCGTATCTCTACTACATTTCTGGATTCCAATATCTTAATTGCTTCGCGGACAGTTCCTCTTCCAACACCCAATTTTTTCTACCATATCCATCTCATTTGGAAGCTTCTCCCCGAGTCCAGCGATTTTCAATAATCAACTGTTCAATATTATCTGCTGCTTGCTCTGCCAAAGAACGGCTTTCAAGTTTCTCCACTTATATTCCTCGCTCTCTATTCGTTTAGCGTCTCATTTTATAACTCATATCTATTTTTTTTCTTGCTTTTTCCTTTGAGTATATCTTCAATTTTCGCGAATGTCAATAAAATCCTCCCTTGTGTTTCCGCAGTTTTATCCACAACTGCATTATCATCCTTATGCTGTTATAAATAACTTTTAAATCATCCATTTTTGATTAGATTTTGCAGAAACTCAAGAATCTTTCCGAGTCCACACACATCACCATGTTTTTTTTTTTTGTCGTCTCTCCCGTTTCACCAATTCAACTCCAAATACATTTTTCTTTTTCATAGGGTTCTTTATTCACTGCTTTGATGATAATCTCCGCAGCCAAATGTCCCATTTCACGAATTGGCTGGTGAATAGTCGTCAGCTCTGGAATAAATAGTTTTCCAAATCCGACATCATCGAATCCAACAAGCTGGATTTCCTGGGGGAATTTTTTCCCGTGCCGCGTAAAAACTTTGTATACTGACATCGCCACAATGTCATTGCCGGCAATCACGCCATCCGCTTCTGGATATTTTTTTCAAAATTTCTTCTGCGGCGCGAAGTCCGCTTTCATAATCATAGCAGCAATCCACAATTCTTTCTTTTTAATCCATATTTTTTTTTTACACATCCGCGTATCCTTTATACCGTTTACGACCACTGGAATATCCGGTCGGTTCCTTCATGCAGACAATCTTTTTTAGATCCACATATTCCAACAAATGTTGTGTTGCCAGACAGCCACCTTGATAATTATCTGCTTCAACAAATGCATGTTCTCCGATATTATCCAGCTTGCAATCTACAAGCACAGCCGGAACCGGACAATTCTTTAAAATCCTTCCAGTTTCCGCACAGTTTGTCGTTATGATAATTCCATCTGCCTGTAACTGCTGGAACATCTGGATATTTGCCATCTCTTTTTCCAGATCATCGCCAGAATTGCAGAGCATAATCCGATATCCATTTTTATACGCTTCGTCTTCCACAGCCTTTGCCAGTTCACTAAAAGAAAGGATTTTCAATATCCGGCACAATGGCTCCGATCATCTTCGATGATTGCTTATATAGCGCTCTTGCCAGTTCATTTGGACGAAATCCAGTCTCTTCAATGGCGGCTTCTACTCGTTTACGCTTCTCTTCGTTCACTTTCGCCGTTCCATTCATAACGCGGGATACCGTCGCCGGAGACACACCGGCAATTCGAGGGCAACTTCTCTTATACTCGTCACTTTTCACTATTCTCCACAGTCTTATTTTTCAACTAATTCGTCTTCAACTTCTTCTGCTGTCGGCATTCCTGTCTGTGCACCGAATTTCTCCGTGGAAAGGCTTGCCGCTTCATTCGCATAAGTAAGAGCACTCTTCATATCATCACCTGCTGCAATTCTTACAGAAAATGCCCCATTCAGTGTATCTCCTGCTCCTGTCGTATCCACCACATTTGCCTTTCTTGCAGGTACTGTCAGCACTTCTCCATTTTTCAGGCATGTAGACACTCCTCAGGGGCCCCTGTGTAATCACAAGCTTCTCCGGATACTTCTTCAAAAGATTTTCTGTACTCAACTCGTCTCCAAAAATCAGCACTGCTTCATGCTCATTTGGTGTCACGTATGTAACTTTGTCGATGATATCCATCGGCACTTCTGCTGCCGGTGCCGGATTCAGTACGACTGGAATATTTTTTCGTAACAAAAACTCTGCGATATAATGAACTGTCTCAAGCGGAATCTCATGCTGAAGAACTACCATGTCATATTTCACCAGTTCGTCTTTGATTCCATCCACATAACCCTTGTCAACTTTTCCATTTGCGCCCGGAACAACAATGATTGTATTATCATTCTCTCCAACTGTAATCATCGCAATTCCTGTCGGCACACCTTCTAAAACCTGGATATGCTCTGTCTTTACGCCAACACGATTCAGATTGTCCAGCATTCTGCGTCCATTGTCATCATCACCGACGCAGCCCGAACATCTCAACTTCAGCGCCAAGCTTTGCCATAGCAACCGCTTGATTCGCACCTTTTCCGCCTGGAATATAACTCAAACTGTCGCCCATCAATGTCTCACCTTTAAGTGGAATTCTTTCTGCTGTTACAGTCATGTCTGTGTTAATACTTCCTACAACTGCCAGTTTCATAACTCTTTTTCTCTCCTTTTCTTGTCTTTTTTATTTATTCATGTCTTTTTCTCTTCTGTTTGTGAAACGTATTTCTGAAACCCGTTTCATTTATCTATATTATAGTAATAAAAAATACCGCCGTCAATTATATTTGGTAATCTCAGCGGTATTGCACACTTTAGCAAAGTGTTTTTATGCAACTTGTATATTTTTTATTATTTTTCTTCTTGAGATGTTTTTATATACTCTTCTACTTCAGAATATATTGTTTCTGCTTCCTGATGTGACACATTTAATTCATCACTGATTTGATTGATAATCTGTTCTTTTCTCTGCATGATACTTTTGAGCGGTCTTAACTATTCCAATCGCAATTCCATTTTTCCCGACTTTCTTCTCGTTCCATCCTCATATGTTTTTCTTCATCATACTCAAATATGCTCACTCTTAACACCTCTGCTCTATTCTTCCTTAAAAAACTCTGCAAGAATACCTTTTTTTGATACATTCGTCAATTGCCTTTTCCACAGCTTCCGGAAATGGCATTTCCTGCTGATATTTGCGAACTATATCTACAAATTTCACATATTGATATAATGTCGGACTTTTTTCTACCATTTCCTCATTATATCCAGGATTTATATTTATGAATCGGATCCTCAGTTCTAAATCCAATTCTTCAGACTTACTTTCATAAGCATCTGATAAACGCAAAACACTCTGTTCCGGCATCTTGTCTGTTCCATTATAGAATACTACAAATCTTGGTTCTGGTATCTTAATCAACTTCCGTCCATACAGATTATCCCCAAATACATACGCCATATAAACGCAAGCCACATATGCCAGATTCCGTAATGGCATGTTAGGATTCGGCGTTGATTGATGTTCATATAAAACCAGCTGTGTTCCCAATATAAATGACACATCATTCTTCATACCTAAATAAACTGCATTTTCCAACGTTGTTATAATCAGTTCGTCTGGATTATCGTACGAAGTTCCATTCATAGCGTTGTAAACTTCCAGTGCTACTTTGGGTTCCTTCAGCAACATTCGAACACCCGGTCTTTGTACTCGCGATTTTGGATATCCAAATACTTGTGCCATTTTCTTAAAGGCTTTTTCCATATTTTGTGAGATTCTTCTGTTATCCGTTTTTCTGTCCCTTACTGCCTTCATACTTTTTTTTGTCATTCAGTATCCTCCTTCTTCTGTGTTCGAAAGGACTCTCCTCCTGACTGTTTCTAAGTTTTCTAAGAATCCCTTCTGCTTGTTCATCGTGGTAATTCAAGCATTGAAAATTCCTAGAAAATATATTGAAAATAGAAATGGTACAAACCTTCAAGATCTTGGAAATATAATGCTTGAAAAGATTGTACCATAGTTGATATATCATGTCTAGATATTTTTTACAAATTAATATAGTCAGAATTGTAGCTAGACTTTGTATTTATAAATCTCCAGAAAAGCAAAAAAAATTTCCCTGAATTGCACAAAAAAGACCGTCCCTTTTGGAACGGCCTTTAAAAATCTGAAATTTGAAATTATTTAAGGTTAACCTCTGCACCCTCAGCCTCAAGTTTTAGCTTTGATGTCCTCAGCCTCTGCTTTGGAAGCACCCTCTTTAACTACCTTTGGAGCTCCGTCTACTAACTCTTTAGCTTCTTTCAGTCCAAGACCTGTGATCTCACGAACAGCTTTGATGACTTTAACTTTAGCTCCACCAGCGGATACAAGCTCTACGTCGAACTCATCTTTCTCCTCTGCTGCTCCACCTTCAGCTCCAGCTGCTGCTACTACAACACCTGCTGCTGCAGATACTCCAAACTCTTCCTCACAAGCCTTTACCAGCTCGTTCAGCTCTAATACGGATAACTCTTTGATAGCTTCGATAAACTCTGCAGTGGTTAACTTTGCCATTTTAATTTCCTCCATTTTTTAACATTTTTTATTATGAAATAGTTTTATGTCCGTCTCTGTGAGATCAGACAGGGGCGAGTATTATCTACTCTTACTCCTCTGTTGCAGCTTCTTCTCTGCTGCTGGAGCTGCTTCACAAGCCTCAGCTCCACCCTTTTCTGCGAATCTGATTAAGTACACGAGCAAGATTTGTGATAGGTGACTGTAAGCTTCCAAGCAATTTGGAAATAAGTACGTCTCTTGATGGAATCTTAGCTAACTCGTTAAGAGCGTTCACATCATAAAGAGTGCCTTCTACAACACCTGCTTTTAACTCAAGAGCCTTAGCATCTTTTTAGCGAAATTGCAAATGACTCTTGCCGGAGCTGTTGCATCGTCTTTAGAAATTGCGATAGCGCTTGGTCCTTCCAAGTGCTCATCTAAAGCAGCGAAATCAGTTCCTTCAAAAGCTCTCTTCATCATTGTGTTCTTACAAACTTTGTAGATTACACCTGCTTCTCTGAGCTGTTTACGAAGAGCTGTGTCCTCAGCAACAGTCAGTCCACGGTAGTCAACTAATACAACACTTGCTGCATCTTTGATGTCCTCTGCAATAGCCTGTACTACTGGTTGTTTTAATTCAACTTTTTGCCACGAATGGTGCACCTCCTTATTAGATTTTTTTGGGTTATACACCGCCGATAGATATAAAAAAAAACCTCTATATCCTAAGACAATAGAGGTTTGCAAATCATACATTTTGTATCGATCATCCCTCGGTAGGCGTCCTTGTATTCTGTCCTTACGTGCATCGCACACCTACTGTCTTCGGCAGTCCTTGAATAGATTATCATACACTCTTGCGTTTGTCAACTATTTTTTCGTATTAAATATCCTTTTTCCGCAATTCACAGATTATCAATCTCCTCTTGCGCCATATTTTCAAAATATGATATGTTAAAAATATGAAAAGGGAAACCGCAAGCGGCTACCCAATAATATAATTAACTGTTATTTTAACAGCCGTCAACTATTGGTAGTAGTTGGCGGCTATTTTCTTTTATCCTTGAAAATCTCATAGCAAAAAGACCAACAAGGGCAACAATGAATATATAAAACTGAATCAAATCAGAATATGTAACCATTATATCGCCGTTACTGAAAACTTATAAAAAGTTATAAACTT
>VOFJ01002166.1_pt1 | contig 10088 bp, 22 predicted proteins | sample 5384081 | NCBI WGS metagenome assembly VOFJ01 (sample SAMN12384729, study PRJNA508395) | human gut metagenome | isolation source: healthy gut I | host: Homo sapiens | reverse complement strand
ATTATGTCGCAAAAGCGTATGGAGATCGGTGCCGTTATGGGTGCTGCTCCAAGACGTGCAGTTCAGAGACTGACTTCTGATCCGGGAGATATCATTATTTTTACTCGGAGGACGTACCGGACGTGACGGTATCGGTGGTGCAACTGGTTCATCCAAGGCACATAATACACAGTCCACTTCTGTCTGCGGTGCAGAAGTACAGAAGGGTAATGCACCGACAGAGCGTAAGATCCAGAGATTATTCCGTCGTGAAGAAGTTGCCCACATCATTAAAAAATGTAACGATTTCGGTGCAGGCGGTGTGTCTGTGGCAATCGGTGAATTAGCAGACGGACTTCGCATTAATTTAGATAAAGTCCCGAAAAAAATACGCAGGACTTGACGGAACAGAGCTTGCCATCTCTGAATCCCAGGAGCGTATGGCAGTTGTTGTAGCTCCGCAGGATGTACAGACCTTCTTAGGCTAAAGAAGGAGAACTTAGAGGCTGTGGAAGTTGCAGTTGTGACAGAAGATCCAAGACTTGTATTAGAGTGGAGAGGAAAAAGAGATCGTAAATCTTTCCAGAGCATTCTTAGATACAAAACGGTGCACATCAGGAGACCAACGTAGAAGTTGAGATGCCTGAGGAAAAAGAAAAATTATTTCAAAAGATCGCAAAGACCAAAGGTAGCAGAGGCAGTTGCGGCAAATGATATGAAAAGCTGCATGGATGACAGAAATGGCTGATTTAAATGTCTGCTCCCAGAAAGGTCTTGTGGAGATGTTCGACGGTTCCATCGGTGTGAACAGCGTTTACATGCCATTCGGTGGAAAATACCAGCTTACAGAGACACAGTCCATGGTTGCAAAGCTTCCGGTTGCAAAGGGAGACTGCGATACCGTGACAATGATGTCTTATGGTTTTGATCCATACTTATCAAGCTGGAGCCCATACCACGGAGCAGTTTATGCAGTATTAGAGTCTTTATCCAGAATCGTGACTGCCGGTGGTGATTACAAAAAAGTACGTTTCACATTCCAGGAGTACTTCCGCAGAATGAGCGAGGATCCAAAACGCTGGAGCCAGCCATTTGCAAAGCATTGCTCGGTGCTTACAATGCACAGATCGGCTTCGGACTTCCATCTATCGGTGGAAAAGATTCCATGTCCGGAACCTTCAATGATATTGATGTTCCACCAACACTTGTTTCCTTCGCTGTGGATATCGCAAAAGAAAAAGATATCATCACACCGGAATTAAAAAAGCAGTGGGAGACCAGTTAGTACTGTTTACAATTAAAAAGATGAATTTGACCTTCCGGATTACGCACAGGTCATGAAATTATACGATACCATCCATGCACTGATCCAGGCTGGCGTGATCGTATCCGCTTATGCACTTGACGGAAAAAGGACTTGCAGCAGCAGTCAGCAAAATGGCATTCGGTAACAAGCTTGGTGTTACAGTAAATGAAGATGTTTCCAAAGAAACATTATTCGCTCCGGGATTCGGTAACATTGTGGCAGAAGTTCCGGCTGAAAAAGTTGCAGAGGTAAAAGCAATTCGATGCAGAGGACTTGCAGGATACGAAGCACTTGTCGGATGGGTAAATGAAGAAGAAAGCTTTATTTACGGTGACATGAGAATTTCCATGGAGGAAGCATTACACGCATGGACAGCTACGTTGGAAAAAAGTTTTCCCAACCCGTGCAACAGAGAATAAGGATGAAGTTAAAACAGGATTATACAAAGCGGACAACATTTATGTATGCAAAAACAAAGTGGCAAAACCAACTGTATTCATCCCTGTATTCCCGGGAACTAACTGCGAGTACGACAGTGCAGATGCGTTTGAGCGTGCAGGTGCCAATACCATCGTTAAGGTATTCAAAAACATGAATGCAAATGACATCCGTGAATCTGTAGATGAGTTTGTAAAAGCAATCGAACAGTCCCAGATCATCATGTTCCCGGGTGGATTCTCCGCAGGTGACGAACCGGACGGCTCTGCAAAATTCTTTGCGACTGCATTCCGCAATGCGAAGATGACAGAGGCAGTCATGAAGCTGTTAAATGAGAGAGACGGCCTTGCACTTGGTATCTGCAACGGCTTCCAGGCACTGATCAAATTAGGGATTAGTTCCACACGGAGAGATCTGTCCACAGTCAGCTGAGTCACCGACTCTGACATACAATACCATCGGACGCCATGTGAGCAAAATGGTTTACACAAAAAGTTGTTTCCAACAAGTCCCCATGGTTACAGGGTGCAGAGCTTGGAAAAGTATATGTCAATCCGGCATCCCACGGTGAGGGACGTTTCGTAGCTCCGAAGGAGTGGATTGACAAGCTGTTTGCAAACGGACAGGTTGCTACCCAGTATGTGAATGAAGCCGGTGTTCCGACCATGGATGAAGAATGGAATGTCAACGGTTCCTACATGGCGATAGAAGGTATCACAAGCCCGGATGGCCGTGTACTTGGCAAGATGGCTCACTCTGAGAGACGTGACAGAAGTGTTGCAATGAACATCTATGGTGAGCAGGATATCAAGATCTTTGAATCAGGTGTGGCTTACTTCAAATAAAACAGGCAATATTATTTATAAAAGATGAAAAAAAGACTTTGTGGAGTGTATAAACTCTGCAAGGTCTTTTTACGTCTTACGGTACAAACTTTACCACTTACATGAAAGCTATTTACAAATATAACACCATTTTCTATACTGAGATAGTCGATAAGGACAACGAAAACATGAAAGGTAAAGGGAAAAGGAATGAAGGTTACATCCAGCAGACTGATCGAACAGAAAAAACCAGTCCTGAAACAATTATTAGATAGATTCTTTGCAACATATTCGTATGCATCCATTCTGATGACAGATTCAAAAGGCAAACAGTACACCATTTCAAAACAGGGAATCAGCATTACGGAGAACATGTTTGTGGAGTTAGGATATGTGGTAAAAGTATACGATGGCGAGAGCTATGGAGAATATGCGTTCAGCCACATTGATGAGAATGAGATTGACACCATTGCGGAGGAAGTAAAAATCATGTGATGCCGTGGGCAAAAAAAAAGCTTCCGGATGACATGAAAGTGAAACAGTATCCAGAAATTCCGGACGAAGCATATCATTTTGAAAAAAAGCACTGACTATGAAGTTTTGCCGGAAGAATTAGGCGATGAGGAGATCGTAAAACGCCTTGGCGCAGTGCGTGAAAAAGCAATGGCACAGGATGAAAAAATCGTTGAGATCAAGACAGCATGCGTTTACCAGATTTATCACAAATTATTTTTATCTCAAACAAAGACATGACGCAGAACGTCATGTGGACAAACGGCATGATCATGGGACTGATCCCGAAGGGCGAGGAGATGAAGATGGCATTTGACAGCTGCTCCGGCTGTGGCGGAATGGAAATTTTAGATGACATGGAAACAAAAATCCCATCATTAGTGCAGAAACTCAATGATCTTGCCACAAGTGAACCGATCACTCCGGGCGAATATGACTGCATCTGTGCACCGGATGTCACAGGTATGATCGTACATGAAGCGTTCGGACATGGCGTTGAAAGGGATATGTTTGTGAAAAAACGTGCGCTGGCAGAAAAATACATTGGCGAATATGTGGCATCCCCGTTAGTTACCATGCATGACGGAGTCTTTGCTGCAGCAGCATCTGAGACAGCAACCTTCTTCTTTGATGATGAGGGAACACTTGCGCAGGATACCGTCATCATTGAAAAAGGAATCTTAAAGACCGGAATCTGTGACGCACAGGCTGCTATGGCACTTGGCACAAAACCGACCGGAAACGGAAGAAGGGGAAAAGAACAGCCACAAAGCGTACACGCGGATGACAAATACATTCTTTGAGCCGGGCACAGATAAAGTGGAGGATATGATCGCCTCTATTTCCTATGGATTTTATCTGGAAAATGCAAAGCCGCATGGAAGATCCGAAAAACTGGGGAATCCAGTGCCTGGTCGACATTGCAAGAGAAATCAAAGACGGTAAATTTACCGGAAAAAGTATTTTCTCCGATCGTACTGACCGGATATGTACCGGACTTATTAAAATCCATTTCCATGATGTCAGACGAGTGCAAACTTTGCAGGAACCGGTTATTGCGGAAAAGGACACAAAGAGTGGGTAAAAGTATCTGACGGCGGCATATATCAAAGCCAGAATCAGATTGGGATAAAAAGGAGAGAGACAGATGCGTGAAAAAATATTACAGGCAATTCGGAAATTTCAGATAGAAACCTACCTTGTGACAGAGAAAACAGTCGAGGGTGCAGAACTTTATTTTATAAAAAAGAACTTGATATGCGCAGGATGAAACAGGATGCGGTGTCTGCGGTTACCATTTACCGTGATTTTGAGACAGACGGAAAGAAAATGCGTGGTTCCGCAAACATCAACATTTTTCCGGAGATGACACAGGAGGAAGTAGATGAGGCGGTAAAAGGTGCTTATTACGCGCTTCCTTTGTAAAAAAATCCATTTTTGAACTTCCAAAAGGGAAAAAAGAGAATAAAGTGCAGGTAAAAAGCACTCTTTGTGGAAAAAGCCTTGAGGAGATCGGAGATGCATTTGTTAAAAGCGCTTTACTGTGTGGATGTGCAGGAAGATGCATTCATCAATACGGCTGAGTTTTTCATGGAAAAAACAACGAATGCGATTTACAATTCAGAGGGCATTGATGTTTCTTATGAAAAAAAGCAGTGTGAACGGAGAGTTTGTCGTACAGTGTATCACACCACAGGATGTCGAGCAGTATCAGGAGTTCGCATATGATGATCTTGACACAGAGGCTCTGACGGCACAGGCAAAAAGCATTGGAACGGGTATGCGACAGGGCAAGGGCGACAGAAGCACCGGAAAAAAGGAAACTATAAGCTGCTTCTTTCCGGAAAAAATGTGCGCACACTGATAGATTTTTTACATAGACCGGTCATCCTCTGGCATGGTCTATCCGGGTTATTCAGGCTATCAGGCAGGAATGGATGTGCAGGGAGAAAAAAGTGCAGGGAGAAAAAATTAAATATCACGCTCCATGCATCGAATCCTTATTCAAGTGAGGGAATCCCGATGAAAGATCTTACACTATTAAAAGAGGGAGAACTGAAAGCAATTCATGGAAATGCCAGGTTTGCATACTATCTAGGTGTCGAGCCGACCGGAATCTACAGTGCGGTAAAACTGGATAACGGCACAAAAAGCTTTTGAGGAGATGAAAAAAAAAGAACCATACCTTTATGTGGTAAGTTTTTTCTGACTTCTCCATGGATAGCTTAAGCGGATATTTTGGCGGTGAAATTCGTCTTGCCTATCTTTTCGACGGTGAAAGTGACGCCGGTAACCGGAGGTTCCGTCAGCGGCAATCTGTTGGAATTACAGAAAGATATGGCATTTTCCACCGAGCGTTATAAAGATAAAGATTATGACAGATACTTGCGGTCGAATTTCATGGGGTAGCAGTCGCAGGAAAATAAGATTTTTCATGGTGGTGAAAACGGGATGTAAAGCAAATTAATATGATAAGTGTGAAAGAACATTACATAAATGGAACAGAAAAAGTTTCCGTTTATGTAATGCTCTTTTTGGTGGAGGCAGATAAAATGGAGATGAAAAACAAATGAAGAGGAGAGAAAAACATGAAGAAAAATCTGAAAAACAAAATCAAAAAAAGATGGTTGCAGGAATGATGCTTGCCTGTTCACTGCTTACATTGTTTGGTGGAGTAAGCAGTGATGGGATTGTGCCTTATGGAGAAACTGTAATTGATGGGGTTCAATGGATTGCCTAAACCAAAGTGATATCAAAATCTTTCAATAAGTATTCTTTTTAGAACATCGGAATTTGGTTTAGTTTCATAAAAGCTCCTGAATAGCGCAGGCATAATGACCATAACATTTTACCATAGTATAGTTGTGAACTTCTCCAAGAGCCTGCGCATAATAAAAAAAAAAGAAGTATCCTAAATTGCATAAGACTTTCTTTTGAGCACTAAAATATTTTTCGGAGAATAAATCTAATAATTTGTAAAAATGTTTGTCTATGTACAAATTTATGCAAAAAATGTCAAAACAGGCGAAAGAAAAGTGGCTGTAAAACAAATATCAAATGAATTTAATCCGCAATAGTCAAAATTTTTAGAAAAATATAAAATACTTTTTATTTGGGTCAATTGATTGATAGTTAATAGCAATATTTGTTAAGAGTGGAAGTTCTGCCCATGATAATCGATAATTATAAATAAGATGTATATCAAAAATCTGGCAGAGTGTATGATAATGCATTTGACAAAATTTTTATTTTTTCCTGAGAAGATAGTGTACTGTTTATTGCGTAACTTAAATCAAATAATTGTTTTGGTAAAACATCTTTTTGAGTAAGTACAGAACCTAATTGGCTTAAATGCAGTGACACGGTATCAATCTGATATTTTGGAGTATGCATTAACTTAAATTTTAATTCATAGATTTTACTTTCACGTTCGCTTCCCCAGAAAGTAAAACCGCGTTCTGATCTGCCAAGCCGCTGTAATAAAGCCTCTGTTAAAAAAATATATCTGGCCGCAGGGTGTCATTTTCAATTTTTTTTTGAAAGCTTGGATTTCGAACATAATCCCTGACATAATACAATCTGTGAAATACTCTGTTCGGTACGAAGGTCATGAATTAATCTGCCAATTGTTAAAATGTCAGGGGAGAAAAAGTCATAAGTACCATCTGTTAAATCAGAGGTGTTTATGGCTTTTTTTGATTGGAAAAATAATCAGAGGAATATCATCCATTTGTGCCAGGTAATCATCTAGTGAAAACAGATGTCTGCTTAAAACATAGTTTCTGCAAAATGGTGGCATAGCGACTTTCAATGGAATGAGCCGCATAAAAGGTATTCTTAAAATAGGTGTAGGCAGTTTCAATTTCGCCAGTATAATAGTAACCCAGAGAAGTCAGAAAAGTTAATTCCAATAAAGCGGAATCATCAGAATTCTGTACCATTTTGTGGCGGTTACTGTCTGCTATGGAAAGAGCCTCGTTGTAATCTTTCATTTCTAATAAATATTTTGTGTGACAATGGCGTATTGTGCATATAAAGAATCTTTTTCAGGTAATCGATTTCAGCGTTTGCAAGATAGGAAGCAATTTGTGAACAGATGTTATAACAAAGATCGCTTTTTCCCAGATAAAAGTAATTCCTGTGCAACGCCAATAAGCAGTTCGATTTCAACAATAGATAATAAAAGATGATGAAAATCTGAATAGTCAATTTCAGGACGTGTTATATGGAGCGCGGAAAAAAAAGGTCATAAAGGGCATGATGGTCTGCACAGCCAGAGCACACCTGAATCTGACCGTTTAAATAAAGATATTCCTGATAATAGAGTTTGTTATCTGCAAAGTTCCATTCTTCCAGCTTATTTAATACCTCATATGCCTGACTTAACTGCCAGGAACCCAGATAGAAGCGCGCACGATTGAGGGTATAGAAACAGTCAAAGTCTGTTCTGCTTGCAAAGATCGGGTAAACTTCGCAGGGGAGCACCCGCATGAGCCATAAGTGCCTGAAAAGTGACAGGACTGACACCCGGCGGAACCATTTTCGATTCTTGAAAGCGAGAGAACAGAACATACCCCCTTCGGATAACTGTTCCTGTGTTAACCCCTGCTTTGATCCGTGCTTCGCGGATTGTTTTTCCTGCATTTCTGACACTCATTTGTAATAACCTCTAATCAACGTATATTTTGAAATAAATTATATAGCGGGAAGAAGAAAAAAAAGACAATGTATATCAATCAATTTGATATATACATAAATGGAAACTTTTTAGTTTCTGGTTACTTATATTACAAATTTGTGCGGAACTTGTATAATGAAAAAAGGCGAAAAGAAGAAAGGAATAAAAAAGTGTTGTATGAAACAGGAAAGTAAGGTCGGCTATCGTGATATCCTGCGTCAGACCGAGTACATGAAAATTATGATAGCAGCGTTGATCAACCGGTTCGGGGATTCCATTGACGCAATTGCATCCACATGGATTGTCTATGAAATCACAGGAAATGCCGCATGGTCGGCTATCATTTATGGTGTGAATAGAATCCCATCTATTATCATTACGCCGTTAGCCGGAGCATGGGTAGAGGGGCAGAAAAAAGAAAACAATTATGATTGTCACGGATTTGATACGTGCGGTCTGTGTTGCATTTGTGGCAACCGGGTATCTGTTCGGATTTTTTACAGGCATGGATGCTGTTGGTTACAACTTTGACGATTTCTACGGTAGAGGCATTCCGGGGACCGGCAAGTGCTTTGCATTGACGCCAAAGGTGCTGGAAAAAAAGAATACTATGAATATGGAATATCGTTATCGACAACCTTGTCAAGTATGGTAGAATTAATCGGAACGGCTGTTGCAGCGGCAATTATAGCTGTAATTGGAACTTCCGGTGCAATTTACGTGGATATGACAACTTTTTTTCTGTCCGCACTGATCATTGTATTTGTGAATACAAAAGAGCAGGGGCTTGTCAAGCAGAAATTTGACCGCAAGACGTATGTGAAAAGATCTGGCAGATGGATTTTCTTATGTGAAAAAAAGATGCAATAATCCGCATTTTTTACTTTTGGCGGTTTTTTTGAATGCAATTTTAGTTCCATTGAATAGTTTGCAGGCACCCCTTGCCGGTGATATATTGGGCGGTGGAGCGGAGATATTATCGATTCTTGGAATCTCCATAACCGTAGGTATCTTTGCTTGGATCCGTCACTTATCCAATGGTACAGCGTATTATTCCGGGAAAGGGGCTTTGGATTGCGAGTGGTTTGGGGGATTGCTTTGTTTTTTATATTATGCTCCCGGTGTGCAGACCGCTTTATACAAGCCGGATTTTGGTTTGTGCGTTTACCGCAGTATTTAGCTTTATTCTGGGATATACGGTGGCATTGGTAAATTCGCATTTGAGTGTGTTTGCAGTAAAAAAGAATCCGCACAGATTACCTTGCCAGAATATCCGGCATTACAACCGCGGCAGGTGCAGCATCAATGCCTGTGGCATCGTTTCTGGTGAGTATCGTTGTTGCATATGTGTGGATACATCAGCAATATTTATTACTTCCGGTGTGCTGGCACTGATTGTGACTGTGTGCATGTTTTTTTTCCAGAACACTTGGACAAGGGGAAACTGATACGGTTGCAGAAGATGTAGAAATGGTGCGATCATGAGTTGGGATTAATATTGAATAGACACAATATAGATTATTATGGTCTTATTAAAGGAAGTGAGTACAAGCATCATCGATGGCATGTGAAAAAGCAGAGATTAGAGCCGGGTATATAAGGAGAAAAACATTGAACACGTATATATATAAAACAAAAAAATATATTATCGCCCAGATTTTATGGGATTTGGCAGGCGTTATCTGTCTGGCTTTTTCACCATTGCTTCAACAATGGCTGTTTGATTATGGGCTGCAAAGCCTCTCAAAAAGATCGTGATGGCGAATATGTTTCCTTACAGGGAAATGATATTACAGCGTTAGAGCAGGATTATCTGGAACCTGTTATCAGTATCATACGCTGCGTAAACATGATGATAATTGTGTATGGTGTCGTGCTGTTTTCGGAGTTGACTGGAGAATTGCGCTGGTGATAATTCTGACTTCGATATTTGCAATCCTGATACCGAGAATGATAGGAAAATCGCTGACTGACGCAAGAAGTACATATCAGGAACAGATGGCGGAGTACGTTACAGAGATTACGGATTTATTGGAAGGTTTTCGTGTTATTAATCAGATGACGGTAGGAAAAATACTTGATAAGCATGAACACGTTTTAAATGAAACAGCAGAAAAAGCGGTATCAGTATGGGAAAAAGAAGAGCATGGTATTAGGCGTGAGTGAATTAACGACTAAATTCGTGAAAATATTTACATTTGCAGTGGTGGCAGTTCTTTTTTATAAGCACGAGATCACGGTAGGAGGTCGGAGTTGCCACGCTTAGTTATGTATCTTCTTTCATCGAACCAATTGACACTGTCCTCTATAATTTCACAGCAATACAGTCCATGAAGGACGTGAAGAAAAA
>VOFJ01003673.1_pt1 | contig 10098 bp, 17 predicted proteins | sample 5384081 | NCBI WGS metagenome assembly VOFJ01 (sample SAMN12384729, study PRJNA508395) | human gut metagenome | isolation source: healthy gut I | host: Homo sapiens | reverse complement strand
ATAGCAGCATATTGATGCATGCAGACCTCAATTTCGCATTTACATCTGATACTTCCGACCATAACTAGAGTACATTTTCTCATCCAGAAAACTATCGCTGCATGATGTAGTCCCAATAACAAATGTTTATTGCAGCAAAAAGTTGTTAATAATATATTTCTAAATTTTGCTAGTTCTTCGTTTAGAATGTTAAATTAACTCCAAATACACAACTCTTAGTCATCGGGTAGTTACTGCTGTCAATACAGTTTCACCTCTTGTACTATCCCATGAACTATTACCACGAGCTACCTGACGAGCTTCAGGATCCCAACCCTACCCAATCCGTGAAAGTAAACAGGTTACGTCCGCTCACATAAAAGCTGCAAAACCACCGATACCCATCTTCTGAATCATGCGCTGTGAGTATAACTTAATGTGATGTCTTTGATACGTGTATAACTGGCATCACAAGGGAAACCATATCCATGTTTGTTTGAGTTCTTACGCAATGAACGCCATTCGTTACTCTTGTTTTCCGGAGTCCAATAACCTATTTCAGTAGTGGTATTACGACGTCCCATTTCATCACCTGCCATACCGATCAATGAATTGTTCTTTTCAATCCTTGTGTAGTCTGGATAAAGATACTCAATGTAAAATCCTTATAAGTGAACGTATTCGTCAGACCACCAATCCATTTCGGTGTTGTTCCTGCCCTTTGATGGTACGGTCATTGTCATCAATCTTGCCATCAGGTACTCCGTCAGGGCCACTGATATCCGCCAACTTCACATCACCAGCTTCTGCAATCGGGTCCCCAATTCAAATGGTCGCCACGGGCTATCTCATCTTCCTGCCAGATTCCAACCATTGTATAATCATAAATCACGCCTATCGGATGTCCAAGGAACCAACGGTTACCCAAGTCATTCTGGCCGTCCCCATAAAGGTCCTTTATCTCATTCTTATTCCATGAAAAGACCAAATTGAACTCCATGTAAAGTCGCCTGAAACAATATTACGAGAATTCAATGTCAATTCCACACCTTTATTAGCTGTTTCACCCATATTGAGTACACGGTGTTGTAACCAGTTACTTTAGGTAAATTACGTTTCAGAAGCAAATCGTTGGTCTTTTGAGAAATAGACATCAATATTACCTGTCAAACGGTTATTCCAAAGTCCGAAGTCCAGACCGACATTGAAACTCTTTGTGGTTTCCCAAGTCAGATCCGCATTCCCCACCAAATCATTGGGCCATAAACCTGCATTCGAAGCTCCGCCTAAAGCCAACATGCCCGAATCCATCTTCACACGTCACTGATATACTCCGATGGCCTCGTTACCCGCTTTACCATAAGACGCACGCAGCTTTAATGTATTCAACCAATTACTGGAAGGTTCCATAAATGATTCACGGGCAATATTCCAACCTAAAGCGACAGAAGGGAATACACCGTATTTGTTATTATCACCGAAAACAGAAGAACCGTCCCGACGCACTGTAAATGTAAACAAGTAACGGCTGTCATAAGAATAAGTAATTCGTCCCATTTGTGAAAACAGTAGTATAAAGGTCGGTATATGAAGCTACGCTAGGTGTTTCCGCACTACCCATGTTATGCCACTGCTGGTCGTCATTAATAAATTTGCTGGCCATAGCTTGCGAACGTTGATATTTCTTACGTGAAGCGGCATACAAAAGCTGTCAAATCCAAATGATGCTTTCCAAAATCACGATTATAAGCAAGGATATTCTCTATGGTATAACTTTGTGTTTCTTCATTCTTTATTTCAGCATAACCAGTCTGATTATTTACCGACTTACCTTCATAATATTATAACGTTTGTGCATATATGCATAACCGCCATTGAATTTATAAGTCAGTCCTTTAAGAGGAGAAATCAACTTTCTCGAAATCAATCTCGGCATAACCGTTTATATTAATATTCCACTGACGGCGTTCGGGATTAGTAGTAGTCCACATCAACGGATTGGTAAACAAAGTTTCACTGTAGCATCGGATTTGATGCAATAGCTGCCGTCTTCTTCATACATTTTGCATAAGGAGACATAGCCTCAGCCATCAGAAAGTTAACACGCCCACCGTCACGGTTATGAGATACTATATGAATTAGTCCTACCTTCATATAATCAGTCACACTCGCATATCAATGTTGGTACGAATGGAGGCAACGTTTGTAATTGAACCCTTTCAACACACCTTTTCTGACTCATATGTCGGCAGAAACGTAATACTTCACATTATCCGCCCCACCGCCGATACTTACGTTATGGTCTGATGATACCTGTTTGCGATACAGCGTCAATCAATCGTTCTCTATACCATTGGCCTGATTTTCTGCTTCGTATGCATTCTTCACATAGTCATTGTACATGGTTTCTCCGGGATTCTGTGACACATAATCTCTATAACGTTGAGTGATTTTGCGAACCATCACAGAAATCTAGTTTATGAGAAAATCCTCCACCCCGAAATATCCGTTATAACGAATGGTCGGCTTGCCGGAAGTACCACGCTTAGTAGTAATCAAAATAACACCATTCGCACCATTTGTACCATAAATAGCGGTAGCAGAAGCATCTTTCAAAATTTCCATAGATTCAATATCACTCGGATTAACATCAGCAATCGAACCTGCTGACATAGGTATTCCGTCAATAACATATAAAGGATTATTATCCGCAGTTAAAGAACGATTACCACGAATACGAATATCGCCCAACTCACCAGGACGATTATTAGACGTAATATCCACACCTGTCACACGTCCTTGCATAGCCTGCAAAGCATTTTGAACAGGACGATCCTCTATAACCTTACTCGTAACACGTGCCATAGCACCAGTCACATCACTTTTTTTCTGAACACCATAACCTACTACCACAACCTCATCCAGTGTTTCAGTATCCTCCTCCAAGATTACCTTAACGGTAGATTGTCCTTTCACCTGGATATCTACGGTCTTGTATCCCACGAAACTTACTTGGATAGTTCCATTATCAGGAACATTCTGAAGTGTGAACTTACCATCAAAGTCAGTAATTGTACCATTGGTAGTACCTTTTCTCTAAAAATACGGCACCAATAACCTATTTCCCCCCTGCCGGATCTTTAATAGTACCTGAAACGGTTGTTTCTGTTGCTGGACACCAGTTTGTACGGCAGTCACAATTTCTTCAGCCATCACACTGAACGGCTGGGTCGCAACGAAACCTGTACAAAAGCAATAAGGCAGTCAAAGCCTTTCGATTTCTTAAGAACGAGTTTGATTTCATCGTTTTTCTTATTAAATTAGATTATAGGTAATAATATTATCCGAATAGAGTTGTGATTAGAAACTCCTTGGGCTGAATTTTGTCACATTCCCAATATTAATCGGGAGCAGATTTATTCCTCATAAGCATTATATTTTAAAGTTCGTTTTATCTATTTTTCACATTGCAAACTTAAAGCTTTAAAAGAATAAAAAAGGCTAAAAAATAATCAAGAGTAGTAGAAAAAAATTAAGCATGAACGATTTTTCTATAGTGAATTCGAAATTTTTTATATTCCTCTACTTAAAAGGGATAAAAACGGACTACGGGTTTAAAATCACTTCAAGCCGTAGTCCTCCTATAATCTAATTCGCAAGTTAATCAGACTTGCTTTATCAGTATCAACAACGCCTGTTGAAAACTATCATTATTTTGTCAATTCTTCATCAGCCACTGCTTCTTCCCAATTAGTAAACATCGGAATCGCTTCATCATAGCCGTCATATCCATAATTTTGCCGCAACCGCGCACCTGTATTAGCAGTAATAGCCGGAGTTGGGAATCGGCCAAAACAGATTATCGTTTATCTACTTGATAATTCAATTCCTTGTTGGAAACAATAGGGCCCATGATTGAAAATATTGTAGCGCGTAGTACGCTTATACCAGTAGCTTCCTCCATTCAAATCCGTACCACTCTGCTTATCCCAAGTAGACAGATTATAAGTTTCTCCCCATTCATCCGGCTGACCACTGCGAGCAAGACACCAAGAAATACGAGTCAATTCAGGCTGTCTCCATTCTTCCCAAAATACAATTCCCGAGCACGTTCATCCAGCAATGTCACCGATAGTTACAGTAGTAAACATCTTTTTGGCATTAGCACGACGACGAACTACGTTCACATCCTCTGCAGCGCCAATCGGGTTACCCCGGTAGAACTTAGCCTCAGCGCGAAGTAAGTAAGTTTCTGCCAAACGGAACAAATAGATTACCATTAGACACACTATTGCCCCTTGGTTTGCTCCATTAAACTGATTAGCCCCATATTTTCTTCAGCATTTTGATCAAGTATATATACTTTGTACAATGGGGTCGGGAACCAACTACGAATAGTATCAGAACAAAGCAAATCCCCTTTTCTCACCAACAAATCACCTGATTCCGGATCATAATAATCTTCTGGTGCATAAAGCATCATGTTTTTTTCCCATAATAAGCAGAATTTGGATTATTGTATTTAAGATCCGTCATTTCCATCCAATTACCTATTTCTCGATTATGACGCATATCCTGCCAATCTGTTTCACCATCATAATTCCAAATGGTCTGATTATAATGATAAGAAGTGCGGAAACAACCAATACCACGTCCCATAGCGCGTACCCAATCTAATTTCGCATCATATTCCCCAGCAGTACGTGCATAATTATAAGTTGGAGATCCTAAGTTATGAGGATCACGGATAATACCATTACTCCAATGCACACACATAGCTCGCATCTGCGGATAGGAGATGAAGCCTTCAGCATAATAATTCAAAATAGGCATAATCATTTCCGTATTAGAAGCATCAGTTATATTTACTCCACGATGCAAATCCCAAATTACATTACGTTCTACCGGCCATGTTTCCGGATTACCAGAAGAAACATTCGTTCCAAACGGAAAGCATTCATTAAAAGCCAAACCATGATTGTTAATCAAATCGGTAGCTAATTGTTCAGCTTTCTGATATTCACCTACAACTAAATAACACTTGATAAGCAATTGCTTACATGCTTCTTGGTTGACAGTACCTATATAACCGATCTCTTTCTGTGGAGACACATGTTTTACAGCGAATTCCAAATCATGCACCAACATTTGGAAGATTGCCTCTTTACTCGTGGTTTATAGTTTTGTTTAGGTACTTCAATCAGCTTCGTAATTAAAGGTATATCGCCAAACAATAATACACCGTGATAGTAGGCATAGGCGCGATGAAAGTAAGCACGTCCTAAATATTCATCGCGCAAAGTGGGATCCAACCCTTCTACTTTACCTACATTGGAGATAATAGTATTTGCAAAAGTCACACTATTCCATGTGCGGTCCCAGAAACGTGACATAGCATTCTCATCCCCACCACCTTTCATACCGGATGTCGGAGTTATCTTATTGGCAAAATCGTCTTGCATATCGCCCGCATCGGTTTTCCCATACAGACCAATATCTGTCATGAAATAAAGGGAAGCCATAGGCATCACGTTACCATTTCCGTCCATCAGCATTTCTTTCAAGCCATAATCACACATAGCCAAGGCTGATTGCAAACCAGATTCTGTTGTGTAAGTATTTTCGGGATTGTAAAACGACAAAGGGTCCTGTTTCAAAAAATCATCCGTACAGCTAACGTTCACCAAAGCAGTCGCAGCCAGTACCATACATGCTTTTGTAAATATCATATTGCTTGTTTTCATAATATTTTTTCAGAAATTAGAGTGTTACATTAATACCAAAGTTAAAAGTGCGTGTAGCCAATCCGCCAGTTTCGGGATCACCATATTCCCAATTATCAAAGGTGCAGACGTTTTTACAACTTGCAGTAAGACGGATGCGGTCTATCATAAATTTCTAGTCCATTTCTGTGGCAAAAGTATAACCCAAAGTTATGTCATCCAAACGAACGAAACTACGGTTGTAAACTTTATCTACACCATTAGCCAGCCCCGTATTGGGACCTGCAGCATTCAAACGACAATAATCATTAGTCGGATTATCAGGAGTCCAATATTTACGAGCTGCCACATTAAAGCCGTTAGTTACCTGTGACCCTCCGTTCTCCTGATTCAACCAATAACCAGCACGGCTCTTGTGTCCCATATAAGAGTATAATGAAAACAGAAAGAGTCAAATCCTTCCACAAAGTGAAATCGTTACGTAAATTCCAGTAAACAGGAGGAGCTGTAGTCCCTTGATAAACCTTATCATTATCATTGTAGACAGGTATGCGAGTACCATCTTCCAAAATCCGGTCATCTTCAGTATAGTGATTCACCACTTTCGGATCACCCGGTTTCTGCCCTACCAAAGCAGCAGAAGCAATGTCTTCAGGAGTATTCTGCCAAACTCCATCGGTTTCATAATACCATATAGTACCGATTGCCTGACCGATGAACCAACCATTGGAGGTATCATCCTTCTCTACACCATTCTCGTCATAATCATAGTAGATATGGTTAATTTTATTCTTATTAATAGAAAATCCTACGGAAGTATTCCATGTAAAATTCCTATTTTGAATATTTGTAGAATTCAAAAGCGATTTCAAAGCCTTGGTTCTGTACTTCACCCAAATTGGCCATGATGGAACCGAAACCAGAAAAACTCGGCAAACGCTGGCTCATTATCATGTCTGTTGTTTTCTTCAAATAATAATCCATGTTAGCAGTAAGTCTTCCATTCAAAAATGAAAAATCCAAACCGATATTCCACGCTTTAGTCTTTTTCCCCATTCTAAATTAGGTGCAGCCAAACGACTCATATAAAGTGGATTGACAACGTTCGAGTTACCATTTTGGTAATATACCATACTTCCACCTGCCAGTGACAAATTAGACAACGTAGAGTAAACATCTCCAAATTCACGGTTTACCATTAGTTCCCCAAGACAAACGCAACTTACCCATATCCATCCAATCGTGAGCATCAGACATAAAGTTTTCTTCAGAGAATACCCAGCTAAGCCCAACAGATCCAAAGTTACCCCAAAATTATTAGAACCGAAACCGGAATAACCGTCACGACGGAATGTTCCTGTAAACATATAACGATCCTTGAAGCTATAGAATAAAACGCCCCAAATAGGAAGCAGCAGTATAATGAGTATCATTAGTACTAAAGCCACTCTGAGTCTTGTTAGCCCCTTGCGTATAATGGAAACCTAGAGCATCACTCGGCGTGATGTTACGTGCATTAACATTGTCACTCCAATATCGGTGTGCTTCAGCCTCTTGTACTAATGTTGCGGTGAAATGATGCTCGCCAAATATCTTGTCCCATGTAATGGTGTTGTTCAAATTCAATCAAAATTTTTCGACCAACCACGATTCACACCTCGATCAGCAGCAGATGCATTAGGCAAATCAGCAGACATCCAATAACGGTCATAGAACCACTGATAACGAGGAGCAATATTGAATTGATAAGAAAAACCTGCTGGCAAAGTAATTTTTTGCATTAAAAATAGTATTTAATACGGTATACCCCTTTTCCAAATCGTAATACTGACGATCAAAGTAGTAATTGTACCCACCATTGGTAGGCAAACCAGACATAGGATATTGCTCATAATTACCATTGTTATCATACATGGAAGCATATGGAGAATTACGCAACATATTATTATCCCAATAATTACTTCCAAGAGATACTTGAATATCTCCATCCGAACGGTCCTGGAAATTAACATTCGCTCCTACCTCCAACCAATCTGTAATCTTCGCATTGATTTTCATGTTAGAACGGAAAGCATTGTATTCATTACCCTGTACAGCTCCTTCATTATTAATGTAACCTAATGAAAAGTAATAATTCACACGTTCAGTAGCTCCCGAAATACTTGCATTATAATCTTGATTGAAACCAGTGCGGAAAGTAGCATCATTCCAATCAACCATACGACCATTCAAAAATTTTCCATCATCATCGGAGAATTATTGAATTCTAAACGACGGGCAAACAGACCAAGCATGGATTCACTTTCACTAAGACCAATACCACTGACACCTATATTGGAAGCCCATGCTTTCTGTTCTGCTTCTGTCAAGGTACGGGGGGTCATCATAATAACCAGCTGGATATAACAAATTACCACTACCATCTTTTGCTTGATAGTAGTCATACAAACCATCCTCACCCTGTCCATACGTATAATACATTTTACGCCAGTCCTGATGAAATTTCAAATAACCAGCCGCATCAAAATAATCGCGATAATCTGATTTTCTAGAAACCGAAAGATTAGCACCTACATTAATAACCAGGCTTTACCCTCCTTACCTTTCTTTGTCGTGATAATAATGACAATAAACAGCAGCTTTAGCACCATAAATAGCAGCAGAAGAAGCATCCTTCAACACATCAATTTGTGCAATATCATCAGGATTAATTTCAGAAAGTTCACCATAAAAAGCCATACCGTCCAATACAATCATTGGGCTTTGCATTGGTACCTAAAGAATTCTGTCCACGTAGCAAAATAGAAGCATCACTACCTTTAGCCGATGCATCATAACCTATTTGCAATCCTGGTGTACCGCGCAAAACATCTTGAACAGAAGTCGGATTTTGATCAGCAATCTTGAAGGGTTAATTTGTACTACCGAACCTGTCAAGTCTTTCTTACGCATTGTACCGTAACCTACCACTACCACTTCTTCCAACATTTCGCTGTCCTCAATCAATGTTAAATTTATTGGTTGTCCTGCTACAGTTTTCATTTCTACCGTCTTATAACCAATATAAGAGATTATTAGTGTAGTGCCAGGAATTACATTCAACGTAAATCTACCATCAAAATCGGTAATTGTACCATTCGTAGTCCCCTTCTCTAGCACACTAGCACCAATTACAGGTTCCCCGTAGCATCTTTAATAACTCCTGAAACGGATTGTTTTTGTTGCTGAGCAGTTTGAGCAAAAATCATAATCTCTTCAGCCATAACACTAATTGGCTGAGTTACAATGAAAACCTGTGCAAAGCAGCAAAGCCATCATAGCCTTTCGATTTCTTTTTAAACGAATTTTCTTTCATCGTCTTTCTTTTATAATTAGATTTAATTAAGGTAATAAAACTCTCATTCCTAACTCCGAATTGTATATAAAGGCATCCGGACCAAACCTGCAAAGAACCTAAGTCTATGTTTTCATAAGCATTAGAATTTTTAATCTGTTTTATTTTCCCGAGACAAATATAAAAATATCATAAAAGACAAGTACCTTAATTCCGCAACACTATTACAAATATAACTTTTTAAGTACCTGAGCAACAAAAAGTTGCTCAGGATTTTGCCATGTCAGATTTTTTTCACCTATCTTAGTGTTGCAAATCAAAATATGTATCAAACCCGACAGACATGGTAAAGGTAGCAATAAAATCTGAGAAACTCTCTCCTTTTGGAGGAATTTTTTTCAATAATGGAGCTATTTGACTCCAATCTCTCATCTGTAATCGACTCAACTCTCGGTATGAGATGCAGGCTGTATGGTTATCAATACAGCGAAATCATCCGTTCGCTTATGAGCGTTTATTTCTGTGGCGGCTCATGCATAGAGGATGTCACCACTCATCTGATGTACCACCTCTCGCTTCATCCGACATTTCGCACATGCAGTGCCGACACGATTCTCAGAGCCATAAAGGAACTGACCCAGGATAACATTTCCTACACATCCGACACTGGCAAGACCTACGACTTCAACACGGCAGACATGCTGAATACACTGCTCCTCAATTGCCTATTGTCCACAGGGCAGCTGAAAGAGGGCGAGGGGTATGACGTTGACTTCGACCACCAGTTCATAGAGGCTGAGAAGTTTGATGCGAAACCCACATACAAGAAGTTTCTCGGGTACCGTCCAGGTGTGGCTGTCATTGGCGACATGATTGTCGGCATAGAGAACAGCGACGGCAACACTAACGTTCGTTTCCACCAGAAGGACACGTTGAGGAGATTCTTTGAGAGGACTGAACAGAAAGGATTGACAGTCAATCGTTTCAGGGCAGATTGCGGATCCTGCTCAGAGGAAATTGTGGAAGAGGTCGGAAAGCATTGCATGACTTTCTATATCCGCG
>VOFJ01002849.1_pt1 | contig 10134 bp, 8 predicted proteins | sample 5384081 | NCBI WGS metagenome assembly VOFJ01 (sample SAMN12384729, study PRJNA508395) | human gut metagenome | isolation source: healthy gut I | host: Homo sapiens | reverse complement strand
TGCCTGCTGCGATGGGCATGCCGGCGAGTGCACCCCATTTGCCGGTCGAGCGCGTGACGAGCTGTGCGGCCAGTTTACCCCTGGTAAGCGTCGGTCGTGAGAAGGTCGGGAAATCGTCGGGTTTGGCGGCATTGCCCGCGGCGATTGCGTGAATCCGGCATTTCCTGATGCCCAGATGTTTATCTCTTTCGTTCCCGGGTTCCAAAAACTTCGTGGGCGTTTCGTATTTGTTCGCGGTCCGCCAGTGTTCGAAAAATCGTATACGGTCGGAATATCCGCTTGGGAGACGGTAACTGTATAGACCTTCGACCATTGTCCGTCCTCTGAGGGGTGACCGTAAGTCTGCGGCGTGGTGAAATCGCGTACCGTTCCCGATTTGGGTTTGATCGTAGCCCCCGGAGTCAGCCCGAATTCCGGTGCGAGGTGGTCGATTTCGGCCGTACCGGGCAGGATCAACAGCAGCACCGTATTGTTGGTGATGAGGGGGTCTGACTTCAAAATTCCGGGTGGCAAAATACATTTGACGATGTCTGCCTCTGTATTCAGAGGTTCGTTTTTGATGCAGCCACTCAAACCGAAGCAAAGCATGGTTCCGAGCAGGATGGTTAACGTTCGCATAATCTGCAGTTTAGGTGGAAATATGAAAATACTTTTACTTCGCAAAGGTAACTTTTCTTTTTGCTGAAATCGTTATATAAGGGATAAAAATTTTATTACATTCTTTTTTCGATTTGGTTTGCTTTTTGCAAATTATTGGTCGAGAGATGTTTGTTGTTATATCGTATGCACTGATACAACTGACACTTAATATTAATTTCAAAAATTGAACATGAAAAAGGTTTTTTTCGGCGGCTATGTCGCTCCTGCTTCTGGCCGGATTCTCTTCCTGTAAGAATGATGATCCGAACCCCCAAAACCACCCGTAGTGGAAGATGTTCTGGGCAGTTATTCTGCCGAGAACCTGGCGCTGACCGTTACCGGCGGACTCCCGGTGCCAATCCGGAGGTCGTGTTGCTGCAAAGCGATGGCAAAACCAAGGTACGCCTGACAAAATGTGGTGCCGAATAACGAGGACTTTACGATTAACGATGTAACGTACAGTGCCGTGGAGACCAAAGCCTATGTCAGCCAGATATCGGGTAGAGACCAGCGATCTGGCCGGGATACACGGTGGAATTCGCTGGTACGGTCGATGCCGAAGGCAAATTGACCGCTACGGTTAAACTGACCGAGATCCCAGCCGCACCGATCGAGGATGTCGCTTCATTGCTGAGCATATAAAGGTCAGCTGGTAGTCAATGTGAACGGTAACGCTCTTCCGGGCATGGAACAGCGTGTTTATGTTGAGAAAGGCTCGAAATACACCTCGAATAAGTCCCTGGCCAAACTGACGATCAAAAATTTGTCGATTCTGGACATGGAAATCAGTCAGATCCAGTTGAATAACCTGGTTGTTAGCCAACGAGGCTCTGTGGCCCTGATCGACAGTGTGGGCTATGCTTATAATCTACCTGCCCCTCTTTCAATGAAAGCTTTGATCGACGTTACAGGCACTATCGTAGATAAAACGATAACCTTGAGCCTGAAGATCGCCCTTGTGGATGATGCGTCGATGCAGATCGGCGTTGGATTCAGCGGTACGGCTGTGACTGAAAATACGACGGCCAAACTCGAAAGCCTGTCAGTGGAGAGTCCTGCTATCGTGAAGAATTTCGATCCTGCGAAACCCATTTCGACCAATACCTTTACTGTTTTGAGCAATGCGAAGGCGGAAGACCTGCGATTGCACCGAAGGCTACGTTGGGCGAGCTGTACCTTTGCTTCGATTGAAACGAATATCGGCGGCCAAACTGCTGAAATCAAGGAGGGCGATAAAATCGACTTCTCGAAATTCGGGAAAAACGACTATGTCGCTTATAACGTGGTGGCCCAAGACCCCAATTACACCAAGAGGTATATATTGAAAATTGCGGTTCTGCCAGTTGCTCAGGATCAGTATACCTTTACCGAATGGAGCGATGACAGTCCGGTTGGCTGGGCGAACTCTAACGGTGCAGCTTCTTTGATTCCGCTGATGGGTGCTTATCTGTGGCCTAAGGATGCCGACGGAAAGGATAAAGCAATGCCGATAACCCGTGGAACGGCCGATCCTTCGGTGGTGGTGGTCGCTTCACGTATGACTACCGGAAAGAACCTCGGAGCGTTGGGTTTCATTCCTGCGGTGACGGCCGGTACGCTCTTCCTTTGGCGAATTTTCAATCAATTTGAGCAATACGCTGAAAAAGCACGAAATTCGGTATTCCGTTCGTTAAAGAGGCTTTCCCGAAATCGCTGAAGTAGAGTGGAGTTATCAGGCCGGTGCAAAGTATTATGCGACCAACGGAGCCAAAAGGACGCCAATGGCAAATTCCAACCGGTAGAGAATGACGATGACAATAAAACGCTGATGGTTTTGAAACCGGATGCTCCGGCCGATGAAGGATCTGTTGCTGCTGTCATTTATGAGGTTTCGGTTATACGAACGACTATCTCGACGGTACCAATCTGCAAACGGCGACAGATATTATTGCAGCTATCGCTTACCTCAAAAAAACGACGAACACGACGATGACGACGGAGTCCGTCAATTTCCAAACGGCTAAGCCGTTCGACGCTTCGAAAAAGTATAAACTGGCTATTGTATTCTCTTCCAGTGCTAAAGGCGATAATTTCGAGGGGCGGAGAGGATTCGGAGCTTTCCGTGAAATCGGTCAAATTGAATTACTAGTGTGCATTTGCTAGGCCCGCGATTGGGGAATAGCATTTGAATAATAATTGGAGGGATCGCCCTAACGGGCGGTCCCTTTATATCTTTGCCACACAAGCGGCGAGTTCTTTTTTTGCCAAGAAAAGAAATGGGTGAACAGTGTAATGATTGGTAAATTCAGAGCGATCCGCCGCAAAGACCGGGTGTGGGATGAGGCGGCAGCGAGGGAGTTGTTGGATCGGGGCGAATACGGTTTTCTGGCGATGTGCGGTGTCGGCGCGTACGGATACGGCTTGCCGATGAGTTATGTTGCGGACGGGGATAGGATCTATTTCCATTGTGCGCCCGAAGGGGAAAAGCTCGACGCGATCCGAGAAAATGACCGCGTGAGTTTTTGCGTCGTGGACCGGACACGGGTGATTCCGCGCCAGTTCAGTACTGCTTATGAAAGCGTGCATTTGTTCGGCCGGATTGTCGTCGTGGGTGCCGATGAGAACGGCTCCACGCCCTGCGCCTGCTGATACGCAAGTACAGTCCCGAATATGCTGAAATAGGGGAGAAGTATATCGCTGCGTCGTTTCGACGGGACGGTGGTGTTGCGGTTCGACATCGAACACCTTGCCGGTAAATGCAAACGTATCCCGCCAGACGCGGCGGGTATGCGTCCTTTGGAATAGGAAAAGTCGCCGAGCCGAAATCGGCCCGAAATATTTAGTGCAGAAAAGGGAAAGGCATCGACGGTAATGAGTCGATGCCTTTGATCTTTCGCATCGTCCGGATCGTCATACGATGAAGGATAGGGTCCTAAAACCGGGGGGAAGGTATTAGATCCTCGTTTCCAGACGGCTGATTTTCCCAGCTTTCCTTATTCCGATTTTAATCCGATCTGCTCGCGGAGATAGCCGGCGATGCCGTGCTCCATCGAATGGCGGTGGTAATCGGCGATGTGCCCCGACCAGTCGTTGGTCGTCTGGTCGCCCGAACGGGTCCGGTTGTATTCGGTGATACGCTCGTCGTATTCGGCCAGCAGCGGCTTCAGCTCTTCGTCGGCCGAATAGTGGTTCGTGTGGATGACAGCCGGTTGGGGCAGCTTCGGTTTCAGGTCGGGCATTTCACGCGGATAGCCGATAGCCAGGCCGCAGACGATCGAAACCCCTTCGGGCAGTAGCAGCAGGTCGGAGATTCGCCGCGGATCCGCCGTGCGGGTGTAACCGATGCAGCAGCAACCGAGTCCGAGCGATTCGGCCACCGTCACGGCGCTCATCATGGCCAGGGACGCGTCGATCACGCCCACCGTATAGCCGTCAATGGTGCTTTCGAAGGGCGGCGTTTGTTCGCCGTGCAGTCCGGCTGCCACGCGCAGTTTGTGGTAATCGATGCAGAAAACCAGAAAGTGCGAACAGGTCTTGATCTGTTTCTGGTTCGTGATTTCGTACAACTGCTCTTTGAGTTGCTGGTCGTCTACGGCGATCACCGAGAATTGCTGGCCGTTGTAACTGGTCGGGGTATTGCGGATCGCATCGTAGATTTGTTGCATCTTTTCGGGTTCCACTTTCATGCGCTCGTAGCGGCGGATCGTCCGGCGCTCGAGCAGCGATTGCTGTACGCTTTTCATATCGTTTGGTTTTGCCGTGCTATATTTTGGTTTATCGTGTTGCGTCTGAGTCTTCGTTATGGATAACGTAAAACGGACGCAGAACGTATCTCCTGCAAAAACAAGGCCGTCACATCGGACGGCCTTGTGTGACGGAAAAGGGCAGCGCTGTTAGCAACCCCGCGCTTTTCTCTCCTTGGCCTCCTGTGCTTCCTGAAGGCTCTGCCATACGAGGGCCGAAGCACCCAGTACCGCAGCGTTTTTACCGTCGATGCCCGAAGGCAGCAGTTTCACCTTGTTGCGGAAGATCGCCAACAGGTTTTGTTCCATGTATTTCTTGGTCGGTTCGAAGATATACTTGCCCGCCTTGGCCAGGCCGCCGAACAGGAAGATCGCCTCGGGGCTGGTGATGGCTACGGCGTCGGCCAGCGCTTCACCGAGCAGTTTGCCGGTGTATTCGTAAGCTTCGATTGCAATCGGGTCGCCGTTGAGGGCTGCCTTGGTAATCATCTCTGCCGTCAGGTCGTCGTAGGTAACCCGGCGGAATTCGCTGTCGTCGGTGTGGTCTGCAAGCAGCTTGAACACCGTACGCTTGATGCCGGTGGCCGATGCGTAGGTTTCGAGACATCCTTTGCGTCCGCAACCGCAGATGCGTCCGGTTTTGTTGACCACTACGTGGCCCAGCTCGCCGGCGAAGCCGTCGTGGCCGTAGATCATCTCGCCGTTGGCGACGAAACCGCTGCCCAATCCGGTACCGAGGGTGACCACCAGGAAATCTTTCATGCCCTTCGCACCGCCGTAGACCATTTCACCTACGGCTGCCGCATTCGCGTCGTTGGTGATGATGACCGGAACGGTGGGGAAAAAGCGCTTCATCTTTTCGACGATATTCAGCACGCCCTTCCAGACGAGGTTCGGTGCGAACTCGATCGTGCCGGTATAGTAGTTGCCGTTCGGGGCGCCGATACCGATACCCACCAGCTCCACTTCGTCGCCGGCCCGTTTGAGCAGGTCCTGGATTCCGATGTAGAGTTCCTCGATATATTGATCGAAATCGGGGTAATTGCGCGTGGGGAACGCCCCTTCGCAGATGATCTCACCCGCTTCGTCCACCAATCCGTAAACGGAGTTCGTCCCCCGATATCTACGCCGACAGCTACTTTTTTCATGATTGAGTCAATGTGTAGTTTTTAAATTATTTTATTAAACAGATAATCAAAAAGTAATAAAAAATCGGGTCCGGCAATAAAATAATCCGAAACGGTTTATTTTTTTTAACTTTTGCAAACCCCGTCCGACGGGGATATAACCTGACAAATGTATGTATTCGCTGCACGAACTGATTGCGATGAGCGAGCGGGAACTCGCCCAGTTGCCTTATCCGGCCCGGCCCGCGGGACTGTATGAACCGATCCGTTACGCCCTCGGGGCGGGCGGTAAGCGTATCCGCCCCGCACTCGTGCTGATGGCCTGCAACCTGTTTCAAGAGGCGGTCACGGCAGCCAAACCCGCTGCACTCGCCGTCGAAGTGTTTCACAACTTCACGTTGCTGCACGACGACATCATGGATAATGCCGATACGCGGCGCGGGAAGCCCTCGGTGCACAAGAAATGGAACGATAATACGGCTATCCTTTCGGGCGATGCGATGCTGATTTATGCCTACCGGTTGCTGGCCGGTTGTGACGAAAAGTCGCTGCCCCGGTTGTTGACGGTTTTTAACGAAGTGGCTGTCGGCGTGTGCGAGGGGCAGCAGTACGACATGGATTTCGAGAAGAGAACCGATGTGTCGGTGGCAGAATATTTGCGCATGATCGAACTGAAAACGGCGGTGTTGCTGGCCGGCGCGTTGAAGCTCGGCGCCATTTGCGGCGGTGGGAGCGATATGGCGACCGACCTGTTGTATAAATACGGGATCAGTATCGGACTCGCCTTCCAGTTGCAGGACGACCTGCTCGATACGTATGCCGATTCGGATGAGTTCGGCAAACCGGTGGGCGGGGACATCCTCGAAGGTAAGAAGACCTTCCTGCTGACCAATGCGCTTGCACGGGCCGATGAACCGGCACGCCGCAGTCTGCTGGAACTGCTGTCGGACCGCACAATCGTTCCGGCAGAAAAAATAGCACGGGTCAGGGCGATTTACGACCGGCTTGGCATTCGAGAGCTGACCGAAAAGGCCGTGGCGGCCTATTTCGCCGATGCGAATCTGGCGCTCGATGCGCTCGAGGTGGCTCCCGACCGGTTGAAGCCGTTGCGGGAGCTGACTGCCGAATTGCAAGGACGGCGGAAATAGCACGTTTCACCGGTTTGTCCGCTGCCCCGGATGGATAGGGAAAGCGGAGGGAGCCGGGCTTGTTTCGGTATACGGCTTCAGCCGTTCCCGCGGAACAGAGAATGGATGAAAATGAGTTTCAAACGCAAGGATATAGAGATCATGGCGCCGGTCGGCTCGTATGAGTCGTTGCGGGCCGCCATTGATGCCGGGGCCGATTCGGTCTATTTCGGCGTCGGGCAGTTGAATATGCGCTCGCGTTCGGCCGCGAATTTTACATTGGACGATCTCGCGCGTATCGTGTCCATTGCCCGTCGGCATAACGTTAAAACGTATCTGGCTGTCAATACGCTGCTTTACGACGCGGATCTGCCTGCCATGCGGCAAACGATGGATCGGGCCAGGACCGAGGGAGTGTCCGCCGTGATCGTTTCGGATCAGGCGGGTATCCTTTATGCCCGGTCGATCGGCCTTGAAGTGCATATCTCTACGCAGTTGAACCTGTCGAATCTGGAATCGGTCGCTTTTTACGCCCAATTCGCAGATGTGATGGTGCTGGCACGCGAGTTGACCATTCCGCAGGTGCGGGCTATTTACGACGGTATCCGTGAGCGGAATATTTGCGGTCCGGGAGGAGAACCGGTCCGGATCGAGATGTTTGCGCACGGTGCCCTGTGCATGGCTATATCGGGCAAATGTTACCTGAGCCTGCACGACACAGGGTGTTCGGCCAACCGGGGTGCCTGCCGCCAGCTTTGCCGCCGTTCGTACGAGGTGCGCGACCGCGACAGCGGCACCGAGCTGGTGATCGACAATCATTATATCATGTCGCCGAAAGATTTATGCACGATCGATTTCCTCGATAAGTTTCTCGGAGCGGGCGTGCGCGTACTGAAAATCGAGGGGCGCGCCCGTTCTGCCGAATATGTCAAACGGGTCGTCGAGAGTTATGACGAGGCGTTGTGCATGATCGAGGCGGGAAGCTATACCCCTGAGCGGGCGAGGGCATTGAAAGAGCGCCTGGCGACCGTTTTCAACCGGGGATTCTGGGGAGGGTACTACATGGGAGCCCGGATCGACGAATGGAGTGCGGTATACGGTTCAGCGGCGACCAAACGGAAAGTGTATGTGGGTAAAGTCACCAACTATTTCAAACGTATCGGCGTGGCTGAAATCCAGGTCGAGGCCGCGCCGCTCCGTGTCGGCGACGAGACCTTCCTGGTGGGTGAGACCACCGGGGTGCTGGAATTTCCGACCGGGGAGATTCGTGTCGATGAACAAAATGTGCAGCAAGCGCCGCAGGGTGTTTTTTGTTCGGTTAAAGTACCTGCGCCGATCCACAGGGGCGATAAATTGTATAAGTTCGTGGATGCGGAAGGGAACGGACAAGAGGGATAAAACCACGGGGAAGAGTAACGAATATCGGAAATTGATAGCATAATTACCTACTACTGCTCACTATGTCGAATCAGAAACAGGCCGGTGGAGGGCCGCTCGGCAAGATTAAGATCGGCAATGCGATCTATCCGATCCTGATCGGGCTGGCCGTAGTGGGATGGATGCTCTGGCGGGATTTCAATCCCGAAGTGTTCGCCGATATCCGTTTCTCGTGGGCGACGGTCGGATGGCTCTGCCTCGCGGTGTTTTTCATGTTCGGGCGTGATATCGGCTACATCATCCGCATCCGGGTGTTGAGCGGGGGACAGCTCTCGTGGCTGCAGTCGTTCCGGGTTATCATGCTCTGGGAGTTCACATCGGCCATCACCCCTTCTGCCGTCGGAGGTACCAGCGTGGCGATCATTTACGTGCACAAGGAGGGCATCAGTCTCGGCCGCAGTTCGGCCATCGTTATGCTGACCTCGTTTCTCGACGAGATCTATTTCATCGTCATGTTCCCGTTGCTGATGCTTCTCGTCGGTGTCGACCGGCTGTTCGACATTACGGCACATGTCGGAATCGTCGCGCGCGGGCTGATGACCTTCGCACTGGTCGGCTATTTCCTCAAGCTGGCTTTCGTCTGTGTGCTTTCGTACGGGCTGTTCGTCAATCCGCGCGGATTGAAATGGATGCTGCTCAAAATTTTCAAATTGCGCTGGCTGCACCGTTGGTACCGGGCTGTCGAGCGGGTCGGGACCGATATCGTGCTTTCATCGCATGAAATCAAACGCGCCGGATGGAAATTCTGGTTGAAAGCCTGCTCTTCGACTTTCCTGTCCTGGAGTTCGCGGTATCTGGTAGCCAATGCGCTGATTATGGCCTTCTTCTCGGTCAGCGACCAGTTCCTGCTCTTTGCCCGGCAACTGGTGATGTGGATCATGATGCTGGTGATGCCTACTCCCGGCGGCAGCGGATTCGCCGAATACATCTTTTCGACCTACTGCCGCGACCTGATCGAGGTGCCAGTGGCGATGCAGCTCGGTGCGGCAACGTTGATCGCGGTGCTGTGGCGGTTGGTGACGTACTATCCCTACCTGGTGGCGGGTGCGATCATCTTCCCGCGTTGGATCAAACAGAAATTCGGCAGCAACAAGTTGTAAACGGCCCGGTCCCTACCTGCCTCCGCTACCGAAACGCTCTGTTGAATCGTCTTTTATGTGTTGCAAAGGTGCCTGATGTTGATAAAAAGATAATAAGTCCCGTCTTCGGGACTTTTCTCTTTTCCGGTCGGGGGGTATCTTTACGAACATGAAGATTTCACGCAAAATTTGGCTGCCCGCTACGGTCGGGCTTGTGGTGGTTATCGGCATTGTCGTATGGCTGGTGTGCCGGAACGGAAGCTCTTCGGAAGGAGAGATCGTGGTCGTGGAGGAGCCCGTGGAATTGCTCTATGGCATTGAAAAAGGCAAGTACGATATCACGGAAGGCGAGTTCGCGAGCGGCGAGACCATCGGTGCGCTTCTGGGGCGCTACGGGATAGGTCCCGGTAAGGTCGATTCGATCGCCCGTGTGGCGGAACCGGTATTCAGTATGCGCAACCTGCGTGCGGGGCATCCGTATGTGGTATTCCAGACCCGCGATTCGGTCGGGCCCAAAAACTGGCCTATTTCGTTTACGAGGCTACGACGACCGATTACCTGGTAATCGACCTGACGGACAGCATTCGTGTACACAAAGCTGCCAAGGATGACCGTCCAGCGGCAGAAACGCAGTGCCTCGATTACCAGTTCGCTGTGGAAAAAGCATGACGGACAATGATATGAGTCCTGCATTGGCGATGGAATTGTCGGAGATTTATGCCTGGACCATCGACTTTTTTCGCTACAGCCGAGGATAATTTTACGGTAATTTACGACCAAAAAATATGTCGACAGCACGAATGTCGGCCTTGGGGGCGATTTGGGGCGCGCGTTTCGAGCATGGAGGCAAAACCTATTATGCGATTCCGTTCTTGCAGGATGGAAAATTGGGTTATTGGACGAAAACGGTAACAGCCTGCGCAAAGCTCACTCAAAGCCCCGCTGAAATTCTCGCGCATCAGCTCGCGTTTTTCGAATTACGTCTGCATCCGGTGCTGCGCAT
>VOFJ01001152.1_pt1 | contig 10137 bp, 14 predicted proteins | sample 5384081 | NCBI WGS metagenome assembly VOFJ01 (sample SAMN12384729, study PRJNA508395) | human gut metagenome | isolation source: healthy gut I | host: Homo sapiens | reverse complement strand
TGAATGAATTGAGTTTCTAAATACATAATAGTGATTTATATGATTTCAAAAAAACTTTTAATATCTTTACTTTTTATTAGTTTAATAGTTTCCAATTAATTGTGTAAATGCAGTAGATAGTTCTGATTGAAAACAGTAAAATAAATAATGTTGATTTTTAAATTACCTCCTAAATATCAGAGGGTAAACTTAATAAAGGTACTTATATGATTAATAATATTTTTACATTTGGTATTAGATGTGTTGATAGTGATATTTCATATGGAGATATGATAATTAGAGGGGAACAAGTTTTATAATCATTTTTATTATTATTTTTTGGATACTTTAAGTATTTTTGAATAAAAATAACTGAATAGTAATTTTATTAGAAAAATAATTAATAAACTTTAAAAATTTGATTTGAGTCATAAATTTGGAATTACTTAAAAAAAATATGGATATTAATTAAAAATGTGATAAATTGAAAATTTAGTTTTATTTAATTTAAAATTAAAAAAAAGATATTTTTAAAAACTTAAAAGAATCTTAAACTACAATGCATTTAAACAAATAAGTGAAAAAACATATATTGGAAATTTGGATAATAATGAAATACTTATTTTTAAAAGAAAAAATATCAAAAATACCTGATGAAACGGGTTTATAATTATAATTCCAATATGTGGGACATGTTATAATAAAATCACATATTTTGGAAAAAGAAATAAATCTAGAAGAAGAAAAAATATAAGATATTATGAAATTGATAATTGATGGCTACAATAAAACACTAAGAAAAAAAAGACAATCAAATAGTAGTCATGGAAAAAAGACAATGAGATATATAGAATTTCTGCAAACAAAGTATCAGATATAACTATAATGGTTAAAGGCCATATAACATTCCGATGCATTAAATCTTATGGCAAAAACAATATTAAATTAATTAGTATCAACTACTTTGGTCAAATCAACTATATTTTTAGAGTCTCCAAATCAGAACAATATTGTTTTAAAAAAATTACAATATCAAGCTAGTGAAAATCATAAAGGGGCTTTTAATTTCAAAAAAAGAATTTATAACATCTAAAAAATGAAAAACCAAAAATCAACAATTAAAACATTAAATAAAAATAAAAAAAAAAATCAAAAGAAGTTAAAATAATTGAAAATAAAATTAAACAAACATAAAAGATTTCAAAAAACTTTAAAATAAGTCTAAATGATAATATATTCACATCTAAAAAATAAAATAATGGGATTTGAAGGAATAGCTTCTGTTAATTACTGGGAAGCAGTAAGTTTGCTGCTGCCTGATGAAATCAATTTCAAAAACAGAAATCAAAAACCAGAAAAATGATGTTGTAAATTCTATGCTAAATTATGGATATGCAATACTTGCTTCAGAAATTGCAAAAAATATTGTAACATTAGGGCTTGATCCATACTGCGGATTATTGCATGCAGATTTAAAAAAAGAAGACAAAGCTTAATTTTTGATTTAATAGAAGAATTTAGACAACAAATCGTTGATAAAACAGTGTTCAAATTAATAAACACCAACCAAATCAACGAAACAAACATTGATAAAAAGAAACAATTCATTAAAATTAGAATCAAGAAACTTATTAGCCGGCGAAATAATGGCCAAAAAATTCATAGTGATTTAACTTTTGAAAATGAAAAAAGTAACTTATGCTAAAATCATTGAAAATCAAACAAAAAATTAGTAAATTCATTACTTAATAATACAGAATATAGTGGGTTTTATTTAAACTGGTAAATAATTTTAGGAAAAGCCCCCTTATTTTTGTAATACTTTTATACTTTCCTAATAATACTTTTCAAAAAAGAATTAACATGTGTTTAAATAGTATAAAAAAGAAAATAAAAATAAAGTATGTTTGCTTCAAAAAGATGCAATTAAAATTTGACAAAAGTGTAGAATGCATTTCCATCAGCATAATTATCTGCATGACAATGTTTGTTCCAACCTCCTAACCAATAACAGTGACTGTAGTGAGATAATGGTGATAATAAGACTATTGCATAAGTTTCACCTTTTTAACTGTGCAAGGATGGTCAAATAATATACTTGCAATGTCCGGACTGCTATTATGGAATCTTACTTCCTGTTGTGCCAATACAGTATATTATTTGCCATCGTAATCACAAGCTAATTCTTCAGGATATAATACTCCATCTTTATCAATTGTTTTCCTTATCTGTACTATTAAAGGTGATGCAGTATTATATTTGTCTTCACCAGCACTTGCTTTTATATTTAGTACAATAGATTCTAATAAACCAGTTTTTTTTAGCTTTAAATGTTTGTGCTCTACCAATACTTGGTATTTCATTGTTTAACTGGTTTTCTAACCATTGTGGTCTTGTTTCATAATGTCTGTTTTTATCGAAACCAATATACCAATGCTCATTTTGCAACCATATCCCCCACCAATAATATTACCGTTACTGTCTTTAATCGCCCAAGGACTGTAATTCCTTGTTGATTTGTCAATATTACTGGTTGTTTCCTGTGGGATTTTAACTTGGTGAATTATTTTACCGTTATCAATTAATCCTTCTATAACTGCAGTGGTTTTATTAATGTCAATTAATGATGTGTCATCAAAATCAAAAATACTTTTTTTATTTGTACCTGAATCAAACACAACATTGTTATCAGTTGTTATTTTATAACCATAACTTTTGTTAGTGTCTACAGGCACTGGTGTGAATCTTTTACGGATTGCAGGTGGTGTGAGGTATTCTATTTTTCAAGGTTTTGTTTAACCATTCATCATTTTACAAATCTGTCTTAACATTTCAATTGTAACTTCTCTTTGCTCATCGAAACTCATTAATCCAAGATTTTTTATAAACAGGTGGACATTCTTTCATATATTATCAACTCTCTTTTTATTTTGTTTGAACAATTATTTCCTCATTTCCAGGTTTCACACCAGTTGTTGGGTAAATATACAAGTTTTTACTTGTGATATTATAATAATAAGAACCAGGAGTTAATTCATCAATACTGTTTTTTCTACTGTATCCATCACCAGTATTAGCTCCCATTACTCCAATTACGGTTGAAGGTTCGTAAATATAATAAACATTAGGGATTACTGGTACTTGTTTTTTTCCATTCTCCTCCACGATATCCACCAGTTACAAGATTGAAAGTATAAGTTAAATGGATTGTGCTTGTTGTGTCCTCCTGCAACATTGATTCAGTGATTTTTTTCATAGGTATGTTTGCTTCAAAAGATGCAATTAAAATTTGACCCAACTTTTAATATGTTGTTATCGGAATCTAGGACTTTATTTATTGTTCCCAATAATCCTGTGAATAAACCATATTCATGGTCTCCATGAAGGTTTCTATTACTTGTTAGTAATTGTTTTTTCATGGATTCTATGGCTGATGGTAGTATTATGTCTTTTTGCAAGTCTTGGTTTGTTGTACTTGCTATTCCAATTATGTCTAGTGTCCCATTTTCGTTTAAGTTATATTTTTGTTTGTTGGTTTTTGGTTAATGGTAAGGTAGACACGGAATTGGTTGTTTTTAAGTGTCATAATCGTTATTATATTAGGAATCTTTTTTTTAATAGTAAAATGGTGGTGGTGTTAACTATTCACCACCTCCTCATTACTATTATTAAAAAAAAAAAGATGTTTTTTCCGGTTTTTTTAGTTATTTTTTTTTTAGGTGATAAAAAAAAAATGATATTTTTTGAAGAAAACCAAAAAAAAAAAATACATGTTTTAATCTTCTTCAATATTCACAGTAGACAGTTAGAAAAAAGATAAAAAAAATGTAAAGGTTTAATCTTTTTTGCAAATAGTTTTTTCTTCATCAAATTCTTTAGGATCATCAAAAGTACCAAAAATATCAGTCAAAAAGATGTACATACATACACCATTCCTTCCATTCAGCAAAAGCTTTAGGATTAGTCTTATACATCCCCTCTCATATGCTCCATCTTTTCTCCTCAGTTTCAAAGGATTCTTATGTAAGCACTATGATCAGTGTTAAATGTCCCGTAACCAACACGACGACCCGCATCAAGACCATTAACTTCAAAAGTATCTCATGAAACAACACTCCTTCTAATATAAAAATTCAATTTCAAAACCATAATCCTGATAATTTCATCTTCATATAATTTTTTATATTTATTTTTATGTTACATTAACATATTTATCTCTTTCTTTAAAATATTTTAACTCTTCAGAAGTATATTCCTTAACAGGTTTGCCCTCATACAAAGTAGGCGGAGGAACCATACCTGTATCAATGAAAAATGCTCTTTCATTTATCTTCAATCTTTACACCAAGTTCATAGATTTCTTTATATTTGTCTTTTATTTTGTGAAGATTTTTTGTTTTAGAATAAAAAGTACCTTCTTCATTTGTTACTAAACCATATTTATTTCTAATGAAGTAAAATAAGCTAAATCATCAGAAGAAGGTAATGGGGGGTTTGATTTTGGATGATTATGAATTAAATATAAAATACCTTTATCTTCCTTTGCAATTTCTAAAAAGTAGTAGATAAAGCTACTTTTTATTCGCCCCATTTGAAAAAAATCCCTGATACAGTTCCTTTATTTGTTATTGCCCAACCATGCTCAATATTAATAAAATGAACATTCTTTTGAAAATTAAATAAATCCTCAGTTAAAAAAGGCTTATAGTCTTTGAATCCATAAATCCTGAAAGTCTTTTTTCAAATTCTTCTTTAGATAAAGAATTTCTAATTCCTTTGTAATCATATTCCCATAAATCTTTTTCATTGTTTAATTTCCCATTTGAGAAAAGATTTGTATGTTTTGCTTCAAAAAAGATGCAATTAAAATTTGACTTCATCACGAGTAATTTTATAACCTGACTGAACATACTCATCAATCAGGTTTTCATATTTTTCACGATCACTAATTTCCCTGACTCTTTTTTTTTCATAATAATTTCCTCCTTATTTTTTTTCAGAAACAACCTTGTTAAAATCGTTTCAATAGTTTCACCTTCTGTAATAGCATATTCCTTAATAAAGAAACTGCTTCGGTGAAATAACCACATTTCGCCTGAACTGACCTTTTTCAAAATCAGAAACAGGAAAAGCCTTGAGAAGCCTAATAATGCACTTCTCAAAAACTTTCATTTTTCACGTTTTTTGGGAGCTGATAATGATACAACTCCATATTCACTTTAATAGGCATATATCACACCTATTCACATTCAAATTTTGATAAATCATCAATTAAATCATCAATGATTTTTTCAAAATCCGCATCCGGAGAAATATCCCATAATTCAAATCTCCCCATTTTTTTAACCCAAAATGGGATTGATTTAGTTGCAACAAAAAGCATCCCATTCTTTAGGACATACATCTTTAAAGAATAAAGATACTTTCTTACTTATAACATCAAATGATGTATCAATTTTAATTCCTTTATACTCAAACATATTTAATCACTCCTTTTTTAATTTTTAAACCGTCATGGATTTCCAATACATCTCCTGAAGCCATGCCTTCAGTTAATTCCAATAAATCTAACTGTTCAGCTTCTTCAATAAATTCACTAAACAATTTATTATACTCATCATCCTGAAAACTCCACCCTGACTGCTGAAGCACCTCAGTAGGTTTCACCATTATCCCCCCACCCATTTCAACTCCTCATCATCATAGACGAGAAATTGAATATAACATTCTTTATCATCTTCATTTTTAATCAAAGTATATAATTCACACATAAATAATCACTCCTTATTCACAATTTTAGTTTTTTAAATATTTAAGTTTTTCCAGAAATTCATGATCCAAAAATTCCAATATTTCCAAATTTTCAGATTTCGTATGTTTGCTTCAAAAGATGCAATTAAAATTTGACTCAAGGAAAACTAAGTGATGAAGAAATCACCAATCTATTTAACCATTTATCTAACTTTTAAAAAAAGATATTCATTATGAAAATACTGAATATGCTTCAGTAAAATTAAATGATGAAATAATAGATACATTCACTAATGGTAATGCCGTGAAAGTAGCATTTCCAGAATGGCTACAAAAAAGAAGGATTAAAAATGGTATTCATACTGTAATACATAATCATCCAGGTAACACCTCACCATTACCATCTCCAAAAAGATTTAATTGCATATACTAAGTGTGGGGGTGTCAAATGGAGTATCAACTAATAAATCAGGCACATTAATCATAAAAAACAATAATGTAACTAAAAACAAAAGAAAGATATAATGAAATTAAAAAAAAGTAACAAAGGGTATTGTTGATAAGATGGTTGATGATTTTAGAAGAGACACTCCTAACTGGAGGGAGTTTTATGCTACTAAAAAAAGTCTTTATGATAGGAAGTTAGAAAATTATGTGATGAAACATAATGATAGGTATGTAAAGATGTATCAAGAGAAGTTAGTTGATTTTGACATGGAAGTAATATTTATTAAATAAGAAAAGGAGATATATTAATATGTATGATGGAATGTTAGATGGGGTTATGGCATGCTTGGAAATGCTAGTGAAGTTGCATATATGAAAACATTAACTGATGAAGAGCAAAAGCTCGCATTAAAAAGTTATGGTTGGAAGATCCCGAAGCATATTATGAATGGAAAGAAGATTGTATAGAATCTGGTGATTTACCTGATTTGTTTGGTACATCTGATAATCCTATTACTATAGATGAATCTAAACTTTAAATATTTGAGGTTATATTATGGTATCTGAAGAAGAAAAAGTATCCAGCAATAGTACTTTTTAGAACCAATGGGACCTACAAAATATATCTTGAAAAAGGAGTAGAACTCAAATTTGATTCTAAACAAGCTATTAATGAATACACAAAAAAAAAAAATATTTCAAATCACTGGAGAAAATTACTCCCCAATTAAAGAATTAGCTGAAGGACTTAATAAGTAGATTTAAGTTCTATTAATCTTATTAAATTTTTCATTGCTTCTTCTGTTTCCATAGAAATTTCATCTTTTAGCAGTTACTTTTTTTAATTGAAATTTGAGTAATATATCTATTATTTCAGATACGTTATCTTTGGAAATGCTTTCAGTATAATCAATAATTGTGTTCACCTCCTTTTTTAGTTTATATTTATAAGGTAGTATGTTTGCTTCAAAAGATGCAATTAAAATTTGACTACCATCAACAATAGCTACATCATAAGATTCATCATTAACGTAACATTAACTACACCCAGAAACAATACCTGGAACAGACACACCAATAACAGCATCCTCACCAACAACAATATCTTTAACATCAACTGCAACAGAAGAAGCTAATTTGGATACTGTGAAACGAACTGTAGTTTGTGCTCTATTATTTTTTTAGTGTCTTCAGGCAATAAATTGAACCAAATAACCCTGCAGGCAAATCAGATATTTTTCTTGATTCTTGACCATATATATAGAAAAGAATCATATCTAATAATTTGAATTGTCTCAAACGAATAACTAATTCAACTTCTATAGAAGATACAGATGAAGACATTAAATAATAACATCTTCGCCACAGTTAATAGAACTAGCATTAATACTAAAGCTAGACTGGGTTTAATTTATTCACAAAAAATGATGCTGAAGCAAAATGAGTTTTATAATAATTTTGACCTGTGAAGTGTTAAGTATTGCATCATATATTTGTATGTTTGTTTCTAAAAAAGATGCAATTAAAATTCTGACGCCGTCATAAGTAAAGCCAGTAATGATTAGAAAAAAGGAATGAAAACTTAGAAAATCCGTTTTAATAAATGTTTCAATATCTGAGTAATCCCCCTTCAATCATTAACAAACCTAAAAGCATGAGAAATATTGGGAACAATGAATCCGAAAGTCGTAAAAAACAACATATTCCTGTAAATTTCCTACACTTTTTATACTTAAAACCATAGTTACGTTTATTGCAATTAAGAAAAGCATACTGACTGCCCTTAATTGATCAACATATCTTATCCTTTCACCAATTTCCATTGAACTTTAATTTTTAAAGTTGAACTATTAACTAACAATTAGTTATAAAATTTAATATATTATAAACATTACTCTTGAAATGATGTTTTAAAAATGAACATAACAGATAAATCAAAATAATTAAATATCACTTGGCAAATAGTAAAGCAGGTGGATTTGAAAATGGACAAACCATATGGACACTTTCAATGAGAGGAATCGTTAAAACAAAAGACAATGAAATATTAATACTTTCTTAGAAGGTATGTTTGCTTCCTGCTAAAAAGATGCAATTAAAATTTGACACTCGTAAAAAAACTTGGAGGATTTAAATTATGCATTGAGGTTGGACAAAAGTAAAGACTATTGATTTTGATAATGGTATGAAAATTAATTGTAAATTATGGTACTCGAAATTATGATGGAGTCTGTGACTGGAATCAAATAAAGAATAGAAGGAGACTTCAGAAAATCCATAATATATGATAAAAATGGTGAAGTTATTGAAAATTAATAGAACTCAACTCCATTTTGTAGATAGAAGTTATGAAAATAACAGATATCAAAACCAGGGCAATAACTGGAAAAAATGAAAAAAATTTATTTCAATAATGGAATGAGAATAACATTCGATTTTGATCCAAAACTAAGAGATGGTGGTGTGGGCAATAACTGATGGGGTAAACAACAACCATGGAAGCGGGCATGAGTTATTATTTATGATGAACATATAAAACACCATCACAGAAAACAATGGAAAACAATGTCAAAAAAGGATGATTATGATGAAGGCGAAGATTTTTCATACCTAAGAAGAATTTTTTAAAAAAAACATTAATTTCAACCTAGGTAAATTACCAATTTACTCCCCACTTTTGGTACCATTTATCTAACCCTCACCCCACCTTTCAAAGCAAGTTTTCAATTGCCACGGTATAAAGTATGAAGAAGACCCCTCTGTTTATTCTATATGGATGAAATAATAAAATATTAAGAAGATTTAACGTCTACAAACTTTTAAAACATTTTATATGAGTTTCTCGCATAGCTTACTTATTTATTTATAAAGTATTTATTACATCGCGGTACATTAAAAACATTAAAAATCAGTTTTTTATTGTTGATGCATTTTTATTACCTGATTTTTTTAGTTTAGTATGTTTGCTTCCAAAAGATGCAATTAAAATTTGACTAATACTCAAATTAACTTTAATAATAATAATCTTTTAAAATTATATTCTATAAAAATATAACATGTGAATTAAGATAAAAAAGAATTAAAATAATCTAATTTGATTTTGTTATTAATAATTGGGAATTAAAAAGTAAATATTTTAACTAAAAAGATAGATTTTCATGAAATATACAGAAAAAATAATAATTGAATCATCAGTATTGTTGTTAGTAATAATTGATACATATTATTATTAATATTGACTTTTTTCCCAATGTTTCTCAACATGTAGAGCAGTGAAATTATTTACTTTGATTTATTTGTTTGTTTCATTTAGAGTTGATTTTATATATAACTTATATAAATCAAATGATAAAAACAATTTTTAAAGAAAACTGGTTGACTGTTATCGCAATAATACCTTAGACTATTTTTTTTCTTAAGATGGTTCAGATTCATAAGAATAATACGTTTAATAAGATTCAGCAGAGCTCTTTTTAAAAGGATGGGATTCTTCATTTGTTTATTTTTATCAAATCAACAAACTTGGATAAAATTGATATATGTTGTGATAATATTTTGTTGTAATTTCATCTATTGCTATATTATTTATTGAAGATTCAGTTACAAATTTAATTGATGCATTTTTGGTATATTATTGTAATGGTCATCATGTTGGTTATGGAGATATAACTCCACATTCAATAATAGGAAAAGTATCATATTTGTCATATTATTAGAATTATTTTTTCAAGCACATTAACTGCAGCTATATCAATATCCATATATGTGAGTAAAATAACTGATGATTCTTGAAAGATTTTTGAATAGTAAAATTGATGAACTTCTAAAGAAGAAAAATAAAAAAAATTAGAAAAACAAAATTGATGAATTAAAAGAGATTATAATGAAAAATAATTAAATTCATATTAATTCTCTTTTTCTTTTTTCAAATTCTTCAGGAGTCATAATTCCTTTTTCTAA
>VOFJ01001857.1_pt1 | contig 10169 bp, 16 predicted proteins | sample 5384081 | NCBI WGS metagenome assembly VOFJ01 (sample SAMN12384729, study PRJNA508395) | human gut metagenome | isolation source: healthy gut I | host: Homo sapiens | reverse complement strand
CTCGGTAACACTTCGTTCAGTTACGTATTGCTTCCGGGAGACTATGAGGAAGGGTACCAATCTCACGCATATCTTTTTCGCAGATAAAAGAGAAAAAGAGAAGTCTATACAAACAGAAAAGCATACACAGCAGCTGACTACAGCTGTGGAGCAGGGCAATATTTAAGGGAAAAAAGCATATGCAGTTTGTTTACGGAATTAAGTGAGGTGTGTTTACACAAATATTCCAGGATGCAGATCTTCAGGTGTGGAATCATACCATTGATCAGAGCTTTGACACAAGGATTTTGTGTTTGCAGTTTCCCAGTTACGATACGAGGAGAATTTTCTGCAATGGCAGGATTCCATGGCCCAGATGAGGCAGAAGGCTTTATGAGACATATTATTCAAAAGCACTTATGTTTCCGACGCGATAACAGCAGGAGCAATCTTTCCGGAAGGTGTGCTCTGGCTGATCGGTTATGTGGTTAGTAACTGACTGTGACAGCAGGAAGGAAAAAACCAGAGGATGAAGAATGGATTTGACAGATGGTATATACAGAAATTGCGGCAGGAGCAGTGATCAGGGTATGTGGCTGGCCCACGGGAACGATCATATCGAGGTTGATCATTGGGTTACAGTCATGCAGTGGTGACAGTGATTGTTACCTGTCTCATATTGGACTTCGGCAGCATGGTTCTGATCGTGCCTTCGCTATCAATTGCACCTGATGCACGTGGTGGTGGTATGGGTGATAACGGGGCGTCGACTACTCCCGATATAAACTCTCAATATTGGAACCCTGCTAAATATGCGTTTATGTATAGTAAGGCAGGCGTTTCTTTATCATATACTCCTGGTTGCGTAAGTTGGTCAATGATGTGGCTTTGGCGAATCTGTCCGGTTACTATAAAATCGGTGATAGCGATTTGCAGGCTGTCGGTGCTTCCTTTGCGTTATTTCTCGTTGGGAGATGTACCCTATAATCCGCTGACCGGCGAACAGACGGGTTATTCGGTAAGCCCTTATGAAATGGCTTTCGATGTAAGTTATAGCCGTAAATTGTCTGAATCTTTTTCGATGGCTGTGGCTATGCGTTATATCCGTTCGGATATGGGAACCGACCCGGCTGATGAAAGCCGCGTGCCCGGTAATGCCTTTGCTGCGGATATTGCGGGTTATCTGGAGAAATATGTGATTCTGGGTAACAGTGAATGTTTGTGGAGTTTCGGTTTCAATGTGTCTAATATTGGTACTAAAATCTCTTATGACGGGGGAGAACATAATGAATTTATTCCGACAACACTTCGTCTGGGTACCGGTTTGCTGTATCCGATCGATGATTATAACCGTATCGGTTTGTATCTGGATTTGAGTAAATATCTGGTTCCGAGTCTGCCTTATTTGCAGGAAGGGTATACGGATGAAGAGAAAGCCGAATACGATAAGAAAAAAGAAGATTATAATAATGTATCCGGTATCTCCGGTATCTTCAAATCTTTCGGTGACTCGCCTGACGGTTTCAAGGGGTGAATTGCAGGAAGTAATGGTCTCGATCGGTGCCGAGTATAGCTATAACGAGCAGTTTTTCCTTCGTGGAGGTTATTTCTATGAGAATGCCAATAAGGGTAACCGCCAGTATTTCTCTGTCGGAGCCGGTTTCCGTATGAGCGTGTTCCAGTTGGATGCTGCTTATCTGATTAGTACGGTTCCGCAGAACCCGTTGGACCAGACACTTCGTTTCTCCCTGTCTTTTGATATGGACGGGATAAAGAACCTGTTCAGATAATTGAAGATTGAAAATTAAGAACTGAAAATTATGAAGATACGGGTTGGTTTCGGCTATGATGTGCATGCGTTTGTCGCTGACCGTGAGTTATGGTTAGAGGATTCGAATCGAACATTCAATGGGGTTGCAAGGGCATAGCGATGCGGATGTGTTGATACATGCCATTTGTGATGCTTTATTGGGGGGCTGCCAATATGCGTGATATCGGTTATCATTTCCCCGATACGGCTGAAGAGTATGAAGGCATTGACAGTAAAGTTTTACTATATGAAACAATGGAGTTGCTTCGTGATGCCGGCTATACGTTAGGTAATATAGATGCAACGATAGCAGCTGAAAAACCGAAATTGAATCCGCATATCCCGCTGATGAAACAGACATTGGCTGAAGTGATGGGAGTAGATGCAGAGGATATATCCATCAAAGCGACTACCACAGAAAAGCTGGGCTTCACCGGACGCCAGGAAGGAATTGCCGCTTATGCTACTGTCTTGATTCAGAAATGACAATGTCTTTATGATGAACTTCGCAGGGGGATGGTGAACCAGAAGGTACTTCCTTTCCCCTCTTCCGATTCGACTCCGATCTCTCCGTTCAGACGTTTTACAATTGTCAGGCAGATAGATAATCCCAGTCCTGTACCTTTGTATGAAATTGTCGAATTTGGCAAAACGTTCGAACACGTGCGGAAGGTTTTCTTTGGAAATACCTTTGCCGGTGTCGGAAACATAAAAACGCAGGCCGCCTTCTATTTCTTCATATCCCATTCTTATAGTTCCTCTGAAAGTGAATTTGCAGGCATTGGTCAGAAAATTTGTTATGACCTGTGTCAGGCGTGTCTTTTCCGAGTAGATAAAACAGGGATATACGGGTGTTGAACATTCCAGTATTACTTCTTCTCTTTTTGTCCGGCTTTTGAATGTCTGTGCCAGTGTGGTGAATAACGAAGAAATATTGATGTTGGAGAAGGTAAAATCCAATTGGCCGGCCTCTATCTTTGATAAATCCAGTATGTCGTTGACCAGTTGGAGCAATAGCTCGTTATTAGTTTCGATGATATTACAGAATTCGGCAGTGTCTTCCGGACTTTCCGAATGGGCGATCAGGTTGGAGAAGCCGATAATAGCGTTTAGGGGAGTGCGTATTTCGTGGCTGATGTTTGCCAGAAACGCAGATTTCAGCCGGTTAGCCTCTTCCGCTTTTTCCTTTTCGCCACGTTCGTCTTCCTGTTTTAGCTTTTGGATATAAAGCCGGAAGCGCAGGACGGCAATTGTTGCCAGCAGGATAATGATTGCAAATGCACTGAACAGATGTAATTTATATTTCTGAAAGAATGTCGGTGGCTGCTGGTAATAAATGGCATTGGGTGGAAAGCGGGACGGTTCGATGCCGTGGTTGAGCAGATGCTGGTAATTGAGATAGGTGTGCGGCTCCCCCTCCGATATGGGTTTGATATCCCGGGCTGCGGTTCCTTGCCATATTAACCGGACGGTGGTAATAACAGATTCGCTGAAATCATTTTCCGAGATATAATGTCCACCGGCAAAATTGCCGGTCTCGATGTTCAGGTCTGCCAGAAGATAGACCGGTGGCAGGGAAAAAACTGTTGGTCATCTTTTGCACGTTATCGATCAGGTAATGATTCTCTTTGGAGTTCTTGAAGACAAACCAGGGAGTAATAGATGATGCCTGCTTTCTGGTCATATATACTTAAGCTGTCCAGCAGATTTTCGGTAGAGAGGGCTGGAGTGGACAACACTTCCAGTTTTAACTCGGGATAATTTGCCTGTATTGTTTTTTGAAAGCTCCTGCTTGGTATATAAACTGATGTAGCGGTTGTCGCAAATAAAGATTATTTTTTTCAGTTCAGGCTGTAGCTTCTTTATTGTTTCAATGGTCTTCTTTTACAAAAAAGGGGCTGGATTAGTCTGGTTGTATTGTATCCTTTTTATCTCATCTTCCGTAAGAGCCATATGTTCGATAGTTTCCAGGTCTCTTTTTCAGTAAATATTCTATTTTTATCGGGACCAGTTCCTGCGAATGGCAGATGATGGAAGGTACATTTTTCCATTCATTATCAAAAAAGGGGACGGCAGAGCAACCAGGCCGGATCGCCTATGCAAACAACGACTTTGGGAGGGGTGGGGTATTTATTACGTAATATTTCCAGTTTCTCATTTACATCTGTCGTATCTTTTATAGCAGGGATAGATAACTCCTCGCCAAGCACTGTTATATGTTCCTGGGAAAAAGTCTTATTGATTGTTTCGTAAATACCTTGCGTCCATACTTCGTTAAAGTTGATGGAATGAATAACTAAAATATAATCGTCCTTATCGTCCGGCAGGGCATACATGGAACGATCAATCAGTAGTATAAGGGATAATATGAAAAAAGTCTTTTCTTTTCATACGAACTAGTGTGATAATTAAAATAGTTATGAAAATCAGTCTGTTTCGAGCAAAGATATGTATTATTCTCCGTTCTTTTTGCTTATCCGCTGTTAATTTGTAGTTTTGAACCAAATAAAATGTAATGAATTATGAAGAATAATGACTGGAAAGACCGTTTGGGGGTGATGTATTCCACCAATCCGGATTTTCAATATAATACAGGGGATGAGGTAGAAGAAGATACACTTCCCAAAGAGAAACAACAATTACGTATCCCGCTGGACAAGCGGAACCGGGGTGGTAAAGCCGTTACATTGGTGACCGGATTCCGTGGTACGACAGAGGATATGGAGGCTTTAGGTAAATTCCTGAAGGTAAAATGCGGGGTAGGCGGTTCCGCTAAGGACGGAGAAATCATCGTACAGGGAGATTTGCGTCAGAAAGTACTTGAAATCCTTCAAAAGGAAGGCTATGTAAAGAGCCGGAGTATTTGAGGAGATTCAATATTTGTCAGGTTTGAATGTAGTGTCGTTGGTCGGGGCGATTCGCGAATCGCCCTTACGGTGTCAATGTAAGCCTGTAAGGCTTTAACAAACCAGCCCAGGGTTCTAACCCTGGGTTTATGAAAAACCCGCTCCTGTCTTTCCGCCCTGTAGGGGCAGGGACAAGATAAATATCAACCCTTTCAATCTTGTCGCCCCCCTACAGGGTGCCTCAGAAAGAGATGGATTCAAGGGGACCCAGGGTTAGAACCCTGGGCTAGTTTGTTACAGGTCTACAGCCTGAAGACACCGTCGCTAATTGGTTCAATTCAATAATTAGCAGATAGCTCAATTTTTTCAAATTTAAAACCTCTCATTAATAATTAAAACTATGCTGACTGTTTACAGAGCCTCGGCGGGAGCCGAAAAACCCATAAGCTGACTGGTGAATATCTGACCTTGCTGTTTGGCGGGACGGGGAGCCTATCGCCGTATCTGGCGGTGACGTTTACCAATAAGGCTACCGATGAGATGAAAAGCCGTATTGTGGAGGAACTTTACAACCTCTCTTCCGGTCGTAAGTCTGATTATGTGGAATCTTTGCGGGCTACCTATGCGCTGACCGAAGAACAAGTCCGTAAACAGGCAAAAAGATATTAACCGATATCCTACACGATTATTCTGCTTTCAATATCAGTACGATCGACCGCTTTTTTCAGCAGACCATGCGTGCCTTTACCCGTGAAATAGGTTTGCAGGGCGGCTATGGCATTGAAATGGACCAGGAGCTGGTGCTCACAACAGCAATCGATAATCTGTTGTCGGATCTCGAAAAGCCTGAAAGCAAGGACTTGTTAGGCTGGCTGCTCCGGTTTGCGGAGGATAAGATAGAGAGCGGAGGGGAATGGAATCTCCGTAAAGATATCATGTCGTTGAGCCGTGAAGTTTTTTTGGAAAGCTACAAGGCTTCCAGTGAAGAAGTGGCTAAAGATATTGAGGATAAGGAAGCACTCGAAAACTATAAAAATGAATTGTTCGGTATTATCCGTTCGGTAGAAGCCGAAGCGCTGAAACGATTGGGCGAGAACGCGGTCTTGCCTTCCTCAATAAGTATGCTATCCGTACAGCCGATTTTAAGGGAGGAAGCCGTTCTCCGCTTACCCTGCTGGACCGTCTGGCGAAAGGCGAGATGAAAGAGCCGACAGCCACCTTCATCGGTTTAGCCGATAATCTGGAAGGCTGTTTTTACCAAAACAACCCCGATAGGGGTATGCGCCAGGTCATCGGTTGTGTTTTTGAAGACGGGTTGAATGATTGTATCAAACGTATCATCGCCCTGTTCTCTAATCTGACCGCTTATAATACGGCCCGTGAAATCGTTCGTTATTATTATACGCTGGGTATCCTGACCGACGTTTCCCGCCAGATAGCCTCCTATCGGGAGGAAAAGAATGTCATGCTGATCGCCGATACGACCGAGCTGCTGAATAAAGTGATCGGAGGCAGCGATGCCCCGTTCATTCATCTACGAAAAGACCGGTACGCACGTCGATCATTATATGATTGATGAGTTTCAGGACACCAGCGGAATGCAGTGGAATAATTTCCGTCCGTTGATCGAAGAGAGCCTGGCACACAGACCGGGATAATTTGATCGTAGGAGATGTGAAGCAAAGTATCTACCGTTTCCGTAACTCCGACTGGAAATTGCTGGATGAACAGGTGCAAGCCGATTTCTCGCAGGAAGAAGTACAGGAAGAAACATTGAAGGAAAACTGGCGCAGTTGCCGGAATATCGTTGAATTTAATAATACGTTTTTTACCGCTATCCCCGGTGTCTTGCAAAGCGTATATAAACGAAAGCCTGCTGACCTCTTCGCTGAGTGAAGAACAGCGTGCCGCCTATCTGACAAAGATCATGTCGGCTTATACGAAAAGTTATCAACAGGTTCCGCCGCCGTTCAAACAGAAAGACGGCCATGTCAAAATAGAATTTCTTGCCGGTGATGAAGATAAAGACTGGAAAAGAAGAGGCCCTGGACCGTTTGCCCGGTGTGGTGGAACAATTACAGGATAACGGTTATGCCCTGAAGGATATCGCCATTTTGGTCCGTACCAATATGGAAGGGGCGATGGTGGCTGAAAAGCTGCTTTCCTATAAGGGAGGCAAACCCTTCCGACCGTTATCATTACGACATAATCTCCGACGACGCCCTGTTTGTCAGCGGATCGCCGGCTGTTCGTTTTATGGTTGCCCTGTTACGGTATCTGAGAAATCCGGAAGATAAAATCAATGAACAGACAGCCTTGTACTCTTACCGGATTTTTTACAGGGGAGCGACGAAAGACGAATCTTCCGGAAGCATATTCCGTAGCCGTTTCCGACCTGGCTTTTCCGCCGGAGATTGCATCGGAGTTGCAGGCACTTTCCCGCCAGTCACTGTATGAAATATCAGAAGGACTTTTCCGTCTTTTCTCCGGAGAATTTCAGAATAACGAACAGGTCTTCGTTCAGGCGTTTCTCGATATGGTATCGGGTATACCCAAAAAAAGAAAGTGCCGATCTGACCCGCTTCCTGAAGTGGTGGGATGAGACGGGATACCGTAAAACAATCGCTACCCCCCGGATGCGCAGAATGCCATCCGTATCCTTACCGTCCATAAGTCGAAAGGACTCGGATTCAAAGTCGTTATTATCCCGTTCGGTGACTGGGAGATAGACCATAAGCCCAGCAAACCGGTTATCCTGTGGTGCAAACCGGAAACTAAACCGTTCAACCGGCTGCATCTGGTTCCTGTCCGCTACAGCCAGTCGTTGGGGAATACCATTTTTGCGGAAGACTATTTCCGTGAGCGGTTGCATGCTTTTATTGATAATCTGAATACATTATATGTCGCTTTCACCGCTCAAAAGATGAACTGATCGTCTTTGCTCCCCGTCCGAAAAAGATAAAGGAAGAGACCGGCGAAGTTGAAAAGATCTCTTCCATGGCCGATGCTTTATGGGCAGGCTTGTATCTGGAGGGTGAAGGATACCGGGAAGGAGACACGCTTGTTTCATTGCCTTCTTCTTTTTGATACGAAAGAAGGGATCTTTGAACTGGGTAGTTGGTGGCATCCCGTAGCAGCAAAGCTGGATGGACACAGTCCCGGGAGATCGCGATGGCTCGTATCAACTCTATTTCCCCCCGACGACCGTTTACAGCTTCGTCTGCATGGCAAAGGCTTTTTCTTTGATAATGCCCGCCGTAAACACGGTGCCCTGATGCACGAGGTGCTCAGTCAGATACGGACACAAAAAGATATCCCCGCAGCCGTCGAAAGCTATCGTTTGGCCGGTGTCATCAATAAGGATGAAGCAGAGTCGTTGATTGTCCGGCTGGAAGAATTGCTGGAAATGCCGGAAGTGCATCCTTGGTATGACGGGACGGCCCGTGTGCTGAATGAAGTCGATATCCTTTTCGGAAAAGGATTGTCCAAACGTCCCGACCGGGTCATGATATCGGAAGATAAAAAGTCGTGGTGATCGACTATAAATTCGGTGAAATTCAGGATAAGAGATATCATAACCAGGTGAAGAATTATATGAAACTGATCCGGCAGATGGGATATGAAAAAGGTAGAGGGTTACCTGTGGTATGTGGAACTGGAAACTATCGAATCTGTAGACAGTTGATGACTCCCGGTTGACAGTCCGGCTTCGCATCTGTCCGCAGTCAACTGATTTGTCATCTTATTTGTTTTGTTATTCCGTAAAAATGAATACTTTTGCAAATTGTAATAAAAACGCAGTTTAAGAAGAAGGATGAAAGTGCATAAAGAAGGAACAGGCCTGCTACTTACGTTATTTACGGTTTTATTTGTCGTAAATGTCGCATTATACCATACCGTAGGTAAGGGAGTGCTGTTCTATTCTGTTGCGACAGTTTCGACTATTCTTTTCCTGCTGATCCTGAATTTCTTCCGCAGTCCGTTTCGTCGTTTCCCTTACGACTCTGAAGGTCTGGTGATTGCACCGGCCGACCGGCGGTACGATCGTAGCAATCGAGGAAGTGATGGAAAACGAGATCCTTCACCGGAAATGTTTGCAGATATCTATCTTTATGTCCGTGTTTAACGTACATGCCAACTGGTTTCCGGTAAACGGCACTGTGAAACATGTCTCTCATAATAACGGACGGTTCATGGCGGCCTATTTGCCGAAGAGCAGTACCGAGAACGAACGTTCGGCCGTTGTTATCACAACCAAGAATGGGGTGGATGTACTGGCACGCCAGATTGCGGGAGCACTTGCCCGGCGTATTGTTACGTATGCCAAGGTTGGAGAAAAATGTCACGTGGATGAACAGATGGGTTTTATCAAATTCGGGTCGCGTGTAGATGTTTATTTGCCGGTGGGAACCGAAGTCTTGATTGAGATGGATCAGAAGGTGACCGGTAACCAGACACCGATTGCACGGTTAAGCAAATGCCCGTGCGAATAGAATCCGGAAAATATACGAAAGAATGAATATAAGAAAGCATATTCCCAATACAATCACTTGTTTGAGTCTTGTATCAGGATGCATCGCCACTGTGATGGCTTTGCAGGATAATTATTTGTGGGCTGCCATATGGATCATCATTGCTGCCGTGTTCGATTTTTCTCGACGGCTTTGCCGCCCGTTTGCTGAAGGCTTATTCTCCGATGGGAAAAGAGTTGGACTCATTGTCGGATATGGTGAGTTTCGGAGTGGCACCCGGTATGATCGTATTCTCGATGCTGGGACAGGCAAGCCTCCCTTTTAGGCGAGATAGGGCGTTATATTCGTTATCTGGCTTTCGTGATTCCTGCTTTCTCCGGTTTGCGTCTTGCCAAATTCAATATTGATGAGCGGCAGACAACTTCATTTATCGGTATGCCGGTTCCGGCACATGCGTTATTCTGGGCTTCGGTCGGATATTCATTGTCCCCTTTGAGCCAGGCGAATAATGTCTTATTTATTGTGGTTACGCTGGTGGTGGCGTTGGCTACCTCCTTATTGCTTGTGTCTGAGATCCCTATGTTCTCGTTGAAGATCAAGTCGGTTGCATGGAAAGGTAATGAAAGACGCTATATATTAGTGGGTTGCGCAGTCCTGTTCGTTGCCTTTTTCGGTATGCTTGGTATAGCGGGAACAATTCTTCTCTATATCCTCTTGTCTATTTTTTTAACAAAAGACAATAAACAAGAGGTCTGGTCTATGTGTTTCTCTTATAAACCAACTAAGTAACGAATAATATTATGTTTAAGTTTTTGTTTGTAATGTTTTTTTCTTCTTCATCCTGTTAGTATTCCTGATGGGTTTCTCTATCCTGCGTACATTTAAGAATATGTTGTTTGGTAGCGGAAGCAGCAATGCAAAGAAAGGGGAACAGCGTCGTCAGACAAGTAGTTACTCCGGTGGGCAGCGTCAGTCGCATGATACCGCAGAGGAAGATTATGCCGCAGCCAATCGCAAGAAGATCTTTACTAAAGAAGAGGGCGAATATGTCGATTTCGAGGA
>VOFJ01003449.1_pt1 | contig 10171 bp, 19 predicted proteins | sample 5384081 | NCBI WGS metagenome assembly VOFJ01 (sample SAMN12384729, study PRJNA508395) | human gut metagenome | isolation source: healthy gut I | host: Homo sapiens | reverse complement strand
TACGTAGTCGTTTGATATCCATCCAAATACTGTAGATATCTGTATGGAAAAATGAAAGGGAAAAATGACTGTACGTGGTGAATTGGGCGGCGGCAAGGTCCGCATCGTGGGAGATCGTAACCATGCATTGGTGGTAGACTTTACAGGCGAGTATAAAAGTTGTGATCAGACCATCAGGATACCCGGGGCGTGGCTTATATCACAAAATGTCTCAGTGACCGCAGGATCAACATTGCATTTATGCGCCTTCCGCAGGTGAAAAAGGCATATTGCCTACCACCACCCAGAATTTGATGGCAGACTTCCGGAGGACATTGTCCCTGTGATCTGTGAAAACCGTGAATACATGAAGTTATGATCGTACAGATGTGGTGAAAAGTGCTGAGTGATTTTTATTATGGATTTCTAAAGCAGGAACTGCTCACACTCTTGTGAAGAAAAAAAATCTTCCTATTTCTGTAGAATGCGAATCCGCGAAATCGAACTTGGGAAACAGCTGAGACTGTGAAAGAAAAATGACCCGGGTACTGGAAATTATGAAAGAGGCTTCATCGCCTCTCCCATCCACAAGCCGTGGTAACATCCATGGGTGGCAGAGGACGGACCGTCATTGCCGAATGCTGGAAAATCTTTCAGCCAAACCTGCTTTGCTGGAAGCTGCAGCAAAGAGCGCGCGATTGTAACTGGCTGGTCGCAGGCACGACGCGACGATGCCCTGGAGGATCCATCCTGCGGTTAAAGCATCAGCTTTGAATACCACATTGATACGGCGGGAATCCGCAGCACGGATGCGATGTCGTGGTATCGGTAGCGCATGCGGGCGCAAAGAGGCAGATTTACCCTGTATGTGGTTGACTCGTCGCGCCCGCTGGACGAAATGACAGAGCAGCTGATTGATGATCCGGGATCGAAAGGTCGGCACACGCACTGCTTAACAAATCGACGTCTGGAAGCGGCTGTCAGCGAAACGGATTTTCCTTTTGCAGCGCGTTCGGCGGCAGGGGAGGTTTCCGTGATCCGCAAATTCTGCAAAGAAAAAATGCCGGAATCGAGGTGAATTTTGAGCAGTTTGAGCAGAGCAAGCTTTTTCTCCATGGAGGAAAATCTGTTCGGCACGAGGGTGGTTATCACGAGCATGCGCCACAGCGGAAGCCTTGCGAGGCGCGCAGACAGCCTGAAAATGGTTCAGAAAAAGCCTGGAAGACGATATGCCATCGACCTGATGAGCGCGTACGCGTCTTTGTCGGATTATCGGGTAGTATCGGTGATGATCTGGTAAACGAGATTTTTTCCAAATTTTCGGTATGGGGAAAACGATCTGATCAGGGTGTCGAAAAGTCTTGAAGAGATATTATTTTGTGAAGTTGGAAAAAGCCAGAAAAGTCTCTGGGAAAGGTTTCGTAAATGGTTTTCACCAGCGGCAGTGAGCAGGGTGTGGCACCGTCATTGCGAAAATAGCCGTCGGAAACGCAGCATCTGCGCGATTGGTGCAGAAAGTAAGTGCGGATATTCACATCAAAAGAATGCTCGCAGAGCGTGCATTCTTTCATGACAATAGAATGCTTGCAGAGCGCGCATTCTATTGTTTAGGAATGTTATATGGTGCGCAGTGCCAGAAAATGGCGGAAGATTGGCTCAGATGTAACAGTAGAAAAAAAGCTGATGGCGTAATTGGTGGGGCAGGTCATGTCGGATGTGAAGTGCCGGCGTGCGCGAAATGGGACTGGCAACAGTTTTTTTACGGTAAGCATCGAAAGTATTGCGCTGATGCCGTGCAATCCGAATGGGGGAGGTTCTTCGAAGAGCATCTTGTCCGGGACTGGATGCGCTCGGCGGCGAGATGGGGAAAAAATATCGATCATACCTTTTGTTCAGTCAAAGATGCTCAACGCGTCGAAGGGTCCTACAGTGCATTCGCTGCGTGGCGCAGGCGGATAAAAGCGGAATACAGCAGACGGATGCGGCAGATTCTGGAAAATCAGGAGCATCTGGTTATCAAGCAAGGCAGAAGTTTGCGATCTTTTATGGGATGATGTGGATGCAGACACGGTTTCCGGAAAAGCTGGTGCAACAAAAAATCCGTGGTGTGCGGACATTTTGCAGGAACGGTTATGCAAAAAGCGGTTATTTTGTGTACCGGAACCTACTTAAAGGCACGCTGCCTGTGCGGGAGAATCCATTACCTATACCGGCCGAACGGACTGCAGGCGGCAAATCACCTGACAGACAGCCTGAAAGAAATGGGCATTGCGATGCCGCCGTTTCAAGACGGGAACGCCTGCGTGAGAATGGATAAAGCGAGTATTGATTTTTCCAAAATGGAAGAACAGTTCGGTGATCCGGAGTTGTGCCACCAAGCTTTCCTTTCTACCGGAACTCCGGAAAGCGTATTGTAGATTGATCAGATTCCTGCTGGCTGAATCTATACGAACGAAAAAACGCAGATCATCCGCGCGTTTCCTCCCGATTTATGCGGGAATTATTGAAGATATTGTCCGTCTATCATGATGCCAGCAAAATTTTCTGTAAGATAAAGAACGCCGGTCGTAAGTTTCTTGAGCCGGCGGCCGTTAGTACGAATGAAAATGGCGTCGGTGGCATGTCATCTTCTTTTGCCGGGAGGATGCAGCTTGCCGGGCGTATCGCATCTGCTCCGGGGCTGAAAAACTCCGCAGGACCGTGCGCAATGCATATGCGATTGAATATGATTGCATCGACGCAAAGGACGAGCCATCGACGTTGGAATTTACTGGCGATGTTGAGGGGCTCGGCAGGACAGTTCAATGGAAGCAGCGGCTGGCGAGGAAGCGGCTTCCCAGGGCATTTCCTGGTGGTGAATCACGTGGTCTGGTCAGGGCAGGGAGCCGATGAGGTCGACCGCTCGGGAAGGTTATCTGGGCGTTCTGGCAGACACCCGAAAGACGAAGGAAAATACAGAACCGGCCGGGATGATGACCTCGCGGTCAGAATACAGATTACTGCTTCGCCAGGATGCGGATCTTTCGCGTCTGCGCAGAAAGGGCGAGGCTGGTTCCTCGGAAGAAAGGCTTGCTGGAAACAGGTGTTGAACAGATGATTGGCTGGTGATCGTCTTAGAAACTGTGATCGGCGCATCGGCAGAGCGATCAGAAGCTTTGGAGAAAATGGGCAGTACACCTTAGCCAGGCCAGCAGCGTTGGCGGAGTTTCGATGTGCAGACGTGAAACTTTCCTATGAATGCTGGTAGAAATCGATCAGAATCGGTGCCAATGGCAGAGGTCATTGAGCAGGTAGAAAATCGAAATCAAATACATGAAGCGGTTATATTGAGCGCCAGAAGCGCACAGGTAGATCAGTACGTTAGGGAAGATGGAAAGCGTATACATCCCGAATCGATGGATTTATGATGAGTGTTCCGCGCCTGCGCTGGAGGCGACAGAAGTTAAAAGCGTTCCGTCCGGTATCGAAGCTGGACAGTGCTCTCCAGAATTTCCGGCGTTTCCCCGCGTTATGGTCAAACGAGCTGTGGCATATTTTCGTTAGCATGAAAGTCAGCGCGCCGATTTGAAGAAAGATGTGGTTGGGAACATATGTTCCTAGTACGGAATGCATCACCTCGGAAAATGGAATTAGAATTTACATCGATCAGTTTTCGGATGTCCAGCCATGCCAGTTCGAGGAATGGCTATAAGTTTCTGGTGAATGGAACGAAGTAATGAATCTGATCGGCGATCACAGATTACAAAGATGTAATGAAAGCGCACTTTTTTTCGGACAGTCTGGATGGTTTAGCCGTGCTTCATCCGGAAATCCTGACGGAGGTGGTTTCCAACATTGATACGGAAACCCAAGCAGGTTTTCTGGGAATTCCGCTGAAAATGTGCACTTCCGCAGATTCCGACTGACTTTACTGGATTCTTTACAAAAACGATTGAAGCCACAGGAGGCTTCTGATAAGCTGCAAATTAGGTGAGATCCAGATGCTTCTGGCGGCAGAAGAGACTGCAAAACAGCCAGAGTTCAGAAACATTTCGATTTATGTGTTTCAAGAGCAGTAGCAATTTACTCAACACGCTTTCTGAGCTGTGTCTTCCCTTATGTAAAAAGAAAACGGTAAATTCATTCCTTATAAGGCAGGCGGAGGCGGAAATGGAAAGCGGCACAGAAAGCGGTCGATCTTCTTGGCGGAGAAATATCTGATAAGATCGAGTTCCAGCCGGGCGGAGATATGGGAAGAACACGCTGGATTGTGATTGATAAAATTAAGAAGACGCCGAAAAATATATCGAGAAAGTGAGGTACACCGGCGAAGATGCCGATTGTCTGAGTTGGTCAACATGAGAAGGAGATGTTTCACGTGAAACACCTCCTTTTAATCTCAAATGTTTCACGTGAAACATTGACCGGACAAGTCGGAACGAAAAATAGAGACATACCGCGAAAGAGAGAGAGCAGTAGTGCGTTTCAAAGATTAGACTGAAATAAGAATATCGTGTAAGATTGAAAATTTCTTTTTACGTCAAAAAACGGAACTGCTGAAAAAAAGTGCATTCCTTTTTACAAATTTATAACTATTAGCAATGGCATTCTTGAAATGTTGATGTTATAATAAATGATGTGAATTTGAAACGGTAAGAGAAGAAGTCGTGAAACGACACGAGGTGTATGAATTTCAATGGGGAGAGCAATAGCAATTGCGAACCAAAAAGGAGGCGTTGGAAAAACAACGACAGCTATTAATCTGTCAGCCTGTCTGGCGGCGAAAAAAGAAAAAAAAGTATTAGTTATTGACATGGATCCACAGGGAAATACGACCAGTGGATTCGGCGTCGAAAAAAAATGAACTGGAAAACACAGTTTATGAATTGATTCTTGGTGAGTGTTCGGTAGAAGAGTGTCTGATCAAGAATGTTGTTAAGAATGTCTCAATTATTCCGTCAAATGTCAATCTTGCCGCAGCGGAGATTGAACTGATTGAGTAGATAAAAAAGAGTACATTTTTTGAAAAAAATGAAATCGACTGGATTCGAGATCAGTACGATTTTATCATCATCGATTGCCCACCGTCGCTCAGCATGCTGACGATCAATGCGATGACGACAGCGGATACAGTTCTTGTTCCGATTCAGTGCGAATACTATGCGCTGGAGGGATTGAGTCAGCTGATCCATACCGTAAATCTGGTAAGAGAACGTCCTGAATCCGACTCTGGATATCGAAGGTATCGTATTTACCATGTATGATGCGAGAACAAATCTTTCGATGCAGGTCGTTGAAAATGTCAAGGATCATCTGAATCAAAAGGTTTACAAGACGATGATTCCCAGAAATATTCGACTTGCAGAGGCACCGAGTTATGGAATGCCGATCAATCTTTATGATGCAAAGTCAGCAGGAGCAGAGAGCTATATGGCACTTGCGGATGAAGTCATAAAGAGAAAGGGTATATAATGGCGTTGAAAAGAGGATTAGAAAAGGACTGGATTCTCTGATTCCGACAAATGTGATGATGGAGTCAGAGGTAAAGCATGCTACAGTTTCGACCGCCTCATCACCTGAGGAGGAAAAAAAGACGGCACTTTGATGGTAAAGCTGTCAAAGGTAGAGCCGAATCGGGAACAGCCCCGTAAAATTTTTTGATGAAGATTCCTTTACAGGAATTGGCAGAATCTTTAAAAACAATTCGAATGCTGCAGCCGATTCTTGTACAGAACCGTGGTGATTATTATGAAATCATCGCAGGAGAACGCAGATGGAGAGCTGCCAAAATTGCCGGATTAAAAGAGGTTCCGGTTATCGTCAGAGAGCTGACAGATCAGGAAATAGTTGAAATTTCTCTGATTGAAAATATTCAGAGAGAGATTTAAATCCGATCGAAGAAGCACAGGCTTATAAGAGACTGCTGACAGAGTTCCATTTAAAGCAGGATGAAGTAGCGGAGCGGGTTTCCAAGAGCAGAACAGCCGTTACAAACTCCATGCGTCTGCTCAAATTGTGCGATGAAGTACAGAAGATGGTAGTGGACGATATGATCAGCACCGGACATGCAAGAGCGCTGATCAGCATTGAAGATCCGGAAGAACAGTATCTGATCGCACAGAAAATCTTTGATGAAAAGCTGAGTGTCCGCGAGGTGGAAAAGCTGGTAAAAGATCTGTACAAGCCGCCGAAGCCGCCGAAGGAAGAAAATAAGACGCTGCAGGCAATCTATCAGGAGATCTCCGAACGGTTGAAGCAGAGTCTGAGTACAAAGGTATCTGTGAGCGCAAAGCAGAACGGAGCGGGTAAGATAGAAATTGAATTTTATAATCATGAAGATCTGGAACGCCTGCTGGAGCGGATCACGGGTTAAAATTGTGAGACGGTAAGACAAATTACAGAAATACCGTAAGAAAGGAAAGAAAAACAATGACAAGCCCGTTGATGGAATATCTCGGAATAGCAGGATTGGATATTGCGTGGCTGTTTATCGGAATTTTTGTTGTATTGCTGATTCTTCTGGTTTTAATCATTGTACAGTTTGCAAAAGTACAAAAGCTGAAGAAAAAGTACGACAAATTTATGAAAGGCAAAGACGGAAAGAGCCTGGAAAAGGATATTATCGCTCTGTTTGAGGATAATAAATTTATCAAAAGCGAGAGCGAGAAGAATCGAAAGGACATCCGCAATATCCTGAAAAAACTGGAATTCCCTGTTATCAGAAGGCTGGACTGGTAAAATACGATGCCTATAACCAGATGGGCGGTAATCTGAGCTTTTGCCTGTGCATGCTGAATGAGAGAAATAGCGGATTTATTTTAAATTCCGTACACAGCAGCGACGGCTGCTATACCTACACGAAGGAAATCAAAAACGGCGAATGTGAAATCGCCCTTGGTGAAGAAGAAAGAAAAAAAGCGCTGAATATGGCGATTGGATTTTAAGGAGGAAGAGTCATGATCGATATCAAATTTTTAAGAGAAAATCCGGAAGTGGTAAAAGAAAATATCCGGAAAAAATTCCAGGATGAAAAGCTTCCGCTGGTAGATGAAGTAATCGAGCTGGATGCACAGAGCAGAACTGCACAGAAAGAAGCAGATGATCTGCGCGCCAACAGAAATAAGATTTCCAAAGAAATCGGTAAACTGATGGGCCAGGGTAAAAAGAAGAAGCCATGGTGATGAAGGAACAGGTCAATGCAGATGCAAAGAGAGACTTTCTGAGCTGGAAGCACAGGAAGAAGAGCTGCAGGCAAGAATCCTGAAAATCATGATGACCATCCCCAACATTATCGATCCTTCTGTTCCGATCGGTAAAAACGATACCGAGAACGTAGAGGTTCAGAGATATGGCGAGCCGGTTGTTCCGGATTTCGAAATTCCTTATCATACAGAGATCATGGAGAGCTTTGACGGTATTGACTTAGACAGCGCAAGAAAGGTTGCAGGAAACGGTTTCTACTATCTGATGGGCGATATCGCAAGACTGCATTCCGCGGTTATCGCATATGCAAGAGATTTCATGATTAACAGAGGCTTTACCTACTGTGTCCCTCCTTTCATGATCAGAAGCAATGTTGTAACCGGCGTTATGAGCTTTCCCGAAATGGACGCCATGATGTATAAGATCGAAGGCGAAGATCTTTACCTGATTGGTACTTCTGAGCATTCCATGATCGGTAAGTTTATTGATACCATCATTCCGGAAGAAGAGCTGCCCAAGACTCTGACCAGCTATTCTCCTTGCTTCCGTAAGGAAAAAAAGGCGCACACGGTCTGGAAGAGAGGGCGTATACAGAATCCATCAGTTCGAAAAGCAGGAAATGATCGTTGTCTGCAAGCCCGAGGATTCCAAGATGTGGTTCGACAAGCTTTGGCAGAACACTGTAGACCTGTTCAGAAGCATGGATATTCCGGTAAGAACGATTGAGTGCTGCTCCGGCGATCTGGCTGATCTGAAGGTGAAGTCTTATGATGTGGAGGCATGGTCTCCGAGACAGAAGAAGTATTTTGAGGTGGGAAGCTGCTCCAACCTGGGCGATGCGCAGGCAAGAAGACTGAAGATCCGTGTAAATGGTGAAAACGGAAAATACTTTGCACATACACTGAATAATACCGTAGTTGCTCCTCCGAGAATGTTAATTGCATTTTTGGAGAATAATCTTCAGGCCGACGGCTCTGTCAGAATTCCTGAAGTGCTGCAGCCTTACATGGGGCGGAATGAAAGAAATTCGCAAAAAATAATTATGTAAACTAAAATAAACAAAAAAAAGTGAGGTGAGATTCTTGCACAAATTTTTGAGAGCAGTGGGATTCAGTCAGTATACAGAAAAGAAACAGGTTCAAAAGCTGATCCGGGATATCATTATTCATGCGGATGAGCGCAGCTATACGACCGTTGGGAAAAAGACGCTGGTTGCAGAATTTGACAGGAATTTCGCCGAAGATATCGGAATAGCAGTGTGCGGAGAATTTGATGAGGACGATACGTACAGTTTCGATTATTATCTTCCGTACCTGCGCTCCGATCTTGTCAGTACAGCAGAGGATATCTCAATCGAGCGCCACGCAGCGAAGGAGTCCTATGCGGGAATTTGCGACGATCCGAAGGTTGGTGTTTCCCTGATTTTTTACCTGCAAAATATGATTTCTTATCTGAAGTTGCAGGGAGAGGGCAAGATCCCGGCAAAGGGCACTTCTCTGAACCTTTCCCGCACTTTCTTGCCAGGGAACGATCATGATGCCGATTCAGAAGACGGAATGGCAGAAAAAAAGAAGATCGCTAAGGACGCGGTGCAGAGAAACCGTCTGATTCAAGCTGCACGCGGCGGCGATGAAGAAGCGATGGAAAGCCTGACGTTAGAAGATATGGACACCTACACGTCCATTTCCAGAAAGATTCAAAAAGCCGATATTTTCAGTCTTGTAGATACGTATTTCATGCCGTATGGTGTGGAATGTGACCAGTATTCTGTTCTGGGTGAAATCACGGATATGAAGCTTGTAACCAACGGACTGACGGGCGAAAAGGTACATATTCTGACCCTGTGTTGCAACGACCTGAATTTAAAGGTTGCAATCAACAGCATTGATCTGCTGGGCGAACCTGCTGTCGGACGCCGCTTCAAGGGCAGTGTATGGTTGCAGGGACAGGTGAATTTCCCGGAAGAGTCGTAGAAGAGTTCACGGACAGCGTAAAGTATTTGACTTGTAACAGATAATTTCTGTATAATAAATTTGTTTATGGAACTGTTTTTTGTGTGACGAATCGAATAGGTGTTACTTCTAAGAAGCAACCATGGTTAAAGCCGTGAGTGAGTAAAAGGCGATAACTAAGAGTTCGATTTGAACTGTGGCATATAGAAATGTCGAAATAAGAAAACCGATGATTCATCACAAAAGTGATTGATTTCATAAAGAAGGTCACCGTAACCGAAACAGGCTGAAAAGCTTGAAAATACGGCATTTGTTCTCGTAGTTAAATGGATATAACGGGGTCCTCCTAAGAAGTAACCATAGTTAAAGCCGTGGAACTTAAAAAAGGTGGTAACAAAGAGTCCGATTTGAACAATGGCATATAGAAATGTCGAAATAAGAAATCAGATGATTCATCACGAAAGTGATTGAGTTCATAAAGTTGGTCGCCGTGACCGAAAAGGCTGAAAAAGCACGAAAATACGGCATTTGTTCCCATAGTTAAATGGATATAACAAGCGCCTCCTAAGAAAAAAGGATATCACGCGCCAAATGATTTTTAAAAAATCTGAGCTTTGGTTCGAATGGCATCGTGATTTAAGCGTTTTTCTAACATTGGGAACAAGAACAATTTTTTCAAAAATAGCTTTCAAAGGCCGAAAATCCATTAGCAAAAAGGCCATTCTTCTAATGGAAATCGCCTCTGAATATAAACCGGGACCTTGACCGGAACGCAAAAAACCGCGTAAAATCAAGGAAATTTCATAGTTGTCTCCGTAGCTCAGCTGGATAGAGCGACCGCCTCCTAAGGGGCAACTAAGTGCAGACCATTTAGTGAGACACAACTGGATTTTAGAGTTTGCAAAAAAGACTAAAATCAATATATAATAACAGAGGCAATTCATCACGCAAGTGATTGGATTCATAAACATTGCAGCCGGAGCCAAAAAGGCTGAAAAGCCCGAAAATACGGCATTTGTTCCCTTAGTTAAATGGATATAACGGGGTCCTCCTAAGAC
>VOFJ01002968.1_pt1 | contig 10188 bp, 12 predicted proteins | sample 5384081 | NCBI WGS metagenome assembly VOFJ01 (sample SAMN12384729, study PRJNA508395) | human gut metagenome | isolation source: healthy gut I | host: Homo sapiens | reverse complement strand
TGCAAAAACCGGACCGGGCCGCCGCTTAAAAAGAGCTTTGAGGAGTAGCGGTGCGCAGTCCAATCGCCGGGATTTTCCGGTTGCTGGAAACGCGGCAGCGCAGAACCGGTCCGACAGCGCGATAAGGTTCCTCCGCCCCTGAATCCCGGTTCTTAACCGGGCGCCCTCTAAAGCCCGCCTTTTAGGCGGGTGCTCAACAGACCGCATGCGGCCTGGATGTCCTCGCCGCGCGAAGCGCGGATCGTGGTCTGGATGCCGCGGGCGGTCAGTGCGTCGCGGAAGCGGACCATCGCCTCGTCGCCGGGCGAGAAATAGGCGAGTCGGGAATCTTGTGGAACCGGATCAGGTTGATGCGGCATTTGATGCCGTTCAGCAGCCGCGTCAGCTCCCGGATGTGGCGCGGCGAGTCGTTCAGCCCGCTCATCACGATGTATTCGAACGACACCCGCCGCTGGTGGGTGAAGTCGTATTCGCGCAGGATGGCGGCGACTTCGGCGACGGGCCACGCCCGTTCGACGGGCATGATCTCCGCACGCTCCTCGTGGAAGGGGTTGTGGAGGCTCACCGCGAGATGAACCTTCGTGGCGTCGAGGAACCGCCGCAACTCGGGTACGACGCCCGCCGTGGAGAGGGTGATGCGCGTCGGCGACCAGCCGAAACCCCATTCTGCGGTGAGGATTTCGAGGGCCCGCAGCACTTCGCCGGTGTTGTCGAGCGGCTCTCCCATGCCCATGAAAACGATGTTGGTGAGTTTGTCGCGTTCGGGCAGCGAGACGATCTGGTTGAGGATTTCGGGCGCCGTCAGCGAGTGCTTGCAGTCCTTGCCGTCCCGTCGCGCAGAATTTGCATCCCATGCGGCATCCGGCCTGCGACGAGACGCAGAGCGTGGCCCGCTCGCCGTCGGGGATGTAGGCCGCCTCGACGTAATGCCCCGCCAGGGTGCGGAACAGGTATTTTTTCGTGCCGTCGGCCGACTCGGTGACGCGCTCCGGGGCGCTCAGCGCCGGTGAAAACCGCTCGGCGAGCCGCTGGCGGTGCACGGCGGCGATGTCGGTCATCAGCAGCGGGTCTTCCGTGTGGCGAACGTAGAGCCAGCGGGCGATCTGCCGCGCGGCGAAACGCGGCATGCCCATCCCGCCGCACAGGGCTGCGAGTTCTTCGGGCGTTTTGCCGTATAACGATTCCTGATGTGCCATTCTTGGGGTTCCGGGGCTGTTTTCCGGACAAAAAGTAGGTAAAAATGAAGATTTTTGCGTCCGCATGTGCATTTTTGAATTTTTATCCATATATTTGTGGTGCATAGCGTGTCTATGCGCGCTTTTTGCCCGAACAATTAAAATTATTGAGATAAATGGAAATTAAGAAATCACCCAAAGCGGACCTCCGGAACAAGCGGGGTCTTTTGCTCGAAATCGGTCTGGTCGTTTCGCTTTGCCTCGTGATCGGGGCTTTCGCCTACACCCCGAAAGAGCGCACGATTGAAAAGATGGATTTGCAGGCTGCTATCGTCGAGGAGGAGATCGTCGAGATCACCCGCCAGGACCAGAAGCCTCCCGAGCCTCCCAAACGTGTAGAGGTGAAGGTTATCGCCGACCTGCTGCAGGTGGTGACCAACGACACGAAGATCACGACCGAAGTGGACTTCGCCGAGTTCGACGAGAATACCGAGGTGATCCAGCAGGTCGAGGTGGGCGAAGAGACCATCGAGGACGACCAGCCGTTCCTGATCGCCGAGACCATGCCCTCGTTTCAGGGCGGCGACCTCAACACCTTCCGCAACTGGGTTCAGCAGAACGTCAAGTTCCCGCAGATCGCCCTTGAGAACGGTATTCAGGGCCGCGTGGTGCTTTCGTTCGTGATCGAGAAGGACGGCCGTCTGACCAATATTCAGGTGCTTCAGACCCCCGACCGTTCGCTTTCGGAAGAGGCGATCCGCGTGCTGAACAAGTCGCCGAAGTGGAGTCCCGGAAAACAGCGTAATCAGGTTGTACGTGTGAAGTATACCCTGCCCGTTGATTTCCGCGTGCAGAACTAAAAACCCGGGACAGGAATATCCGCCCGGCAGCCGCGGCGGAGTTCCTGCAAAAAAAGGCTGCATCGATTTGTTTCCGACCAACCCTTTAATGCTGACTGATATGGAAGTAAAAAAATCATTCAAGGCGGATCTTCGGAATAAGAGAGGCCTTTTGTTGGAAATCGGTGCGGTGCTGGCGCTTGGTCTCGTTATATCGGCTTTCGCCTACGCACCGGCGGAGTACCGGATCGAACGGTCGCCGATGGAGTACGGGAATGCCGATGTGATCGAGTTGACCGAAATCACCCGGGACCGGCCCAAGGAGGTGCAGCCCCGGAAAGTCGAGATCAGAATCCCGAGAGTCAGGTGATCCGGATCATGGATAACGGTACGCAGATCCAGACGGATGTCGACCTGTCGATTTTCGATGCCGAAACCCCCATTGAGTTCGTCACCCCCACGGCGGAACCCGCTGTCGAGGACGAGATCTTCCCTGATCGCCGAGACCATGCCTTCGTTCATGGACGGAGACCTCAAACCTTCCGGAACTGGGTGATGCAGAACGTGAAGTTTCCGCAGATCGCCCTCGAAAACGGCATCCACGGTCGCGTGATTCTCTCGTTCGTGATCGACAAGGACGGACGCCTGACCAATATCGAGGTTCTCCAGTCGCCCGACCGTTCGCTGGCGGACGAAGCGATCCGCGTGCTGAACAAATCGCCGAAGTGGAGTCCCGGACAACAGCGTAATCAGACGGTGCGTGTGAGATACACCCTGCCGGTCGAGTTCCGCGTGCAAAAATTGAGGCGTTACCGGGCTGAACTTTTGAGGGTATCCTGCTTCCGGCGGATACCCTTATTTGTAGCATAGTGTTTGCAGCATCCGTTGTCCGGCGCCGGCAGGAGCGCGGCGCATTGAAACGGAATAAAATTTGAAAAACGAATTGGAAGAAAATAAAATAATCCTCCAGAATGCCGCCGACGGCTTCGATTGCCGCGAACGCGCCGTACTGGTCGCCGTTGTGCGTGACAACAGGATCCCCGTCAGGCTGCCGAATTCCTCGACGAACTGGAGTTTCTGGCCGAGACGGCCGATATCGAGAGCGTGAAGCGCTTCACGCAGCGGCTTCCGCAGCCCTCGTCCCGTATTTACGTCGGTCCCGGCAAACTGGAGGAGATCGCCGGCTACTGCAAGGAGCAGGAGATCGACGTGGTGATTTTCGATGACGAACTTTCACCGTCGCAGACGCGCAATATCGAAAAGGCGATGCCGTGCCGCATCCTCGACCGTACGCGCCTGATTCTCGATATTTTCATGTCGCGGGCGCAGACCGCCTATGCCAAGACGCAGGTGCAGCTGGCCAATTACGAGTACATGCTGCCCCGGCTTTCGGGTATGTGGACACACCTCGAACGGCAGCGTGGCGGCACGGGAACCCGCGGCGGGGCCGGCGAGCGAGAAATCGAGACCGACCGCCGTATCATCCGCAACCGGATCGCCAAACTCAAGGAGGACCTGCGGAAAATCGACCGTCAGATGGCGGTCCAGCGCTCCAACCGCGGTTCGATGGTCCGCGTGGCGCTGGTGGGCTATACCAACGTCGGCAAATCGACGCTGATGAACCTGATTTCGAAAAGCGAGGTTTTTGCCGAGAACAAACTCTTCGCCACGCTCGACACCACGGTCCGCAAGGTGGTCTTCGATAACCTGCCGTTCCTGCTTTCGGATACGGTCGGATTCATCCGCAAACTGCCCCGTCAGCTGATCGAGTCGTTCAAATCGACCCTCGACGAGGTCCGCGAAGCCGACCTGCTGGTGCATGTGGTCGATATTTCGCATCCGCAGTTCGAAGAGCAGATCGACGTGGTGAAGCAGACGCTTCAGGACATCGGTGCCGGCGACAAGCCCGTCTATCTGGTCTTCAACAAGGTCGATGCCTACACTTATGTCAAGAAAGACGAGGACGACCTCACGCCCGCCACGCGTGAGAATCTTTCGCTCGACGACCTGAAGAAGAGCTGGATCGCGCGTGCCAATACGCCCTGCATTTTCCTTTCGGCCCGGATGAAGACCAATATCGAGAAGTTCCGCACGGATCTCTACGGCATGGTGCGCGAGATCCATGCCGGACGCTACCCGTTCAACAATTTCCTCTATTGACCACCAAACCTCATACCCATATGACCTTGCATACTCTGAACAGTCAGAACACCGTTCTCAACAAATTCATCGCGCAGATCCGCGACAAGTCGATCCAGACCGACTCGATGCGTTTCCGCCGCAATCTGGAGCGTATCGGCGAAATCACGGCGTACGAGATTTCGAAAGAGCTGTCCTATACGCCCCGCGTGGTCGAGACTCCGCTGGGCGAAGCGACCGTCGAGACGATCGATGACCGGATCGTCGTGGCGACGATTCTGCGGGCCGGTCTTCCCTACCATCAGGGTTTTCTGAATTACTTCGACGATGCGGAGAACGCGTTTGTTTCGGCCTACCGTAAAAGTACGAAAGACGGTAAGTTCACCGTTAAGGTGGAGTATCTCGTGCGGCGACCTCGAAGACAAGGTCCTGCTGCTGGTCGATCCGATGCTGGCGACCGGCTCCTCGCTCGTGCTGGCCTACAATGCGTTGTGCGAAAAGGGCGGCACGCCCAAATATACGCATGTCGCGGCCGTCATCGCCAGCGAGCAGGGCATCGACTACGTGAGTAAGAACATGCCGCGTCAGGCCACGACGATCTGGGCCGCGGCCGTCGATGAGGAGCTGACTTCACGTTCGTACATCGTTCCGGGCATCGGCGATGCCGGCGATCTGGCCTACGGCGAGAAGATTTAGGGAGTGCCCGGCATGCGGTTTTCCGGGCCGGGCGTTTTTTTGACGGGTGATCCGCGGCCGGAACGCTCTTCCGGATGAACGGTTCCCGGTTTGGACGATTCCGGCGGATGGTTGCTCCCGGCAGGACGGATTTCCGGACCGGATTTTTCGAGCGGAGGACTTTTCCGCAGGACGATTTCCCGGATCGAACGGTTCCGGACCGGATTTCCCGGCGGCGGAATCTCCTTAGGAAGGGGGATTGCGGTTGCAGTATGCGCCGCGACGTCCTGCCCGGCTGCGGAGCGGTATCGCGCCCGGCGTATTGTGCATTATTTTGCTCGTATGGTAAAGAAGAAACTGGCTTTGTTTTCGGGGTGTTCTGCGCGACCGTCCTGCTGATGGCGGTGCAGAAACCCGTTTTTCTGGCCTATTATGCCGCGGATGCGGCGCAGGCTTCCGCGGGGGAGTGGCTCGGCGTGGTGTGGCACGGCCTGACGCTCGACAGCACCGTCGCGGGATATGTTGCCGCCCTGCCGCTGCTGCTGACGCTCGCGTCGCTCTGGGTGCGGCTTCCCGAACGGATATGGCGGCGCGTGCTGAACGTTTACTTCGTGCTGATCGCCGTCCTGACGGCCACGATCTTCGCCGTGGACGTCGAACTGTACCGGCATTGGGGATTCCGGCTCGATTCGACGGTCCTGATCTACCTTGCCGATCCGAAGGAGGCCATGGCGAGCGTCGATTTCTGGCTCGGCGTGCGGCAGACACTTCTGGCCGTCACCTATGCCGCGCTGATGATCTGGACCTACCGCCGCGTGGTGGGGCTTTTCGACGGCGAACCCCTGCGCCGGCGCGCCGCACTGCCGTGGAGCTTCGGCCTGCTGCTGCTTGCGGGCTGCGATTTTCTGGCGATCCGCGGCGGTACGGGGGCATCGGTCGCCAATGTTTCGAAAGTCTATTTCAGCTCGAACATGTTCCTGAACCATGCGGCGACGAATCCCGTCTTTTCGTTTCTGACGACGCTCGGCGACCATACCGACTATGCTTCGGAATACCCTTTCTTCGATGAGACAACGCGCGCGGCGAAATTCGACGCCCTGCGCGGCAATGGCCCTGCGTCCGGACCTTCGGAACGCGTGCTCACGAAGACCCGTCCCAATGTTGTGGTGGTTATTCTGGAGAGTTTCGCCCGCACGGTCATGGATGCCGACGTCGACGGCCAACCCATCATGCCCAATATGCGGCGGTTGCGGGACGAAGGCGTCTGGTTCGAGAACTTTTTTCGCCAATTCGTTCCGCACCGACCGTGGCGAAGTGGCGGTGCTGAGTGGATTTCCGGCCCAGACGCGCATGTCGATCATGAAGCTTCCGGCCAAGAGCCGCAGCCTGCCGTCGCTGGCCCGGTCGCTGGCCCGTGAGGGCTACGCCACGAGTTTCGTCTACGGCGGCGATCTCAATTTCACCAATCAGGCCTCCTACATGTATGCCACGGGCTGGCAGCAGCTCGTCTGGCAGAGGGACCTGCGGTTCGATACGCCGCCCTCTGACTGGGGGTATGACGATGCGGTGATGTGCGACTGGTTCGCCGACCGCGTGATCGCGCAGAGCGGGACGGGAGAGCCGTTTCTGGCGGGACTGCTGACTCTGAGCAGCCACCGGCCGTTCGACGTGCCGTTCAGCAGGTTCGATGACAGGGAGCTGAACGCCTTCGCCTTCGCCGACGACTGCGTCGGCCGCATGATCGACAAACTCAAGGCTTCGCCCGCATGGGACGACCTGCTCGTCGTGCTGGTCGCCGACCACGGCTACCCGTGGCCGCGCAGTCTGTCCTACAACGAGCCGCTGCGCCACCGCATTCCGATGATCTGGACGGGCGGCGCCGTCGCCGGGCCGCGCGTGGTCGAGGAGTACGCTTCGCAGATCGACATCTGCGCCACGATCCTCGGTCAGCTGGAGGTCGCGCACGACGATTTCGACTACAGCAAGGATATTTTCGGCCCGACCCCCCCCCGCAAGTTCGCGTACTACACCTTCAACGACGGCTTCGGTGTGGTCGATGCTTCGGGCGAAGCCGTCTGGGACGCCACGAGCGGGAAAGCGGTTTCAGAGACTCTCCTGCCCTGATGGACGTAGGCCGTACGATGCTGCAAACCACCTATACCGACATCGGAAATCGCTGACGGCCGGTAAAATACCTGAAATTAGGTATTGCGGGACCTGATATGAATCGCTAATTTTGCAGATATTGAGAATCTTATGTATAGAATTGGACGATACGATGCCGACGACCGCATGTGCGATCTGGTCTGCGACCGCTACCCCGTACTGCTTGTCATGAGCCGTTTCGGCATTGCGCTGGGCTTCGGCGACAAGACCATCGCCGAGGTGTGGCGCCGAGAACAAGGTGGACGCCGCGACGTTCCCTGCCGTGGTGAACATGCTGATGAACTTCGGCAACGGCGCGGAGCTTTTCCCCGCATGTCGAAGTCTCGGTCCGTTCGCTGACCGACTACCTGCACAACTCCCACGGTTATTTCACTCGATTTCCGGCTTCCGGCCATCCGGCGGAAGTTGATCCGAGGCGGTCGACTGCGCCCAGAGCGACGTGTCATTCGCCATCATGCGCTTTTTCGACGAATACGCCGCCGAGGTCCAGCGCCACATGTCCTACGAGGAGCAGACCGTCTTTCCCTATGTCGAGTCGCTGCTCGTCGGGCGAGAAGAGCACGGCCTATTCGATGGATATTTTCCGCCGCCAGCACGACCAGGTTGACATCAAGCTGCGCGCGCGAGTTGAAGAACATCATCATCAAATACTACCCTTCGGGCAGTACGAACGAGCTGAACGGCGTGTGCTGTTCGACATCTTCAACTGCGAGCACGAACTGGCTTCGCACAACGCCGTCGAGGACGAGATCTTCATTCCGGCCGTCGAACGGCTGGCGGCGACGGGGCCCCGCGTCGTGAAGCCCGAGCCGCTGAGCGCCCGCGAGAAGGAGATCATCGTCTGCGTGGTGAAGGGCATGAGCAACAAGCAGATCGCCGACACCCTCTGCATTTCGGCCCACACCGTCATCACCCACCGCCGGAATATCGTCGCCAAGCTGCAGATCCACTCCCCGGCGGGCCTGACGATCTACGCCATTGTCAATAAATTGGTCGATCTCTCGGAAATCAAGGACACCATAACCGACTCGCTGTCATGACACACGAACACCATCACCACGATCATACGGTCTCGTCGCTCAACAAGGCTTTTATCCTCGGCATCACGCTCAACGTGGCGTTCGTCGTCGTCGAATTCGCCGTCGGACTCTATTACGGGTCGATGGGACTGCTGTCCGACGCCGGGCACAACCTTTCGGATGTGGCGAGCCTGCTGCTGGCGATGCTCGCTTTCCGTCTCGCGCAGGCGCATGCCACGCCGCGCTATACCTACGGCTATAAGAAAAGCACGGTGCTGATCTCGCTGCTTAATTCGGTGATCCTGCTGATCGCTGTGGGGGTGATCGTCGCCGAGAGTATCGGCCGGATGATGCACCCGGCGCCCATCGAGGGCGGTGCGATCGCATGGACGGCGGGCGTCGGCGTGGCGATAAACGGATTCACGGCGTGGCTCTTCATGAAGGACAAGGACAAAGACCTGAACGTCAAGGGTGCGTATCTCCATATGGCCGCCGATGCGCTGGTATCGGTCGGAGTGCTGGTGTCGGGACTCGTGATCTCGTGGACGGGCTGGACGGTCGTGGACCCGATCGTGGGGCTGGTCGTTGCCGCGGTGATCGTGGCTTCGGTCTGGTCGCTTACGCGCGACAGCCTGCGCCTCGCTCGACGGGGTTCCCGGGGAGCATCGACATAGCCGGGATCGAACGGAAGATGACCGCCGTTCCGGGCGTGAAGGCCGTTCACCACATCCACGTTTGGGCCATCAGCACGACTGAAAACGCCCTTACGGCGCATGTCGTGCTCGAAACCCTGTCCCGGATGGAGACGGTGAAACGCGACCTGAAAGACCTCCTGGGCCATGCCGGGGATCTCCCATGCGACGCTCGAATTCGAATCTGCGGCCGAGCGATGCGACGATTTGCACGACTGATTCGTGTACTTGGACGAAATCGTTCTGTTTAAAGGCGGAATCCCGACCCTAATCGTCAGGGTCGGGATTGTTTTTCCCCGGAAAATGAATTCGAAGTAGAAAGGATCTTTGTTTTCAGGAGGAAAGATGGGTTTAAAAGTAAACAGTGACGCAGCTCTTCGGAGGAGGACGGTCGGCCGGTTGGCCGGCCGTTTTTTTTTATTGCCGCCTGGACCAACTCAGCACGGGATCGTAGCCGCTTCCGCCCCACGGATGGCATCTGGACAGGCGGCGCACGGTGAGCCACAGTCCCTTGAGGGGTCCGTATGCGCAGCGCTTCGAGTGCATATTGCGAGCAGGTGGGGGTGAAGCGGCACGACGGGGGCGTGAGGGGCGAGATGCAGAGTTGGTAGAACTGCACCAGCACGATCAGCGGAAGGGCGCACACCCGCTTAAAGATGTTCCACGACCGATTCCAGAATCCTGCGGACGGCATTTGCGACGGTTTTATACGGCAGCACCCTCGGCTTCGACGAGTAGATCAGCGCCAGGTCGAGGTTGACCGGTGCGCCGTTGTGTACGATCTGCTTTCTGCAAGCGGTAAGCCTCTTTCGTGCGACGGCGCAGGAGGTTGCGTTTGTTGGCCCGTTTGTGGAACTTCTTGGGGACGGAGAACAGCACTTCGACCGACTGTTCGGTGTCGGGTTCTGCGAACCACACGTAGCGGAACGGGAAGATGAAACCGCTCTCGCCGCTCTCGAACATGCGGCGCACGGCCCCGAGCGAACGGAGCCTTTCGGTGCGGGGCAGTGAGTTTGCGGACATGGCGTCGGGGGGGGGAGCTTTCAGCCCCTTATTTGCGGGTTTCTGCGGCGGGACGGCGCGTGCGGCTCTTCTTGGCCAGCTTGTTTTGCTGGTTGCGGATGAACTCCTCCTTGCGGGCGTCGGTCACCAGTTCGACGGGGGCCGGCTCTTCGCCTTTCTGCACTTTCTGCAGGAAGATGTCAATGGCTTTGACCATCGACGGGGGGTTTGGCGTCGGGGCGTTGGCCAGTACGGTGATTCCGGCATCGATGTGCGGCCCGCAGCGTGCTTTCGCCGAAGACCGCGATGGCCGGCAGGTTGTCGGTGCCGAATTTCTCGACGAGGGTCTTGATGTCCGACGGCGAATAGAGCGCCAGCAGGCCGTAGTCGGCCATTTTACGTCGTCCAAATCCCCGGCGACCGTGCGGGCCAGGATGACGGGATCGAACGAGAGTTTGAGCTTGGCGAGCGTTTCCGGCAG
>VOFJ01002060.1_pt1 | contig 10217 bp, 18 predicted proteins | sample 5384081 | NCBI WGS metagenome assembly VOFJ01 (sample SAMN12384729, study PRJNA508395) | human gut metagenome | isolation source: healthy gut I | host: Homo sapiens | reverse complement strand
GGGCCTCGGTCAGATGTCAGATGGAACCGTCATTCATTTAGCTTTTTTTCAATGATACCGACACGCTCTGCTTTCCGTCAGTATTGCTTTCTGCATGGACTGGTGTTAGTCGGTAAAGCAGTAACGTGATGCTTAGAGGCTAAAGCCCGTCAGACGGATGCGCTATGAGCCGCAGAAACTTCTACCTCCGCTCCACGGAGGAGATGGAGGCTGTTTGGCGCCTACCCCGACGCAGTGGCCAACACCCAGCGCATCGCAGACATGTGCCAGCTGGAGTTCACCTTCGGCAAGTACCACCTGCCGGAATTCCAGCTGCCGGAGGGCTACGACTCCCCCGCGTATCTGCGGAAGCTGTGCGATGAGGGGTTCGTCAAGCGGTACGGCGACAGGCCGGAGTACCGCAAGCAGCTGGACTACGAGCTGGACATGATCGAAAAGATGGGGTTCACTGACTACTTCCTGATCGTATCCGACTTCGTGCGCTATGCCAAGAGCGTGGACATCCCGGTAGGACCGGGGCGCGGCTCCGCCGCAGGGTCAGCATGGTGTCCTATTGCCTGCGTATTACGGACATCGACCCCATGCAGTACGGTCTGTATTTTGAGCGCTTCCTGAATCCGGAGCGGGTGTCCATGCCGGATATCGACATGGACTTCGGAGACACCCGCCGCGGCGAGGTGGTGGACTATGTGCGGCGGAAGTACGGCGATGACCACGTGGCCCAGATCGTCACCTTCGGCACCATGGCAGCCCGGGTGCCATTCGGGATGTGGGTCGCGTTATGAACATGACCTATGCCGACGTGGACGTGATCGCCAAGCAGGTGCCCAACTCCCTGCACATCACCCTCCAGTCCGCCCTGGCCCTGTCCAAGCAGCTGCGGGAGATGTACGAGAGAACCCCACCGTCCAGAAAATCATCGACACCGCCAAGGCCCTGGAGGGGATGCCCCGCCACGCCTCCACCCACGCCGCCGGCGTGGTCATCACCCGCAAGCCGGTGTACGAGTACGTGCCCCTGGCGAAGAACGACGACTCCGTGGTGTGCCAGTTCGTCATGACCACCTTGGAGGAGCTGGGCCTGCTCAAGATGGACTTCTGGGGCTGCGGAACCTGACGGTTCTGGATGACGCCGTGAAGATGGTGCAGGCCCAGCAGCCGGACTTCACCCTGGCGGACATCCCCGACGACGACCCGGAGACCTTTGAGATTGCTCTCCCGGACGGCAAGACCTCCGGCGTGTTCCAGATCGAGTCCACGGGTATGACCGGCGTGTGCGTGGGGCTGAAGCCCCAGAACATCGAGGACATCACCGCCGTCATCGCGCTCTACCGCCCGGGACCTATGGAGTCCATCCCGCCGGTTTATTGCCTGCAAGCACGATCCCGAGAAGGTCACCTACAAGCACCCCATGCTGGAGCCCATCTGTCCCAACACCTACGGCTGCATCGTCTATCAGGAGCAGGTCATCGAGATCTTCCGGAAGCTGGCCGGGTCTCGATCGGTCAGGCGGACAATATGCGCCGCGCCATCTCCAAAAGAAGCAAGGGGGACATCCAGCGGGAGCGGGAGGCCTTCCTCCACGGGGACCCGGCGCGCAGCATCGCCGGCTGCACCGCCAACGGCATCCCCGAGGCGGTGGCCGAGAGCATCTACGACGAGATCTACGACTTCGCCAACTACGCCTTCAACAAGGCCCACGCCGTCTCCTATGCGATGTGGCCTATCAGACCGCCTGGTTTAAGTGCCACTACACCCGGGAGTACATGGCCGCCCTCCTCACCTCGGTGCTGGACTGCCCCAGGGGAAATCGCGGAATACATCGCCGAGTGCCGCTCCCTGGGCATCCCTGCTTTGCCCCCGGACATCAACCAGTCCGGCCCCGACAAATTCACCGTGGCCGGCCAGGACATCCGCTTCGGCCTGGCCGCCCTGAAGGGGTGGGCCGGGGCTTCATCCAACGCGGTGCTGGCCCAGCGCCAGGCGGAGGGGCCCTTCCGCTCCTTCCCCGACTTCTGCCAGCGCCTGCAGGGGGAGGACCCTGAACAAGCGGGTGGTGGAAAGCCTCATCCGCGCCGGGGCCTTTGACGCCATGGGGGTCTTCCGCTCCCAGCTGATGGCCGCCTACGAGCCCTTCCTGGACAGCCTGGCCCGAACCGGCGGAAAAAAAACCTGGAGGGGCAGTTCGACCTCTTCTCCCTGGGCCAGGACCAGCCGGAGCCGGTGGAGCTGGTCCTGCCCAAATGAACGAAACCCCCCAGGAGCGCATGGCCATGGAGAAGGACGTCACCGGCCTCTATCTCTCCGGCCACCCCATGGACGCCTATCGGGAGACCATCCAGGCCCACGGGGCGGTGCCCATCGCCTCGGTGCTGGAGGACGCGGCCCAGGAGGCCGGCCTCGCCCGGTTCCAGGACGGGCAGAAGGTGGTCCTGGCCGGGGTGGTGGCTGCCGCCAAGAGCAAGACCACCCGAACAATTCCCTGATGGCCTACGTGACCCTGGAGGACGACACCGGCTCCCTGGAGCTCATGGCCTTCTCCCCGGACGCTGGAGGAGAGCGGCAGCTACCTCCAGGTCAACGTGCCCCTTCTGGTGGAGGGCAAACTCTCCCTCCGGGACGAAAAAGCCCCCCCAGGTGCTGTGCGACCGGGTGTTCCCCTGAACCAGGTGCCCCAGGCCCCCTGCCACCCCCCGCACCGCCATCCCCGGCAAGCTCTACCTGCGCTTTGAACGGAGCGACGATCCCCTCCTCACCCGGGTGCGCAACCTCTTTGTCCTCTTCCCCGGCCAGCAGACGGTGGTGCTCTACCTGGCGGACACCCAGCGCCGGCTGGGGGCCAAAGTGCCTCCTCCTGCCCCCCTTGCTCCAAGAACTCAAGGACCTGCTGGGGGAGGCCAACGTCGTTGTGGTTTCCTAACCCCCTGTCCCCGCGAAAGGAAGTCCTGCTATGTCCCAACCTGTGCACAGCGTGCTCTCCCCCCACCGCCAGCGGATGGCGCTGATCATCGCCAGCATTGTGGGCCCAGTTTGCCCTCTATGTGGTGGTGCTGGTTCAGTTCACCCAGTACTTCGTCTACTTCTACTGGATCTGCGTGGGGTCAGCCTGGCGGTGAGCCTGTTCATCTCCACCCGCACCTTTAAGATGGCCTATAAGATCGCCTGGATCATCCCCATCCTCCTGGTGCCCCTCATCGGCGGGGTGATGTACATCATCCTAGGGGGCGCCGCAAGCCCCACTACCGCCGGGCAGAGACCCGCCGGGCCATGAAGCACTACCTGGTGCCCCAGCTGTCCACCACCGACTTCCTCCACTACGGGGCGGACGCCATGCGGCAGGCCTGGTACCTGGAGCACGCCGCCCTGTGCCCCGCCTACCGCAACACGGAGACCACCTACTACCCCACCGGGGCGGACTTTTTCCCCGTCTTTCTCCGGGAGCTGGCCCAGGCCAAGGAGTACATCTTCCTGGAGTACTTCATTATCGCCGAGGGCTCCATGTGGTCGGACGTGCTGGACATTCTGACGGAAAAGGCCGCCGCCGGGGTGGAGGTGCGGGTGATCTACGACGGCGTGGGCTCCCCCCCCCCCTGCCTTCGGACTACCCCCAGCGGCTGGCCCAGAAGGGCATCCGCGCGCCAGGAGTTCCAGCCCTTCCGCCCCCTGCTGTCCATCCACCAGAACAACCGGGACCACCGGAAGATCTGCGTCATCGACGGGGTCACCGCTTCGTCAGCGGCCTGAACCTGGCCGACGAGTACGTGGACCGGAAGGAGCGCTTCGGCTACTGGAAGGACAATGCCCTCCGCCTCCGGGGGAGGCCGTGTGAGCCTGGCGGTCTTCTTCCTCACCATGTGGAACCACCAGAACCCCCCACACCGACTTCTCCCCCTTCCGGCCCAAGGCCCTGCCCCCGGTGAACACCACCGGCGGCATCGTGGTGCCCTACGCCGACACCCCCGACCCCGCCGACACCGTGGGGGCCGACCTCCATTTGCAGATGATCACCAAGGCCAAGCGGTACCTCTATCTCACCACCCCCTACCTGGTCATCGACGAGACCATCACCGCCGCCCTGTGCACCGCCGCCCGGTCGGGGGTGGATGTGCGCATCCTCACCCCCCCACATCCCGGACAAGAGGTCGTCTTTGAGGTCACCCGGTCCAACTACCCGTCTTTGCTGGAGGCGGGGGTGCGGATCTATGAGTTCACCCCCGGCTTCTCCCACACCAAGACGGTGGTGGCCGACGACCTGTACGCCTCCGTGGGCAGGCGCAACCTGGACTACCGCGGCTTCTACCTCCAGTTTGAAAACGGCGTGTGGCTGTGCGGCGACCCGGCGGTGTTTGCCGTCCGGGACGACTTCCTCCTCACCCTGGAGGTCTGCCAGGAGATCACCCTGGACGACAGCCGCACCCTCCCCTGTTCCAGCGGGTCGCTGCGGAGCATTTACCGGCTGTTTTCCCCCTGTTTTTGAGCCAAAAGAGGCAGAATTTTCCGAAACCCTCTTGCAATTTGCGCCCGCTTCCGATAGGATGGGGGTGACCCACCGCCCAGGGCCGGAACCCGCCCCGGCCCTGGGCGGCCGTTTTTTTTTGCACAAGGGGCTTGACAGCCATGCGTCGCCGCAATATACTCAACGACAGACAGACAGACAGACAGACAGACAGACAGACAGACAGACAGACAGACAGGATAAGTCTGTCCTTTTCTGCTGTGTAACGTTTGATCCCCATTACCAGCGCAAAGGGGCGCGTTCCGTCCACGGACCTTCCGTGGACGGGACGCGCCCTTTGCCCCCCCCGCCCCGGCGGGGGTGGGGCCATGACCCGGCGGTTTTTCATCGAGGGGCCTTACCCTGGACCTCCCCCTGCGCCGGGACGGGGTCACGGGCAGGCCATCCTGGACTACGGCCCGGTGATCGACCACCCCCCTGCACCCCGGCGGGCCGGCCCATTCTGCTGACCATCGAGGACGCCTGCCCCCAGGCCGACCTGGAGGAGGGCGGGGTGGACTGCGGCGCCTGCCGCCACTTCCGCCGTCCCCGGCACCCTGCTGGGGGTGTGCAGGAACGAGAAACGCCCCGCCCCCGGGGCGCAGCCAACCCGAACCCCGAGGAGGAGAGACCATGATGCGAAAAGAAAATAGTAAGCCTGTGCATGGCCCTGACCCTGTGCTTAGGGCTACTGCCCGTCACGGCGCTGGCGGCAGACGGAAATTGACCTCTATGTAGGCGGTCAGCTAATTACAGAAAGCGGCTGCTATGCAAAACCAAGACGGAACTTGGACAAAAGTTGACGGTACAGAACCTGCCAGCGGTCAGTTTTACTATGACGCCACCACCTTCACCCTTACGCTGAATCAGGCGGAGATTTCTTACGATAAAACCTTATTTCTTGGAACGAAGGAATATTACGGTAGTGTGATCGCTTATAGTCCGTCTGCTGATGTTTCTCTCAATATAGTAGTATCCCAAGAAACGAGTACCATAACAGGAAAAGGCGGGATTCGTGTAGAGTCCACGACTGGAAATGCCTCCTTGTCTATTAAGGGTCCTGGCAGCTTAGATGTCGAACCGAATGGGACTGTTTCAGGAATTACGCTTTGTAGTTCAAAGAATAGGAACCTGGATATCGACGGTGCGGATGTTACAGCTTCATCTCCTGCCCAGTATGGAGTTTATCTAATCTCTAGTACCGACACAACATCCACTTCTACTATTACGGTAAATAATGGAAGCCTGACCACCGGTGGCAATGGTAATGTCGGAATTTACTATTGGTCTGGCACGAGAACAATGCTGGCACTTCCAGCCTGACCGTCAGCGGCAACGCAGTGGTGGATACAAGAAACAGTCAAATAATGGCTCAGAATAAGGAAACGGTTGTTCAGGTTGGTGCAGGCAGCGATGGCAACGGAGGTATCGTCTTTAACGGCAAGAGCGGCACTGTCTACGGCGATGTGACCTTGGAGGACGACCTGAAATTGCGAGCGACGAGACCCTGACCATCCCGGATGATTCCTCTCTTAACAGTAATGGCAAGCTGACCAACAACGGCAAGATCATCGTGGATAACGGCGGCAAGCTGGAGGGAACCATTAACGGCAATCAGCCGCCGAAGATTACCACCGAAAGACTGAACGATGGCACGGTGAACACCACGTATAACCAAACCCTTGTAGCCAGCGGAGATGCCACCATTACATGGAGTTCCAGCGATTTGCCTAATTGGTTGACGCTGAACAGTGATGGCACAATCTCCGGCACCCCGACAGCGGCGGGCACATACAGCTTCACGGTGACGGCCACCAACGATTACGGCGGCGACAGCAAAGAGTTCACCTTGACCATTGACCAACAAGGCACCATTCATGTCACCAGCGTGTCGCTGGACAAGACCAGTCTGGAATTGACGGAGGGAGGCACCGGCACGCTTATCGCCACGGTGGAGCCAAACAATGCCACCAATAGAAACGTAACGTGGGAAAGTAGCAACACAAAGCGTTGCCACCGTGGATGCGAACGGCCTCGTCACAGCCGTGAGTGCAGGCACCGCCACTATCACCGCCACCGCAGACGGCAAATCCGCAACTTGCACCGTCACCGTGACTGCCGCCACGGTTCCCGTCACCGGCGTGACGATGAACAAAACCAGCACCAGCCTTCCCTGTACTATGTGGGCGACACCGAGACCCTCGCCCTCACGGCCACGGTGGCCCCCCGATAATGCCACCAACAGGGCGGTGACCTGGGCCAGCAGTAACCCCAGCGTCGCCAAAGGTGAAAATGGCGTGGTCACCGCCTTGGCCTGCGGCACCGCCGTCATCACCGCCACCACCAGGACGGCAATCATACCGCAACCTGCGCCGTTACCGTGCGGCCTGACATTCCCCCCCCCGCCAACCCCAACTACAAGATCACCGTGGAGGCCACCCAGGGCGGCACCGTGACGGCAGACCCCACCGCCGCCAAGGCGGGTACCACCGTGACCCTCACCCCCGTCCCGGACCGGGGGGTACCAGGTGGGCACCGTGTCGGTCACCGACCGCTTTGGCCACGCCGTGGGGGTGACGGAGCAGGCCGATGGCACCTTACACCTTTACCATGCCAGACGGCCAGGTGACGGTGACCGTCACCTTTGAACAGGCCCCGGAACCCCCTTCCCCCGACGTGACGGAAGGGGACTGGTTCTATGACGCCGGCCGCTATGCCTACTAAACCGGGCTCATGGACGGGGTGGGGGCGGGCCTGTTCGCCCCCAACAGCGAGACCACAAGGGCCCAGCTGGTGACCATCCTGTACCGCCTGGCAGGGGAGCCGGAACCTGGCGGGGACAGTGGGTTTGCTGACGTGGCGGCAGGCACCTGGTACACTGATGCGGTGGCCTGGGCCGCCCAGAACGGCATTGTGAATGGCGTCAGCGACACGGAATTTGCCCCCGGGATGACATCACCCGGGAGCAGCTGGCGGCCATCCTGTACCGCTATGCCGCCTGCCAGGGCTACGACGTCAGCCAGCGGGCCGACCTGTCGGGCTTTGGGGATGCCGGCACCATCAGCACCTATGCCCAGGAGGCCCTGTCCTGGGCCCACGCCCAGGGCCTGGTGCTGGGCTTTGAGGACGGCAGTCTGCGGCCCCAGGGCACTGCCTCCCGGGCCCAGATCGCCGCGGTGCTGATGCGGTTCCTGGCCGCCGTCTCCGCGGAATGAGAACAGGGGTTCTTCCCATGACAAAAGGGCTGGCAAGCACGGTGGCTTGCCAGCCCCTGGCCCTTTCAGGGGTCAGGGGGGTGGCGGGGTACCGGGCCTCCAGCTGGCGGATCATCTCCGCCACGCAGCTCTCGTCGCAGGAGGGGAGGACCACATCCGCCGCCGCCCGGACGGCGGGGTAACTGTTGGCCGGGGCGAAGGACAGGGGCGGACACCTGGAGCATGGGGATGTCGTTGAGCCCATTGCCCACGCAGTAGTGTCCTGCCGCTTCACCTGGAGGTGGTTGGCCACCCACAGCACCGACAGGCCCTTGTTGGCCCCCCTTGGCGGTGACCTCCAGCAGGTAGGGGTTGGAGAAGGTCACGTCGTAGTCCTCCGGCCACTGGGTGCGCACGTAGGTCTGCACCTGCTGGAGCATGCCCGGGTCGGGGTGCTGGAGGATCACCTTGATCCACGGCACGGGCATGGCCTCGATGGCCCAAGGGGCACCCCGGTGAGGTGGCACCGGGTCAAGGTGGTGGCGGGTGACCTCATTGGCCCGGAAGGTGAACACCTCGTCCTGGTGGTAGGCCTCAAACCCCACCTGGGGAAAAGCCCGGCACACCTGGGCCAGGTGCCGGGGGGCCAGGGGGGCAGGTGCTTGAGCCACAAACTCTTTTCCGTGGCAAAGTCATAGATGGAGGCGCCGTTGGAGAGGATCACCGGGGCGTTCACCAGGCGGCCGCTCCTTCTCCATCTGGATGGCGAAGTTGATGTAGGACCGGCCTGTGGAGATGCAGAACTTGCCGCCTTCCGCCACGAAGTACTCGATGGCCTGGCGATTCTCCGGGGAGATGGTGGCGTTGGTGCTATAGAGGGTGTCGTCATAATCTGTGGCCAGCAGAACGCCGCGAAATCTTCCCATGGGGCGGGTCTCCTTTCCTAGGGTTGGGGGTAGTGGAATCGTTTCATTCTATACCAGACGGGCACATCTTGTCAAGACGGCTTGGAAGTAGTCCGGCAGGGGGGCAGGGAGAGGGTAATGCGCTCCCCCGTCCGGGGGTGGCGGAAGGTGAGCCGCCGGGCGTGGAGGCACTGGCCCGCCAGCTCCGGGAAGCCCTTGCCGCCCGCCGTACACCGGGTCCCCCAGGACCGGGTGGTTCCAGGTAGGCCATGTGGACCCGGATCTGGTGGGTGCGCCCCGTCTCCAGCCGGCACTGGAGGTGGGTGTACCCGGGTAGCGGCCCAGGACGGTCCAGTGGGTCACCGCGGGCCGGCCGCTGAGGTGGTTCACCGCCATCTTCTTCCGGTCGGTGGGGTGGCGGGCGATGGGGAGGGAGATCGTGCCCTGGTCCTCCCGGAGATTGCCCACCACCACCGCCTCGTACTCCCGGTACAGGGAGTGGTCCTGGAGCTGCTGGGCCAGGGCCAGGTGGGCCAGGTCGTTTTTGGCGGCGATGATGAGCCCGCTGGTGTCCCGGTCGATGCGATGGACGATGCCCGGCCGCAGCTGGCCGCCGATGCCGGAGGAGGAGAGGCTCTCGCCGCAGTGATGCAGCAGGGCGTTCACCAGCGTCCCGTCCGGGTGTCCGGGTGCCGGGTGGACCACCAGGCCCTTGGGCTTGTTCACCACGATAACGTCCTCGTCCTCGTACACCACGTCCAGCGGGATTTCTTGGGGCAGGATCTCCACCGGGGAGGGGTCGGGGATGCAGAGGGTGAGCACGTCCCCGGGCTGGAGGCGGTCGTTCTTCTTCAGGGCCTTGCCCCCCCGCAGGACCCGGCCCTCCTCCAGCAGCTTCTGGGCGGCGGGCGGGTGAGGCCGTCCAGGGCGGCGGCCAGGAACTGGTCCGCCCGCTGGCCGGCAGTGCCGGCGGTGAGGGAAGTGACGTTCATGGGTTCTCCTCCTCTTCCTTCTCCTCCTTCCATCCCTTGCCGAAGGCGAAGATCACGTGGAGGCACAGGAGGATGCCCCCACCACCACGCCGATGTCCGCCACGTTGAAGATGGCGAAGTGGACGAAGGTGGTCTCAAACATGTCGGTGACAAAGCCAAGCGGCGCCCGGTCGATGAGGTTGCCCGGCGTCCATCAGGAAGCCCTCGGCACCGGAAACATCTCAGGCACCTCGGTCAGCACGGTGGAGGCCGCCGCGGGCGCACCCACAGCATATCGCTGAAGCAGCCAATCGTCAGGTTGGCAGTGATGCCACGGACAAACCGTCAGGCCGCCGCGCTTCGTACCGACGACCAGCTCGCTGGCGGGATCGCTCACGCTTAAACTGCGCGGCGTAGGCGGCCAGCTCTTTCAGGATCGCGTCCGCGACCAGCTCGTCCTCAACGTCACAGGTCAGAAGACGACGCGGTCATGTGGTCGTAGTCGCCCAGCTCGGCAGGATATTCAAAACCATCTGTAACGGTATCTTCATGGTCAGCAAATAAAATGAAATTTAAAGGTACATGAAACTTACATTTGGGGAACATATACTATGACAGGAACTAAGACTATATCGTTACCATGATATATGGCT
>VOFJ01002187.1_pt1 | contig 10233 bp, 17 predicted proteins | sample 5384081 | NCBI WGS metagenome assembly VOFJ01 (sample SAMN12384729, study PRJNA508395) | human gut metagenome | isolation source: healthy gut I | host: Homo sapiens | reverse complement strand
CTGCACGGAAACGCGCCTTTGCCCTTGCAATCCATAAGAGGATCGGAAAGGCCCACATGGCCGGAGAGGCCACCCATACTTCGGGGATTCATCAGGATAGCGCAGTCCACTCCGACGTTATACGGGCTTTCCCTTGAACGAATTTTTTCCACCAGGCTTTTTGACGTTATTCTTTAATTTCTACTCCCAGGGGGCCGTAATCCCAGGTGTTGGCCACAGTCCCTCCGTAAAATTTCAGAGCCGGAAAAATATAATTCCGCGGCTTTTGCACAGGGCTATGATTTTATCCATTGTTATTTCTGCCATAAACTTGATGATTCCTTTCTGAAAAATAAAAATAAAGAAAAAGCATTAACCCGGGACGAAGCAATAGCTCCGCGGTTCCACCCCGATTGGCAAACGCCCTCTTTGAATGACTTAAATATGGCTCGGCGGCGCCCCTTTGCAAAATGCAATGCCGGCCTTCACCGCCGCCGGCTCGCTTTTTAAAGCACTAGCAAAAATTTTTCCGCGTCAACGCCTTTATATTATTGCTTTTATGATATCCAAAAAAGCGTTTCTGTCAAAAACGGTTTTTAAATTTTACTTGGGTTTTCGGCCGCATTTTCAGGGAAAATGCATTAAGTTTGAAAAGACTCAAAGGGATAACGCCTTAGAATACGGCGGAAATCGTTTCAGGAATTGTTCTGAAGGATTTTGGGACAGGTGAGCACCAAACGGGCGGAGCGCACATAATATGTAGTGTACCAGAAACAGAAGGGAGTTTTAAAAACTATGTTTGGTAATAATTGCGGATGCGGCGACGACAGCTTTATCTGGATCATCTTTTATATTGATACTTTGCTGCGGCTGCGGCGGCAACAAAGGCGGATGCGGCTGTGACGACGGCATCATATGGATTATTCTGCTCCTTGTACTTTGCTGCGGATGCGGCAATAACAACAACAACCTTATGGGCAATACATGCTGCAACTAATAACGTTACATGAGATAAATTTTTTTCCCTCCGCTCAGGCAGGGGGGATTTTTTTTATTTCAACTTAATTAGGATATAATGCGCCGGAGAGATAAACTTTCCCTTTGTCCGAGGCGTTCTCCTGGCGGATTTTTGGGTTTTATTCATTCTGTTATTTTTAAGAAATCATATATTGCTTTTCGCGAGCATGGATTATTGAGAAAAAAACTTTTTAGAAAGCGCAATGCGTCTTGATTGTATTGCGTGATGTATGCTATAATCAGCCCAAAAGGAGAGGAAAAAAGATTTGAAAAGAAAAATGACTATGACGACGCAATCAAAGCGCAACGCGTTATTGCAGAAATAACGCCTTCGCTTTGCGGAGCGGCCTGAAATGCAGGGAGGGTTTAAAAACGGAGGCGCGGCAAAACGGAGAATCTTCCTCTCTGCGGCGCATTATACTCTGATTGCATTTTCTAAAGCTTTAATATTAATTATTATTACGGCTTCTTTTATGTCTGCGGCTGAAGAATTTATTGCTTTTAAAAGCGCTTTTGGGGAATTGCCTGGAAGTTTCTCTTAATGGCTCCGGCAGGAGCCGCGCGCAGGGAGTGAGCAAAATATTTGGGGCCGGCAGGAAAGATTTGAATAATAGAGTTATGATAAGGGAGTGCGAAAAAGATATGGAAAAGAATAGCGAACCTAAGCTTTTTTGCTGGAAGTGCAGAGCGGAACTGGATGCGGAATTCAATCCGGAAATAGAGGAATATTGGGGAACGGTTCCAGTTTGACGTAACCAGCGTCGCAATTTTGCGGAGGCGCCGGCCGGGATGCGCGCTGAAATGCAACGGAGTTTTTTGAATCGGGACAGGAACATAATGTAATTCTGGCTGTCGGCAGAAATGATATAGAGGTGTCAGTTACAGATTCAAACGGATTAAGCAGCGCGCGAGCAAAAATAGTTATTCTGCGCGAGCAGGACGAGGATTTGCTTTATAAGGGAGGAATTGAGGCCTCAATTTCATTTTTACGCAGGAGCAGTATTCCATAAATGATCCTAACGGGCTGGTTTATAACGCCGCGACGGGGCGAATATCATATGTATCAGTCTGATGTTCCATTTCATACTCAATATGCGGTGGAGGGCAATAATAAGAGCTGGGGACATGCCGTCAGCAGGGATCTGGTTAATTGGGAAGTGTTTAAAAAGAGTTATAGAGCCGGACGAGAACGGCACGATATGGTCTGGCTTCATGCGTGGTGGATAAAAATAATACGTCCGGTTTTTTTGATGACAATACGCCGCCTGAGGCAAGAATTGTCGCGCTTTTATACTTATTACGGAGGCACTAAGCCATCCAACGGCCTCTGTTCAATAGGCTTGGCCTATTCTTTAGACGGAGGATACACGTTTATTAAACCTTTCAGCGAGCCTATTATTCCTAATACCAATAATATGTATCAGGCGGGCATGCGCGATCCAAAAGGGTGTTTTGGCTGGAAGGGCAAAACAGGGGAGCCAGGGCGTATGGGTGATGGTGGTGGCCGGAGGACGCGCTCAGCTTTTACTTCAGCGGACCTTATAAATTGGAACAGAGAACGGGAATTATGCTTTATGGACGGTTCGCCCATGGATTCGGAATGCCCTGATATCTATCCGCTGGCGGTTGACGGGGGATGAAAAACAATATAAAATGGGTGTACAGCGGAGGCGGAGTCTGGTATATAATAATAGGCGAACTTGTTGCGCAAAGAGGACGGACGGCAAGCTGGATTTTATAGCTCAGACGGATAAATTGCAGTATAAATGGCATAAGCGAGCTTTTTCCCGGTTCGGGAGAGTATCCTGAGATGTATGCGGCGCAGACTTTTTATAATGACAGATACGGGCGGAGAATAGAAGTAAGCTGGGTGAGGGATTTAACAAGCGCTCCGGGCAAGGTGTGGTATAACGCGCTTTCTCTCGCGCAGGAAATAGAGCTTATTACATATAACGGCGAGCTCCGCCTTATAAAAAAAGCCTGTTGAAGAAATCAAGAGCCTGAGAGCGAAACGCTTTACCAGGCTGAGAATTTTTCAATAGGCCCGCAGAGCGTAAATCCTCTTAATCAGCTCCAAGCAGAATTATTTGAGATAGAAGCTGTTTTTTGAATTGGAAAGCGCCGAAAAATTTGGGTTTGAATTCAGAATAGGAGAACAGGAACGCACGAGCGTTTATTATGACGTCCGAAGGGCAATGTTTATAACCAGCAAGAATAACAGCAGCGAATATATCAGCGGTTCATATTACTGCCGGGTGCCCGTTATAAAGGACGGGCTTTGTGACCATGCGTATAATTGTGGATTCCTCAATGTTGGACGTCTACGGCATGGACGGCCTGGTGTTTCATAACGGCTATACCTTTTCTTCGCCTGAAAGCAGGGGAATGAGGCTCTTTGCTGAAGGAGGGGAAATCAGAATTAAAAGTTTGGCGGTATATAGGCTTACGGGCATGGATAGAAAAAGCGTTAGTTCTTCTTCCGGCGCTTCCTCTCCGGACTCCGAAGACGGCCGAAATAAAATGATTCAAAGCTTTAGGAATCGCTCTGGGAGCAGGAGGGGCGCTTATGGCCGGGCTTGCCTGCTTTGGGCTTTAAAGCGCAGAGGGTAAAAATCAGAGCATGATGTGTTTTTGAAGAAACGGCGCGTCCGCTTTGCCGCGGCCTTATGAAGTTCTTTGATGGGGGCGGCAGAAAGGCGCGGCCAATATAAATGCCTCCTATGCGCCGCATAGGAGGCATTTATATTGTTCGGGCTTATAAAAACTACTGTTCGGAAAGAGATTCTTCGTCTTTTCTATATTCTATTAAATCTCCGGCTGACAATCCAGTGCCTCGCAGATTTTATTCAGGGTTGCAAATCTCAGGCCTTTAGCGCGGCCGTTTTTCAATATAGAGATATTAACCATGGAAAGCCCCTACTTTTTCAGAGAGCTGAGTTACGCTCATTTTACGTTTTGCCAGCATTACGTCTATATTAATTATTATCATCTTTTATTTACCTCTAAATTATTTCTGCATTTTCGGCTTTTATATGGGCGGCGTTTTGGATAAGGCAGGAGAGAGCGTTGGCGGCTACGGCTATTGCTATACCGGCAAAATCAATCAGCAGAGAGGCCAGAAGCACTCCGATGGCTCATATTAATCACAAACAGGACCGCGTTGCCTATAAAGAACAGACAGACGTCCGCCTGCGCAAGCTGAGAAATTATTTTAAGATTTTTGGCGTTTGTTTCAGAAAAGGCGTTATCTCTGCCGATCTGCACGGCCGTTTTCCAGCAGAAAAAGAGCGCCGCATAGCAGGGGAGGGCCGTTGCCCAGAGGAATATGAGCCAGGGATAATAGCATCCGGCAAATTCAGGCTGGGCCTGGGCCAGGCTTTTTCCCATTACGGGCAGAAAAATAGAAATATACCCCAGGCCGCAGACGGCCATGCCTATTATAATAAGCTTAAGCCATAGAGAAAGATTTTTTCTGATTCATGATATAAACCTCTAATTTAAAAGCAGGGCTTGAATTTCTTTTTTATTATCTCATGTTCTATTTAAGATGTCAATAATTATTTTAAATATTATTATAAATTTTATGCAATATGTTTAATTGGATTTGATAACAATCTGCGCTGCGCAGGGCCGGCGGCGTCCTGAATCTGCGCTGAAATCTTACACGGCCGGGGGAAAATGGCCAAGAGGACATTTTAAAGCCTGGCGCCGGCGTGTTATAGCGGAAAAAATTACATAAGCGGGAATTTAATATCGATATATTGAACGTACAGCTCTTAGCGGGCGTTTTTCCTTTGACGGCCGAGGCGGCTGAATGTATTTTTATGCGCGGTGTGTTAATAATAAAAAAAGTGCTTTGACTTTTTATAGTTTGCGCTATATAATTAAAAAGCTTTCTGAGCAAAGGAATATATATCGCGGGTGGAGCAGTCTGGTAGCTCGTCGGGCTCATAACCCGAAGGTCGTTGGTTCAAATCCTTCCCCCGCAACCACCACCATTAAAGGCAGTTTTCTTTGAAATCTGCCTTTTTAATGCATTGCCGGGGTGCCGCAGATATAAGCTTTTAAATTATATTTCTGCTGCTATATCATACGGGAGATTTTCTGCGGCTGTATCAGACAGGAGATTTTCTGCGGCTGTATCAGACGGGGGATTGCCGGAATGGGGGCTCGATTAAGAGGCGGCCTTTATTCAGGCGTATTTTTATCAGGGCATGCGAAGGAAAGCCCTTTAAGTTGCTTTTCTCTTTATTTCGCCCTCTGGGCTAATGGGGTTATGTTGTTATGCGCGGCATAGTAAAAAGAATTGTATCGGTTTTCTAAAAGGAGAGGCAGTATTATGCGCGGCCGCTGCCTTGGGCTGTTCTCCTGTTTTTTGTTCCGCCCAGCCTTGCTTATTTTCATATATAGATTGGGATTCGCTGGCTCTTTATTTAGTTTAATGGCGGTGATGAAAGGGTTCCAAAAAGCCGGAGTGTTTTTATATCTTGGCGGCAGGATGGGCGGCTTATTCAAGAGCGTTATGCTGATTCTGGTCTTTCTGCCGTTTATATTCAGCATGTTTATTACCAATGATGTTGCTTTTAATCACCTTTGTGCCCTTTGGCCTTATTGTTTTGAAAATGGCCGGTATGGAAAAATGGGCGGTGCGTTTGGTTGTGCTTCAGACAGCCGCGGCTAATCTGGGCAGCATGCTTACGCCCATGGGCAATCCTCAAAATCTTTATTTGTATGCGGTTTCAGGCATGGGTTTTTTTGAATTCTGCCTCTTAATGCTGCCGTATGTCCTGCTCTCGGGCGGGTGTCTGGCTTTAATGGCGGCTTTGGGGGGAAAAGAGCGCCCGTTGTTGAAGTGGACGTTCCCTTTGAGCTGGGAAGCCGGAAAAACGCTTGTTTTTTGCTCGCTGGGTTTTGCAATCTGTCTATTGGGAATTTTTAATATACTGCCTCCGGTCGCCATTGCGGCGGCTGTTGCAGTTTTTCTGATATTTGCTGACAGAGAGGTTCTTGTGGGCGTTGATTATTCCCTGCTGGGGACTTTCATAGCGTTTTTTATTTTTATAGGCAATCTTGGATGCATTGAGGGATTCAGAAATTTCCTGGCGGAATTGCTCGCGGGACATGTGAGGCTGGTTGCGGTTTTGGCCAGCCAGATTATGAGCAACGATGCCGGCGGCTCTTTTTATTAAGCGCGGCTTTACAGAGCAATGGAGCGAGCTTATAATAGGATGCAATCTTGGAGGGCTGGGCACGCTGATTGCCTCAATGGCCAGTTTGATTTCTTATAAGCTCTTTATAAAAAGAAGAATATCCCGGACGGCGCGGTAATTATCTGATATGGGTTTTACGCTGTGCAATATCGGCCTGCTGGCGCTGACGCTTGCGCTGGGGTTTCTGCTTGCATAGATAAATAAGGGCTTAACGCGCGCGCAAGCGCATTTTATTCAAAAACGCATTGCGCTTTAATTTGTATTGTTTAGACAAAATATTATATTTTGCTTGTTTTTTATTTGTAATATGATATTATTTTTGTTAATGGTTTTTCATAAATTTTTTAATATGGAAGAGGAAAATACATGAAAACAGGCAAACGGACGGCAATAGGCTATTTGCCCGATGAACGGCTCCCTTTGGGAGCTTTTTTGCTCTATGCGCTTCAGCAGGTTATAGTTATGTTCCCTGCGACGGTAACAGTTGCGCTTGTTACGGGCTTCCAGGTGTCCACCACCATTTTTTTGCAAGCGGGCTGGCTACAATTTGTTTTTATTCTTATTACCGGCAAACAAATTCCCTTTATTACGGCTCCAGCTTTTCGTATCTGACGGCAGTTTCCAGCCTTATGGCCAGTCAGAGCATAATTGATAAGCTCAGCCCGGCCGCGCAGGAGCAGCTTTCTCAATTTTTGCCGGCAGCAGTCCTGTTATGCCGGGAGGCTATTGCTTACGCTCAGTTCGGCATTATAATGTCCGGCCTTGTTTCCATAGCCGCGGGCCTGCTTGTTCGCCTTGCGGGCAGGAACGCAGTGGAAAAAATTCTTCCGCCCACTATTACCGGGCCGGTGGCTATGATAATAGGGGCTTACTCTGGCTGAACGCTCTGACTGACGCCGCGCCCCAGGCGCTGGCTGCGGGAGCGACGGCGACGGCTGCCAATTCAAGCTGGGTATGGGTGGTTTTCTTTATCGACGCTGCTTTCAACCGTTTTTATTTGCGCGCTATCTAAAGGGCTTTTTGGGCCAGCTTCCTCTTCTCTTAAGGGGGCGGCCGTGGGCTGCGCTATTAGCCGGCCTGCTTTATGCCTTCGGGGGAGATTCGCTTAATCTGTTCCGCAGCATTGATTCGGCTGCGCTGGGCTCTATCTGGTCCGCCGGACCGGTTGCAGTGCCCGCCTTTACTTTGCCTAAGATTTCCTGGGAAGCGGTTTTTGCCATTATGCCCATAGCTATAGCTACCATTCCCGAATCAACGGCGCATGTCTATCAGCTGGATATCTATGTTAACGATTTGGCCAGAAAGAAAAAGGCTCTAAGAAAAAATATAATATTGCTGACAAGCTGCATTTTAAATCTAATCGGAGACGGCGTCTGCGATGATATGATTTCGGGATTTGTAGGCGGCCCGGCGGGCACTAATTACGGTGAAAATATAAGCACTATGGCTATAACTAAAAGTGTTTTTCTGTGCCCGTATTGTTCGCCGCGTCCATACTGGCTATGGTTATGTCCTTCTTTTACGCCTTTAATTCAGGGGAATTTACGGTATTCCTCTTGCAGTTATAGGCGGCCTGGAAATATATCTTTTCAGACCATAGCCGCGCAGGGCATGGCTATAATGATACAAAAGAACGTGGATATGTTCAGTTCTAAAAATATCGCGGTTATAGCAAGCATAGTTATAATCGGGCTGGGCGGTCAATATGCTTTTGGAGGCAATATTCCTTTCTTTGGAGTAAATGTTCCCTGCATTGCGGGCGCCGCGATTTTTGGCATAGTGCTTAATCTGATTCTCAGCATGGGGAAAAATCCCGCAGGAACGCCGGGGAAGATGATAACGCGCCCATGACGGACGGCGCGGGCGCGCGAGGAGGCGAGGGGCAGGCTGCTCCTGCAGGAGCTTCGGGAGGAATAAACGTTTTAAGCGTTTGGAGAGGCTTTATAAGTTTTTATAAAGTTTTTTAGCGGAATTCGCTTAATATTTTGACTGAGCGGATTGCAGCCCAGACGCTGTTAACAGCCTTTATTACAACGATATTCTATAATAATGAATTAAAAAATCAGCTCGTCTGTTATTCATACGGACGAGCTGATTTTTTAACAATATTATTTACTTGAATCAAATTCTGCATTTTTATGCTTTTGGCCAAGCTGTTCGGACTGGAAAATGGCATCCATAACTTTAAGCACGCGCAGCTTTGCTCGAGGCTTGACAATCAGCTCTTCCTGGCCGTTTGAAGCTTTGAGCACGTTGCGGTAGAAGTCGGCGCTGTCCGTTTGAACGGTGGGAAGCGGCTTTTCAACGGTTGTCTCCGGCGGCCTCGGCGCCATAGAACGAGTGGGGCCGGCGGCGGTATGCTACGATTTTTCGTCCCATACCAGCTCCTTATCGTCTGAAAAGAGCCACCATTTTTCCGTTTAAATTCCAGTCGTTTATAATGGCTGTTCCGTTTTCGGCCGAAACATGCCAGCGGGGATGGAGGATAAAAACAGTTCATGGAGACCTCTACCAGGGCGGAAACCTTATTTTTCAAACCGCAGTATGGCTTTGAAATTATCGTCCACTTCTTCTGTATATAAGGAGAACAGATTGGCGTATACCTCGGTTACGGGCGAATCAATCATATCCATATACTGATCTATAAGATGGACGCCCCAATCGTAAACCATGCCGCCGCCGTTTTCCTTTACGCCTCTCCAGCCGTTAAGCACCTGCCTGGAGCCCTGCACGCGGTTTTCAAGCATATAAACGTCGCCCAGCAGCCTTTCCTTATAGATTTTCTTAACGATGTTGTAATCAGCGTCCCAGCGTCTGTTCTGATGAGTTGTGAGCAGGCGGCCGGTGATTTTGGAAAGCTCCATAAGCTGGAGAAATTCCTCCGCGTTCATGGTCGCCGGCTTTTCCAGGATGACGTCTTTGCCATTGAGCATTGCCTGCTCGGCCAGGGGGTTTATGAAAATTATTGGGAGTGGCTATTATTACAACGCTTACCTCAGAATCCGAAAGCACTTCTTCATATGAGGAATAGGTGCGCAGGCCGTTTTTGCGGGCGACTTCCATTCTCTCTTCGCGTATATCATACGCGCCTTTGAGATTAACCTCGGGCACGCTGTTCATTATATGATAGCCGTGCCATTCGCCCATGCCGCCGTAACCTATAATTACAAGTCCGTTTCTCATTTTATTCACCTCGTTAATTTATGCCCACCACATTTCGCCCATGGGCTCGCGGATTATGACTTCCTGGAGGAAGCGGCACGCCTTTTTCCAGCCCCTCGCTGTTTTTCAGAAGGCTGTCCTCGTGCTCTATGCTTATAGCGTAATCATATCCCACCATTCGCAGGGCGCTCATCATATCTTTCCATTCCTGATAGTCAGAGCCGTAGCCTACTGAACGGAATATCCAGGAACGGTTAATTTCATCGCTGTAAGGCTTGGTATCCAATACTCCGTTTACGGAAGTGTTGATTTTGTCTATGCGGGTATCTTTGGCGTGGAAGTGATATATATAGCCTTTTCCCAGCCTGCGGATTACCGCCACCATATCTACGCCCCACCGCCATACCAGATGGCTGGGATCCAAAATTGGCGCCCAGGTTTTTCGCCTACCGCTTCTCTTATTTTCAGCATTGATTCTACGTTATATACGCAGAAGCCCGGATGCAGCTCAAAAAGCTATCTTATTTACGTTATGAGAGAAGCGAATTTGGTGAAATCTCTCCAGAATGGAATAAGCACCTCGTCCCATTGATATTTAAGCACTTCTGAATAATCCTCCGGCCAGGGGCAGGTAACCCAGTTGGGATGCTGGACTGCGGGCAGTCCCCGGGGCAGCCTGAAAAAGTTATAATGCCGATTCCCAGCTTTTCAGCCAGCAGCACGGCGTTTTTAAGATCATAAAGATATTTTTTCGGCCACTGCCTTATTAGATGCACAGGGTTGCCGTGACAGCTTAGAGGCAGAGGTACCATACCGTAGTATCGCGGTCTTTTTTAAATGATAAAGAAATTTCACTGTCGTCGTT
>VOFJ01002714.1_pt1 | contig 10243 bp, 13 predicted proteins | sample 5384081 | NCBI WGS metagenome assembly VOFJ01 (sample SAMN12384729, study PRJNA508395) | human gut metagenome | isolation source: healthy gut I | host: Homo sapiens | reverse complement strand
ATGGATCGGTGTGCTGGTGGCTTGGATGTGGTTGAGCTGGAGGAAATTTAGAATGGAAGAACAAAAGACTGAGGGAAAAAAGTGGTGGAAAAAGCGGTTCTCTATCCCAAAAAGAAAAAGTTTGGTACACGATTCTCGTAACTGTAAGCACGGGTTACTTGGCAATCAATAGATTTGCAATTGAAAAACTGGACGACGCAAGTCTGATTAGTACCGTGTTTATCATTTGGGTTATTCTTTTATTCTTCCCACTTTTTTCAGAACTGGAGTTTTTTGGCGTAAAGATCAAAAAAAGAGGTTGCGAAAGCTGTAGAAAAAGCAATGAGGAAGTAAAAGCGAGTATCAGCAATCTCCAGCAACTTATATCGCAAATCCAAGTCTCGAACAGTGTAGCACCGCAGTTCACAATTAACGGTGGTTCTTTTGCCTTCTGAAGGGAAAAAAAATTGACAAGTTGACTGAAGAACTCCATTTATATAATGAGCAAAATAAGAATAAGCAGGCAGAACAGCAGGATAAAGTAAACATCCCAACGCAAAATCTCGAATTGTTTAAAATGCGGTATGGAATTGAAGCAAAATTAAACGATGCTATGGATTTGATTGGATATAACGGTAAAAATCATATTTCGCTTGTTCAGTCGGCCTACTACTTGAGCCGGCAGGGAGTTCTTGATCCGAAATGTACAGATTTGTTAATTCAGGTGGTGAGGATAGCTAATAGAGGCGTACATGGTGAGATCGTTGATCAGAAGTATTTGGATTTCGCTTCTGAGGCATAATCCAAAGATTATTGATGCATTGGATGATTGTAAAGAACTGATCAAGAAGATGACTTGACTTGTTATCTGAGTTCCAAAGGGGCTATACTGACCTCAAATCATACATAGTCTCTGAAGATTTACCCACAAGATCTGGGAAATGTCCGTGAGTCTGGTACTGAGCCGGTCAGGTATGTGATGATGGAAGCCCCCAATCACGATATCTGCCAGAAGGATGTGTCTCAGGCCGTGGAGACCACTAAGAGCAAGGGTTATGCGGTCTGAACGCAACCTTGATACAGCATACGGGTTGATGCGTATTTCACCTGTGCCCTTGAAAACTAGTTTTTAAAAGGGTTATATTTGAACCAGTGGGAAATTTTCTCACGGTTTTGCCGCTCGAAACTTTGCACACCTCTATGCGGTGAGCGGCAGGCAACACAGTATAGATGCTGTGGCTGAGATGCAAATATGCAAATATAATATGATGTTGGTGAAAAAAGTTCCCTTTTGATGTTATGGGAGGACAATATGACAGATAGAGATGTTCAGATTGAGCTGAATTTTATTGATGAATTTGAACTATCAAGGCAAGGGATGATAGATGAAATTAAAACGGAGTTCGACATTATAAGGTTCTGCGTGAGCAATATGACAAAGTACAAAATATCGGCGCGCGAGATGTTTGATCGTATAATGATCATGCCGCTAAGAAAATTGCTGTGTGAAAAAAATTCTGTCTTGCTAAAGGTATGTCCAGATTTCAAAATGTTTCCTCTTGATGGACAGGACACGGCGCTAAACGATGGCTTACATGCGGTTCTTCCACCACTAGGTTTTGTATCACAAGAAGAATGGCTTTCCATGGAGGATTGGAAAGCTCAAAAGGTTGCTTACTTTGACAGATCAGAAGCTGATTTCACTGGATGGATGTCAGTCCACGTATATGACGCAGTATCTAATGCTTTAAAGGGTGAAGAGAAAAAAAATCTTTTGTAGGTTACATGCAACAAGATGATAGAACAATCGATGGCGATGTGTATCAAAAGGGTACTCCATTATAGATGTTAGCGAAAAAGAAAAAGTGTATGCTTTGATGGAAAAAAGTAGGTTATAACTCCTTGAATCTTTATGATTTTGTAAAGCATTTGTCTGATAAAAGGGGAGCCATATTGATATTGCATCTTCGATACTTATACCCATTTTTAATAAGCCAGGAAAAGGCGATTTTTTCACTTGTTGAGTGTTTGGCACTTCAGATGATAGTGGCAGCAGAAAAGCAAATCCCAGAATTGAGTGACTATTGGCCTGAGAGTTTGAAAGCGATTGAAGGTATTTGATTTTTACCCTGTTGTCATCTTATTCTCCACAGTGCTATACTATCAGTGCTGGGGCAGAGAGGCAGCGACACTAAAGAAGAAAGTATCGATAATCATATTAGATTAGTTCAAGAATACTTCACTGATATATAAATTGCTTGCCATTCAATGTTTGTAATGCTATACTTGCCTTATAAATACTGAATGGAGGTGTCCCCTATGCCCCGTCCCAAAGGAAGCAAGAACAAGACCAAGACCGTAAAAAGCAACCGTTGACTTTGCTGCACAGATCGCTGAAAAGCAGTCCGCAAAGGAAGCCGCTGCCGCTGAAATCGCATCCATCACCGCTAACATCGATGCGCTGAAAGCCGACCTGAAAACCAAGAAGGCAGAGCTGAAATCTATCGACAAGGAAATCGCCAGAATCGAAGCCAAAAAGGTCAAAGCTGAAACCAAAGCAGCGGAATCCGCAAAGAAAGCCGAAGCGGAGGACGTGCTGAAAAAAGCTGCTGGCCAGCGGCGTGAGTGCAGACGATATCCTCGCAAAGCTGAAGTGATTTAAAATTTCTGACGCAGTAGTTGACGGAAACATCTACGTCGCAAGCAGGGCGCTCGTATATACAAACGCTATTTTGCGTTGCAAAATGCTTGTTGGGATAGTCCCAAACCCTTTGCGTACTGCATCCGCCGGATTGCAGGCTACGCATTTGTGCCAAATGCTCCTATAACGAAAAAAAAACACCGAGGACTCTCCCCAAATGGGAAGAATCCTCGGTGTTTTCTGTTTATCGGGTCTGCGATTTTTCCTTGGGATCTTTTTCCTCGGCGAAGAACAGCTCCACATTCTTCTGTGCTTTTTTCAATTCCTGCATTTCATCCCGTGCCTTACGGTAGGCTGGATATGCTGCTTTCTTCTGCGAAAGCAGTGCAGCGTATTCGGCATCTAGTTCTTTTTACCTTTGGCAACTTTTTTTCAAACTCGTTTCATCAAAAGCGGCTTTTGCGGCCTTGTGCAGTGTAATCTGCTCCCGGTGGGCTTCCAAAAATTTTTTACTGTACCCTGACTTTCGGTAGGCATCGTAGACTGGTCGAGTTTTGGCGTAGTTGATGATGTGCGCTTTCAGCACCGCAATTTCTGCCAACCGCTTCTCAGAGGCTTTAATGGAATCGCCCAGTTCGTGATAGTGAGAAGTTGCAGCGGCATCCACACGCTCCTGCATTTCTTCGATGCTGCCGATTTTATTTTCCTGCAAAAAAATCAGGGTCTTGGACATCTCTTTCAAATTGTAGCGTTTCGCCCACCGTGCATAGCCTTCGCTTTTGCCCTCGGAGAGCTTTTGCCTGAATGTCCACCAACATCTGGAACGGCTGTTCCGGTACGATGGCTGCTTCTGATGCCGGGGATGGTGTTCGGCTTCCCCGGCAAACCGCCTTGAGTTCTTCTTCACTATATCCTGCGCCCAAAGTGCGGAAAACGGATGAATCGTTTCTGCCGTGCGCCTTTGACGGAGGTGTATTTTCCCCGCTTGACCTCATAACCCTGCTGCTCCAGTCCTTGCAGAAAATCTTCGTAGTCTTTGGGCTTTTCCGCCAGAACAGTGTCAATCACGCCACATAGACGGTCACGATTGCTTTCTTTGGGCGGGTAGAGTGTGCGCTTCTGCCGCTCCCGATAGGGCTTTATCTCAATGACGGAAAGCTGATGCTCTAAGCAAGATCAGATCGCTCAACCGTTGCACAGCCAGCCCGGACAATAAAAAATCCCGGAATTTCCGGATGCTGTCCAACGCAGTGGAGTTGTAGATAATGTGATTATGAATGTGTTCCCGGTCCGTGTGGGTTGCAACGATAAACGCATACTTGCCTTTGGTGAAACGCATTGCCAGCTCATAACCCACCTTGTTGGCTTCTTCGGCGGTGATCTCGCCGGGTTTGAACGACTGCCGGATCTGATAGGCAATCACGTCACTTTTTTGTCTGCGCCCAGTGACAAGTTCATACTGCCGTTTGGACAGCATAAATTCTTCATCCACCGGCAAAGGACTGCATTCGTAACTGCTGACCAGTTCGCCCTGCTGTGTCTTGTCCGGGTTCTGGGCGTAATCCGTGCGGCTTTTCAGGCAGGCCGCAACGGATTTCCCCTTGTTTTTGTGCAGTGCAATCAATCTTGTTGCAGCCAGTTTGACCACCTCCCGGCAAAAAAAAATGCCGCACAGTGGCGGCATAAAAATTTTATAATTCTGCAATCCAGCCGCTGAACCATTCCACGGCTTCTACAATGACCGTTCCGGCGGTGAGGAGCAGGAAGCAGCCAAACTCCGCCACCAGCAAGATCAAAAACTGCATCCACTCCTGGCAGTACAGTGTATAAAGGCCGCAGCCGAAAATATACAGCATGGGCAGTGCCAGCACAAACGCCGACAGGTTCAGCGTCCATTTCAGCATCAGTACCAGAAATGCACTCAGGAGAACCACAGGAAACAGGAGAACTCTTGCTACGAATTTCATATTGACACCGCCTTTCTGCTTTCAGTATATGGATAGAGCATGAGCCTGTCAATGGTGTTGCCGCCTATGTACCCCCGCAGCCCTCCAACTGCGGGGAGAAATTTAGAGATCAGCCAGCCGGGAAAGAATCTGCCGACCAATCTCAATCAGTTCATCCAGCCGCTGCTGCAGGTCCTCCATGTCGGCGGCATAGACCCGACCATTTTCATTGGCGGCTTTGGCGTACTGATTCAGGTTGTTGCTGCACATCTGCAAGAGATATGCCATGCGTTGCAGGTCTTTCAAGTCAAGGTGCAGGCAATAGCCGTCCAGTGCCATCTTGCGGATATAGGCACTCAGGCTTCGGATGCCCATGCTGAGCATTTTTTCATAGATACGGTTCTTTTCTGTTTTGCTCAAGCGCAGGATGATGGTTTCATCCCGTTTTTCCCTCACCGGGCATCACCATCCTTGTCGTAATAACTGCGGAAGGGCTTCACCGGCTCCGGCTTGTCGGATTTTTTCTTCCAGAGCCGCCAGCACCGAGGGGCGGCGAGGCTCGTCCTCCTGTTCTTCCTCGTCCTGTTCCGGCTCGTGGCTCTTTTCGTCCACATCCAACTGAGCGTTCAGCTCTGCAAGCCGTGCTGATTTTTCAGCCAGTTCTTCCTCCTGCGGGAAGGGCTTTTCCACCTCAATTTGCGCCGCCGCCTGCTGCTGATGCAAGGTGGCCAGCTCGTTTTCGGCGGCAGTGATGCGCTCCGGGAAATTGTTCAGCGAGTTATCCAGACGGATGATGTTGCCCAGTGGGTCGGTGCCCAAAGGCACCGTGTACTTTCGCTGCCCCTTCAAAAGTGCCTGATACTCCGTGCGGAAGGTGTCGAACCGCAGGGACAGCTCAAAGCCCCGGTAGCTGCCGATCACTTTTTCTTCGGCGTTGGGCAGTTCGGAACAGGCGAGCACCAGACGTTCGCCGGCGGTCTTTTTTCGTCGTAGGTCACGCCCCTGATGGTCATACCGCAGAACTCCTCCTTGCCCCCTGCGGGTGGGCGGCGGCAAGCTGCGCGTCCGCTTTCAGCCCGGCGATGTGGGCGTTCGTTTCCTGAATGTCAGCCGGGAATTTTGTCAGCAGCTTGTCTTGCAAGCGGAATTTCTGGCTCTGGTGGTCGGCTTTCAGAACCTTGAGTTTTGGGCGACCTGAACATCCAAATCCATCTTCTCCTTGATGAGCGGATTTCCGGCACACAGTGCCTTGATCTCCGCGTAGGACAGCGCCGTCTCATCCACATCCTCGCAGGAGCGCACCGGGGATTTTGAAGTCATGATTTGGCTGATAAACCGCTGTTTATTTTCCAAAGTTTGGAACAAATAACTGTCAAATGTCCCTTCCGTAACGTAATTGAACACCTTGACTTCCTTATTCATATTGCCCTGCCGGATGATGCGACCATTGCGCTGGGTCATGTCGCTGGGCTTCCAGCCAACGTCCAAGTGATGCACCGCCACAAGCCGGGATTGCACGTTGGTGCCCGCTCCCATTTTTGCCGTACTTCCGAGCAAAACTCGCACATCGCCGGAGCGCACTTTGGAGAACAGCGCCGCCTTTTTTTTGCTTCGGTGTCAGCATTGTGGATAAATTCGATCTCGTTTTCCGGCACACCGGCGGCGATCAGCTTTTTGCGAATGTCATCGTAGACGTTGAAATTGCCATCGTTTTTCGGTGTCGAGGTCGCAGAACAAAAGTTGGGTCAACTTCTGTTCTTTACCCTCCTCCCAGATTTTCAACACATTTTGAACGCATACGTTCAATTTGCTGTTGGGATCATCTGGCAGCATGGGGTTCATCAAGCGAACGTCCAAGCCGATTTTGCGCCCATCGTTTGTGACGCAGAGCATATTGTCCACGGAGGCATCCACTGCACCGGAGTGGATTTCTGCAGCACGTTTGCTCAGTTCCTGCACCATTTCCTTTTGAATTTCGGACGGCTTTGCCACCACGGTTTCAAACTTTGCGACCGGCACCGGCAGATGAAGCTGGTCAGATGTTTTAATGTCCGCAACCTCCTTGAACATGGACATCAATTCCGGGAGGTTGAAAAACTTGGCGAACCGGGTGCGGGCACGGTAGCCGGTACCCTCCGGGGCAAGTTCGATGGCCGTGGTTGTCTCGCCAAAGGTGGATGCCCAACAGTCGAAGTGGGTCAGCTTTTTCTGCTGCAAGGTGCTGTACTGGAGGTACCGCATGACCGTGTACAACTCGGTCATGGAGTTGCTCACCGGGGTGCCGGTAGCGAATACCACGCCACGCCCGCCGGTGATCTCGTCCAGATAGCGGCACTTGCCGAACATATCGCTGGATTTCTGGGCTTCGCTGGTGGATAATCCAGCGACATTCCGCATTTTTGTGGTCAAAAAGAGGTTCTTGTAGAAATGGCTCTCGTCCACAAAGAGCCTGTCAACGCCCAGTTGCTCAAAGGTGATTACATCGTCCTTACGCTCATCGGAGCGCAGTTTTTCCAGCTTGGTTTCCAGCGTTTTCCGGGTCTTTTCCATCTGCTTGATGGAGAAATTCTCGCCTGCGTGGACTTTCAGCTCATTGATGGCGGCAAGCGTTTCATAAATTTGCTCCTGAATAATACGCTCCTGCCGCTCAAAGGACAGAGGAATGCGCTCAAACTGGCTTGTGCCCAATGATGACAGCATCGTAGTCGCCGGTGGCGATGCGGGCGCAGAATTTTTTGCGGTTTGCGGTCTCAAAATCCTTGCGCCGTGCCACCAAAAGTTTGGCGTTGGGGTAGAGGTTCAGAAAATCCGATGCCCATTGTTCCGTCAGATGGTTGGGCACTACGAACAAGGATTTCTGGCACAGCCCCAGCCGTTTCGCTTCCATAGCGGATGCCGCCATTTCGTAGGTCTTGCCCGCACCAACTTCGTGTGCAAGCAACGTATTACCGCCATAAAGCACATGAGCAATGGCGTTGCGCTGGTGCTCCCGGAGGGTGATCTCCGGGTTCATGCCCACGAATTTGATGTGACTTCCGTCATACTCACGGGGACGGGTAGAGTTGAACAGCTCGTTGTACTGCTTCACCAGCGCAATGCGCCGCTGGGGGTCTTGCCAGACCCAGTTGGCAAAAGCGTCCTTGATGACCTGCTGTTTCTGCTGAGCCAGCATGGTCTCCCCCGCTTGTTCAACACACGTTTCGGCTTGCCCTCGGCATCCTCAATGGTGTCGTAGATGCGGACATCTTTCAGATTCAGGGTCTCCTCCAAGATCTTGTAGGCATTGGCACGGCTGGTGCCGTAGGTTTCGGAGGAGATAATATCCCCTCTGCCGGTGGCAGTTTTGCCCTCCACGCGCCACTCTGCGGTATAAGGAGAATATCTCACCTTGACTGCATGGCGCAGATAGTAGGGAATCTGGAACGTCTCGGTCATAAACTTCTGGATAATGTCCGGGTCCAGCCAAGTAGCACCCAGCCGTATATCAATTTCAGATGCTTCCAGTTCTCTGGGCTGCGCTTTGGTCAAAGCCTCCACATTGATCTTGAACTCCGGGTGGCTTTCAGCGGCAAGCTGAGCCATGCGCAGTTTATTCCGCACATTGCCGGAAAGATACTCGTCCGCAGGTTGCCAGCCGGCTTCCGGGTCGTCTGCATCGGCGGCGGGATCTTTGAAAATCTACACCGGACAGTTCGGTGGTAATGCGCCTGTACTCGCCGGGTGTGCCCAGCAGTTCTGCCATATAAGGCAGGTCTACTTTGCCATGCTCCCCGATGGACACTGCCAGTGCTTCGCTGGGGGTATCCACGCTGGTGACAATACGTTCTGGGCGAATCGTCCGCTTGGTGAACATATCTGCCTTGGACTTAAGATTTTTATTCTCGTCCAGATTCTCCAGCGAGCAGAGCAGATAGTAGGAACTGTCATCATCGAACAGGCGGGCATTTTTCTTGTCGTTAATCAGGCCGTATTTTTTGCAGTAAAGGCATCGTAGGCGGCGTTCAATTTTGCTTGCGATGCCTTAATGTCCTCGTCCGGGAAGTCATTCAGCTGCTGCTGAATCAGTTCGTTGACGATCTGCCGCAACTCCACCATACCAGCTACACGGCCTTTGGCGTTGTCGGACAGTTCAATCTGCGTCATGATAGAGTTCTCTCGGTAGTAGATCTCGCCATCAACAACCGTATAGCTAAAATTCTTCACAGTCGGGTCTGCAGGCAGCGTTTTGCGCGGTGCTTCCGCATCTGCGACGTCCGGGGCAGCAATCTCCACCGCAGTGTAATTGCCCTCAATATGCTGTACCGCTTCTGCAAGCTGGTCTGCCAGCACTGCACCCTCAATGGGTGCAACGGTCAGGTCGTGACCGTACTGGGTGCTTTCCAGTTCCAAATTTCCCAACACCATTTCCGGGTGGTCTACGAAATACTGGTTGATGGCAAAGCCGTCCTCGGTCTTGCCAAGCTGTACCCAGTCCGGCTCATGGTCGATGGGGCGGTCACGCTTCTGCAAAAAGATAATGTCGCTGACAACATCTGTGCCAGCGTTGGCACGGAACGCATTATTCGGCAGACGGATGGCACCCAGCAGATCGGCACGCTCTGCCATGTGCTTGCGGGCGGTGCTGTCCTTGCTGTCCATGGTGTAGCGGCTGGTGACGAACGCCACCACGCCGCCCGGACGCACTTGGTCGATGGCCTTGGCGAAAAAGTAGTTGTGGATGCTGAATCCCAACTTGTTGTACGCCTTGTCGTTGACCTTGTAGTTGCCGAAGGGCACGTTGCCCACCGCCAGATCGTAGAAATCACGGCGGTCTGTGGTCTCAAAGCCCGCCACGGTAATGTCGGCCTGCGGGTACAGCTTTTTGGCGATGCGCCCGGTGATGGAATCCAGCTCTACGCCGTACAGACGGCTGTCCTGCATGGTGTCCGGCAGCATACCGAAGAAGTTGCCCACGCCCATACTAGGTTCCAGAATGTTACCGCTGCGGAAACCCATGCGCTCCACCGCATCGTAGATACCCCGGATCACAGTAGGACTGGTGTAGTGAGCGTTCAGAGTAGAAGCGCGAGCAGCGGCGTATTCATCCTCAGAGAGCAGTTCTTTCAGATGGGTGTACTCGGCAGACCAATTTTCCTTGTTGGGGTCAAAGGCATCTGCCAGACCGCCCCAGCCCACATATTGCGAAAGCACCTGTTGCTCCTCGGCGGTGGCACCCCGGTGCTCCTCTTCCAGCTTGAACAGGGTACGGATGGCTTCGATGTTCCGGGCGAATTTCTGTTTGGGGCCTCCGACACCCAAATCATCATCCGTGATGTGGAAGTTCCCGGCAAGTTCAAGTGTGGATCGTTCCGGTTCAACTGCATCTAGAGTAGGTGATTTTGAGCCAATCGTCTGGATCACAATATCATAAGGCATACGGTTTTCTTCAGCAGGGTATATGGCAACCGTTTTTACAGTATCATCTGGCTGCGTAGTAACCTGTTCATTCTGCCGCAAGCCATCCTCGAATTGTCGTTTGTTGATAACTTCGTTATCCCACGACTGTCCCTGTGCGCTGGTGTCAATGCGAACATCCGTTTCGCCCACATAGCCGATTGTTCCTTCGATGGTTCGGGTAGGAAGGTCAACGATAACATTGTCACCGACCTTGTAATCGGGTAGGGGGTGTTCCATCACT
>VOFJ01003858.1_pt1 | contig 10256 bp, 19 predicted proteins | sample 5384081 | NCBI WGS metagenome assembly VOFJ01 (sample SAMN12384729, study PRJNA508395) | human gut metagenome | isolation source: healthy gut I | host: Homo sapiens | reverse complement strand
ATCGGTATTGCTTCGTTCCGGTTACGTATTGCTTGGGCCGTGCCGCCGCAGGCCGTGATGGCCGTGCGCGCCTCCTGGTTCAGTTCCCGGTAGATATTCCCGCTGCCGCAGCAGCTCGGCCTTGAAAGCGGGGTTCCTCCGTCATGGGCACGATCTGCTCCAGCGTGTTTTGCCCATCTCGGTATTCTGCACCACGGCTTCCAGCAGGTTGAGGTTGTCGTTTTCTGATTTTCCATACAAAAAAGAGCCCCCTTTTGGCCTTAGTGTCTCCAAAGGGGGCTCTTTTATCCGTTGTGGTTCAGGACTGGCTGACCTGATCGCCGCCCGCCTGCTGCACGGCCTCGAGCCGCTGCCGACAGAGCTGGAACACGGCCTCCCAGTTGCGGCCCCGCACCTCACTGGTGCAGGCCACGGCAATGGACTGCGGGATGGGCACCATCTTCATCAGGCCCACGGACGTCACACACACTCGTGCGGCATCTGGCCATAGAGGGCGTGCAGCTCTTCCTCCAGCTCCTTGCAGTTCTTGTCCGCACAGCCGATCAAAACAGGCTGTCGGCCAGGCGGCAGACCACCCGTTCCGCCGGGCGGTCAAAGTGCTTCTTCCACTGGTTTGCCACAAAGCAGACCAGTTGGCTCATCACCACCGGGCCATACCCGCCCGCAGGGCGTCGGCGTTGTCCAGCGCCACCAGCGCCAGCGAGGCGCAGCGGTGCTGGTCGGCCCACTCATCCAGGTGGGTGCAGAACTCCGTCTCAAAATAGCGGCGGTTGAACACACCCGTCAGAAAAGTCGTGGTTCATATCCTCGCGGCAGAGCTCGCGCTCCCGCGGGTCATCCGGTCTTCCGGCAGGCCGCTGCCTGCCAGAGGCGCTGATCATCTGCAGCTCCCAGACTTTTCCCTCGACAAAGATCTGGCGCCGCAGCACGCAGCCTACCTGCCCGTTGCGCAGCTCGTAGTCCACCATGAGGCCGTCGTCCTGCCAATAACGGCTGCTGTCTTCATCCAGCTCCGTCAGGGTCACGTCCTCAAAAGCGAGCTTCGCGTCCTGCACGAACCGCTGCAGGTCCTGCTCCGTACATTCTTTCTTCATGCGTTTTCCCCATCATCCGCGCGCCGCTTTCTCCCTTGCGGCACGCTTTGCCTCCGGGGCCGCGAAGTTGCCTGCCCCGATTCAAAGTGATTATAGCATTCAGTGGCAACACTTACCAGCAAAACGCATAAAATTTCTCAAACTTTTTTATATTTTCGTCAAGTTGCTAAAAAGTGTTTCGGAACCAGACCGGAGTTCGGCACGGCAATACACCTCGCACTCTTCCAGAACGCGCTTGGCCAGCGTGGTTTTTGCAAACCCGTCCGCGGCACGCCAGGTCCAGTTGCCGCCCAGCTTGCCGGGGGTGTTCAGGTGGGCCTGCGCGCCCAGGCCCAGCCAATCATACATGGGGATAATGACCCGGTCCGCCACCGAGCCCAGCGCTGCCCGGATCAGGGCAATACGGGCGGCGTCCGGCTTGACGGCGGCCACTTCCTTCGCGGTGGGCTTGCAGGGGGTCAGGTGGAGGTAGGCCGCCGCCGTGGCTTTTTCTTTTTCTCAGTGGCAGAATTTACCCACCAGTCGGTGAGGGTGGTGTTGTCGTGGGTACCCGGGTAGACCACGCTGTTCTTGACGTAGTTGTGGGGCAGATACTCGTTGTCGCCGCCGCCAAAGGCAAACTGCAGCACTTTCATGCCCGGGAACGTGCTGTCCGCCAGCAGCTCCCGCACGCTGGGCACTAATTCGCCCAGATCTTCTGCAATGATCGGCAGCTTGCCGAGGGCCGCTTCCAGCGCGTTGAACAGGTCCATCCGGGGCCGATCTCCCACTTGCCGTTGCAGGCCGTGGAGCTGCCCGCCGGGATGGCCCAGTAGGTATCAAAGCCGCGGAAGTGGTCGATGCGGAGCAGGTCGTAAATGCCCAAAGCATGGCGGACCCGCTGCACCCACCAGGCGTATCCCGTCTGTTTATGATACGGCCAGTTATACAGGGGGTTGCCCCACAGCTGGCCATCCGCCGAGAAATAATCCGGCGGGCAGCCGGCCACCCGGGCAAAAGCGGCCCTCGCCGTCCAGCTCAAACAGGGGGCCGCCCACCCAGGCGTCCACCGAGTCCGCAGAGACGTAAATGGGGATATCGCCCAGGATCTTCACGCCCTTTGCATTGGCGTAGTCCTTGACAGCTTTCCACTGGGTGTCGAACTTGTACTGCAAGAACTTCCAGGAAGCCGATCTCTTCCTCATGGGCGGCGCGGAACCGGGCCAGCGCTCCGGCATCCCGCGTCCGGTACTCCCGGGGCCAGTCGGTCCAGCTCTTCATCTGGTGTTCGGTCTTAAGGGCCATGTACAGGGCGTAATCCTCCAGCCAGGCCTCGTTGGCCAGCGTAAAGGCATAATAATCATCCGGATAATAAAACGCGCAGCCGTGCTGGCCCGCGCACTGCTCCCGACAAGCCTGATAAGCAATGCGGAGCACTTTGTAGCGGCTGGTGTAGAGAGTGCCGTAATCCACCGAAAGCGGGTCATCCCCCCACTTTTCCGCCTTGAGCTGGGCGGCGGTCAGCAGGCCGTCGGCCTTGAGAGCGTCGAGGTCGATGAAGTAGGGGTTGCCCGCAAAGGCGGAGCAGCTCTGGTAGGGGGGCTGTCGCCGTAGCCGGTGGGGCTGAGGGGCAGCAGCTGCCAGATGGTCTGGCCAGCCGCGGCCAGAAAATCCACGAACTTGAGCGCCGCTTTGCCAAAGCAGCCAATACCATAGGGGCCGGGCAGGCTGGACACCGGCATCAGGATTCCACTTTCACGCATGATGTGTTCCCTTCCTCGTTTGGTTTTGTCCGTTTTTATGCTAGTTCCTATCATAACATAACCGCAGACTATTTTCCACAGGCAAAAATCGTGGTATACTTATGAAACCTCTCAGGCGCTTTGCGCCAGCCGTTCCCCCTTTCGGCACTTCCGTGCCACCTCCCCCGGCCGGGGGAGTCTTTCCTGTCAGGGGAGCCCTTGGCAAAGAGATTTCGTTTTCGCTGAACCCAATGGAGTCTGCTTGGAAACGGATCGGACTGCCAAAGCCTCTCCTGTCAGGAGAGGTGTCATCAAGCGAAGCGACGATGACGGAGAGGTTTTCAGGAGGAAAATCAATGCAGCGCACTGAAAAAAATATTACGAGGCCGATGCGTTCCGCAGGGAAGCCACCGGCCGTATCCTTGCTGTGGAGCCGGGCAAAACGGGCGGAAAGCTGGCACTGGACGGCACCGTCTTTTTATCCGGAGGGCGGCGGCCAGCCGGCCGACCGCGGCACCCTGACCCTGGCCGACGGCACCGTGCTCCACGTTACGGATGTCCATGAGAGCGAGGGCGTCATCTGGCACACGGTGGATGCCCCCTGCCCGCCGGGCCGTGCCCGGGGCCGAGGCTGCCGAATCCATCGATTGGGAATGGCGGTTCGATAAGATGCAGCAGCACACCGGCGAGCATATCCTCTCCGGCATCCTGCACCAGATGTTCGGGGCGGAGAACGTGGGTTTCCATATCGGCTCCGACGCCGTGCGGATGGACACCAGCGTCCCCATCTCCGCCGAGGGCCTGCGGGAGGCAGAACTTGCCGCCAACCGCATCATCTGGGAGAATGTGCCGGTGCTCATCACCTACCCCACCCCCGAAGAGCTGGCGGCGCTGACCTACCGCAGCAAAAAAGAGATCGCCGGCCAGGTGCGGATCGTGACCATCCCGGGGGCAGACGTCTGCGCCTGCTGCGGCACCCACACCGCCACCACCGGGCAGGTGGGCCAGATCAAGATCCTGGCGTCCGAAAACTACAAGGGCGGCGTCCGGCTCAGCGTGGTCTGCGGCCAGCGGGCCCTTGCGGAAGCCCAGGCCATGCTGGCCCGGCAGGCGGACATTGGCGCTTTGCTGAGCGCCAAATCCACCGAGACGGCCAACGCCGTCCACCGGGTGTACGAGGAGTACACCGCCCTGAAATTTGCCCACTTCGGGCTGTGCAGCCAGCTGTTTGACACCATGGCCCAGCTGGTGACCCCCGGGGAGGACGCCATCCGCATCGTGAACGGACTGGACCCGGACGGCCTGCACCGGCTGGCGGTCCGCCTGAGCGAGGCCACCAGCGGCCTGTGCGCCGCCCTGACCCCCACAGACAAGGGGCACCGGCTACTGTCTGGCTCAGGCAGACGGTGACGTCCGCGCCCCCTGACCAAAGCCCTGAACACCGCCCTCAATGGCCGGGGCGGCGGCAAGCCCGGCATCTGCCAGGGCAGCTGCGCCGCCACACCCGAAGAGGCAGCGGAATTTTTGAAAAAATCGGGAATAATCAACACAAACTACAAGGAGTCTGAATTACTATGAGAATGCGTTTCAAGCCCCTATGCCCGCGCTGAGCTGCTGGCCAGCGACTTCCACGTCCACGACCCCTTTGTGCTGGGCGGAAAATGGCACGCCCAGTATGCCCGCCCGGAGCAGCCTTTCGTGCTGGAGCTGGGCTGCGGCAAGGGCGGTTTCCTCTCCCAGCTGGCCTGCGCCCACCCGGAGAACAATTACCTGGGCATCGACATCACCGACAAGGTGCTGATCCTGGCCAAGCGGAAAGTGGAGGCCGCCTATCAGGCGGCGGACCGCCCCATTGACAACGTGAAGATCATGAGCGCCGACATTGAGCGGATCCACAACGTCATCTTCCCGGAGGACACCGTCAGCCGCGTCTACATCAACTTCTGCAACCCGTGGAGCAAGAACGGTTCCTCCCACAAGCACCGCCTCACCTACCCCCGCCAGCTCATCCAGTACCGGGCATTCCTTGAGGACGGCGGCGAAATTTACTTCAAGACCGATGACGACGACCTGTTCCGCGACAGTCTGGAGTACTTCCCCGCTTCCGGCTATGAGATCACCTGGAAGACCTTTGACCTGCACGAGAACGAGCCGGAGTGGAACATCCGCACCGAGCACGAGGGGATGTTCACCGAGATGGGCATTAAGATCAAGGCCCTGATCGCCCGCAAGCTGCCCGGCGACGAGAGCGTGACCTGGATCGAGCCCAAGGTGCTCAAGAAGATGGCCGCTGCCGAAGCCGCCGCAGAGGCTGAAGCCGAAACGCAGAACTAACGGGAGGTGCCTTCCTTGTCGTTTTTTCTCAATACGACAGTCTGCGGTTTCTCGCTTTATCATATCCTTGCGTTTTTCCTCATCTACTCCTGTCTGGGCTGGTGCGTCGAGGTGGTGTATGCCGCCGCCACCACCGGCCAGCTGGTGAACCGGGGGCTTCCTGAACGGCCCGGTCTGCCCTATCTACGGCTTTGGCATGGTCATCGTCCTGTTTGTCCTGACGCCGTTTGAGCACAGCACGCTGGCGCTCTACATCGGCGGCGTCATCCTGCCCAGTACGCTGGAACTGGTGGGCGGCTGGGCGCTTTACAAGCTCTACCACACCCGCTGGTGGGACTACAGCGATATGCCGTTCAACATCGACGGCTACATCTGTCTGGAGTTTTTCCCTGCTGTGGGGCGTGGGCACGCTGGTGATGATGAAAAGCCATCCACCCCACAATCGCCGGGTTGGTGGAGCTGGTGCCGCCTTTCATCGGGTTCCTCCTGATGTGCTTCCTCTACGCTGTCTACGCGGCAGATGTTGTTGTCACGGCCGTGGCCGCCTCCGACCTCGCCCGGGAGCTGGACGCCCTGGAGAAGGTGGCCGACAGTATCCACGCCGTCAGCGACGCCATGACCGAGATCCTGGGCACCACCGCCATGGAAGCCGACCAGAAACTGGACGAGAACCGTCTGCAGTTCAAACTGGCCGCCGCCGAGGCCCGGGACGCCGCTGCCCAGCTTTCGCCCAAGGGAAGCGGCTGAGGCCATGCGCCGCAAGGCCGACGAGGCCATGGAGGCCGCACGCCGCGCCTCCCAGACTGCCCGCCTCAACGCCGCCGAAGCGGCCAAGGCCGTCAAGCTGGCGGCCAAGGGCACAGCCGAGCGGACCGCCGAGCTGCTGCAGCTGGAACAGCTGGCCGAGGAGCTGGCTGCCCGGAGCGAGGAACTGCGGGAGCGCACCCGCCGCACGGCCCACTTTGGCAAGGGCCGTATGCTCCGCGCCTACCCCAGACTGCGCCATGGTACCAAACAGCTCACGCTGGACGAACTGCGGGAGCGCCTCAAATACGAGCACAAGCACTCTGCATAAGAAGAACCAAAAAATGGGCCGTCCCTACGGGGACGGCCCATTTTTTTAAATTAGAGTTCGCCCCAGAGGTTTTCCGGATAGAGACCCTCGGCGGTCTTCTGAGCGATGCCGGCCACCACCACGGGTTTGTCCTCCCGGTAGGTGACACCGTACCACTGATCGGTGCTGTTCAGCACCTTGACCGTGGCCTTGCCCTCCTCCAGCAGCTCGGTGACCACCAGCGGCAGGAAATACTCACACTTGAGCGGGTCCTTGGCCAGATGCTCGGTCAGCCAGCCCGCAAAGCGGCGGTCCGCCTCTTCCAAAAAGCTCTTACCGAAGCCCCAGAGGTTCATGCTGACCTGCGTTTCGCCGGGCAGGTCCACCCAGGTAGCGCCCTCATCCTCGGTGTAGTGGATGCCGCCCTCGTAGGTCTCAATGCGGGTGCGCTCGATGACGCTGTGGAGGGTGCCGTCCGGGTTTGCCTGGCAGACACCGCGGGAGACCTTGCCGTTTTCCGAGACGGTGTTCTTGAGCAGATAGCTCACCATGCAGTAATCGTACACCTCGCCATCCTCGTGGGTGGAAAGGTAATCGTACATCACTTTGAATGCCTGCGGGCCGTAGTAATCGTCCGCATTGATGACGGCAAAGGGGCCGTTGATGAACGGCTTTGCGGCCAGAACCGCGTGGCAGGTGCCCCAGGGCTTGACACGGCCCTCCGGGATGGAGAAGCCCTCCGGCAGCTCGTCCAGCTGCTGGAACGCGTATTTCACGTCCATCACCTTGGAGACACGGTCGCCGATGGCCGCCTTAAAGGCATCCTCGATCTCGTGCTTGATGACAAAAATGACCGTCTCAAAGCCTGCGCGGCGGGCATCGTAGAGAGAGTAATCCACAATGACCTGCCCATTGCGGCCCACCGGGTCGATCTGCTTCATGCCGCCGTAACGGCTGCCCATGCCAGCCGCCATGACCACCAAAACGGGTTTATTCATAATAAAAGCCTCCTGTTTGTGCCAAAGCTTGATTTTTCATAGCTCCATTATACTCGAAAAGCCCCCGGACAACAAGACAGGCTTTAAAGCAAGATTTAATTGCTTATTTTGTAAATCAAAGCTTGCCAATCTGCGCAAAACACGGTATACTGGAGCCGCACACTTTTTCCTTTCCAAAACCAAAAATGGAGGTTCCCTTTTATGAACGAAGCCGTTACCAAGCGTTTTCTGCTCTATTTCCGCCTGATGATGCTGGTGTGGATCCTGATCGCTAACGCCTTTTTCCACGCCATCGAGTTTGAGTACAGCTGGCTCGTCTTTTTGAGCAACATCATGCTCTTTACGATGGAGGGCGACATCAAAGACCGCTTCCTATCCGTGGAGCTGGGCGGCCTCGTGGGCATGGTGCTCACGGTGCTGGCGATGCTGGCCATTGCAGCCCTGACCCCGGTGCTGGGCGGCCTGCCGGGCCTGCTGCTGCCGCTGGCGGTGGTGCTGTTCATCCTCATCATCCTGCACCCCTATGCCCCCAAGGTGCTCAACAACGTCGGCCCTTTGCCTACCTCACGGTGGTCTGCACCGACCCGGAGACCTTTGCGGCCAACCTGCCCCGGTTCTTCTTCGTGTACATCGTCGGCTCCCTCGTCTTCAACGGGGTCTGCATCTTTCTGATGAAGCCTGCGAAAGCCTTGGCCGCCAAAACCGTAAAAAGCATGACCCCCTGCAAAAGCGATGCCTCGGCATCGCTTTTGTTTTGCCCGGCCCTGTGGTACAATAAGAAAAAACGCAGAAAGGAAGTATCCCCATGTCTCACAAGACCGTCTGGATCACCGGAGCCTCTTCCGGCATCGGCCGGGAGTTTGCCTGCCGGTATGCCAAGCTCGGCTTCCGCCTCATCCTCACCGCCCGCCGCCGGGAGCGGCTGGATCAGCTGGCCGCCGAGCTGCTGGCAAAGTACAACACGTTCTGCCGCGTCCTCCCCGCCGACCTTGCCCGGGAGAGCGAGTGCACCCGCCTGTGTGAGGAGCTGGCCGAGGAGCGGATCGACATTTTCTTATCAACAACGCGGGCTTTGGCGTGTGCGGCAGCTATCTGGAGACCAGCACCGAGGCCGAGCTCTCCATGGCGAAGGTCAATGTGCTGGCCATGCACCAGCTGTTCAAGTTCGCCGTGAAAAAGATGGAGGCTCAGGGCTTCGGCACCGTGCTCAACGTGGCCTCCTCGGCAGGCCTGCTGCCGGGTGGTCCCTATATGGCGGGCTACTACGCCAGCAAGGCCTACGTTGTCAGCCTGACCCGGGGCGTGGCCCGGGAACTGCAGGAGCTGCACAGCCCGGTCTACGTGTGTGCGCTCTGCCCGGGGCCGGTGGATACCGAGTTCAACGAGCGGGCCGAGGTGGTGTTTGCCCCCTCAAGGGCATTTCCCCCCCCTCTGTGTGGAGGAAGCCATGCGCGGGATGCTGCGGGGCAAGACCATCATCGTGCCCTCGGCCCTGATGCGGGCTGCCACCACCGCCCAGCACTTTGTGCCCACGCCGCTGCTCATGCCCATGCATTATGGCCCGACAGCAGAAAAAAAGAAACTGGGCGGCAGCACCCCCACACAGGAACATTGACACCGCCGGGAAACCATGTTACTCTAGAGCACAGGAGAACCGCATTTGATTGCGCAAACAGACCAGACGGAGGGATATTGAAATGAAGATCGCACTCATCAACGAGAACAGCCAGGCTGCCAAGAACGGCATCATTGAAGCCGCCCTGAAAAAAGTGGTGGAGCCCATGGGCCACGAGGTAGTCAACTACGGCATGTACGCAGCCGATGACAAGGCCCAGCTGACCTATGTCCAGTGCGGCATTCTGGCCGCCATCCTGCTCAACAGCGGCGCGGCCGATTACGTCATCACCGGCTGCGGCACCGGCGAGGGTGCCATGCTGGCTTTGAACAGCTTCCCCGGTGTCATCTGCGGCCATGTGGAAGACCCCGTGGACGCCTACACCTTTGCCCATGTCAACGACGGCAACGCCGTGGCCATGCCGTTTGCCAAGGGCTTTTGGCTGGGGCGGCGAGCTCAACCTGGAGTACTGCTTTGAGAAGCTGTTCGGCTTTGGCCACGGCCAGGGCTACCCCAAGGAGCGCGTAGAGCCCGAGCAGCGGAACAAGAAGATCCTGGACGGCGTCCGCGCTGCCACCTTTAAGCCCCTCATCGATTGCCTGAAGAGCATCGATCCGGACCTGCTCAAGGGCGCTGTGGCCGGCGAGAAGTTCAGCGAGCTGTTCTTTGCCTCCTGCAAGGACGCGGAGCTGGCTGCATACGTCAAGACCCTGCTGTAATTTCCAAAATAACCGTGCCAAGAACACCGGCAATATTCTGATGAAGAATATGATGGATTTCTGCATTGGCACCCCGTGCTACTGGCTCATCGGCTTCGGCATCATGTTCGGCGGCACGGGCGCTCTGATCGGCGGGTTCGACCCGTTCATTCAGGGAGATTACTCGCACCTGGGGCTCGATCTCCCGCTGTGGGTCTACAACGTGACCCGGGTCGTGAAGATCCGCACGGGCGAAGAGGACTTTGCCGCCCTGCAGGACGTGGAATGACCGCCCTGCCCCATTCAACCGCTGTCCCGCCCTTTGGGCGTGACATAAATGTTCTCCTTTTTTCTCCTTTTTTCCTTTTTCTGAATCCACAATGGCAGCCCCCGCTCCTTTCCGCACAAAGGGAGCGGGGGCCTTTGTCGTTTCTTGACATCGGGTTTGGGGTATGCTACAGTGGAACGGCAAAGATCTTACCAGTGAGGATGTGTATTTTATGAGCGAATCGTTCTCCCGCGCTGCCCGCTCCGCCAGGGAGATGGCCCGGATGCTGCTGCGCTGGCTGGTGCTGGCCCTGCCCATCGGCCTGCTGTGCGGCGGCATCGGCACCGCGTTCCATCTGGCGGTAGAGGCCGTCACCGAGCTGCGGGTGCCCACGGCTGGCTGCTCTGGCTGCTGCCCGCGGCGGGCCTTTGCCATCGTAGCCCTTTATAAAGGAACAACGTTTATCCGGTTTGC
>VOFJ01001689.1_pt1 | contig 10277 bp, 13 predicted proteins | sample 5384081 | NCBI WGS metagenome assembly VOFJ01 (sample SAMN12384729, study PRJNA508395) | human gut metagenome | isolation source: healthy gut I | host: Homo sapiens | reverse complement strand
CGCCACCAACGTGGCGGAGTGGGTGGAGTACTCCATTACGGGGAATCACCCTCTCCAACAACTGAGCGGCCTGCGCACAGGCGCGGCGCCGATATTGAAAAGGGGGAGGGGCCATGCTTACCTATGAGGATGTGAAAAACAATTCTGCGGTCGGACCTATATCCAGAGGGCGGACGAATCGCTGTCCGCGCTGGGCTTTACGGAGCACAGCTTTGCCCATGTGACGGCGGTGGCGGAGAACGCCGCCTACATCCTCCCACCCTTGGGGGTATCCGGAGCGGACGGTGGAGCTGGCAAAGATCGCCGGGTTTCTTCACGACATCGGCAACCTGGTCAACCGGGTGGATCACTCCCAGTCCGGCGCGGTCATGGCCTTCCGCATTCTGGACAACATGGACTGTGATCCGGAGGAGATCGCCACCATCATCACCGCCATCGGCAACCACGACGAGGGCACCGGCGTACCGGTGAACGCCGTGGCGGCGGCGCTGATTCTGGCGGACAAGTCCGATGTGCGCCGCAGCCGGGTCCGGAATCCGGATATGGCCAGCTTCGACATCCATGACCGGGTGAACTACTCGGTGAAGAAGTCCGTCCTGAAGATCAACGAGGAGCACACGCTCATCAAGCTGAAGCTGTCCGTGGACACGAAGTACGGCTCTGTCATGGACTATTTTGAGATCTTCATGGGCCGGATGCTCCTCTGTCGAAAGGCGGCGGATAAGCTGGGCCTGCAGTTCAAGCTGATCATCAACGAGCAGCAGCTGATCTGACCGGCCGCCGGAGGGAGACACCCTCCGTCCCTCCAGCAGGGGCGGAGAGATTGAATGGGGAGGATATCTGTGATCTATCTGCTGGAGGATGACGACAGTATCCGGGATTTTGGTGATCTATACATTTGAACAGCCAGGGTATGGGAGGCCAGGGGCTTTCCGCTGCCCTCCCTGTTCTGGCAGGCCGTGGGAGAGCAGATGCCTGCCCTGGTGCTGCTGGATATCATGCTGCCGGAGGAGGATGGACTCAGCGTCCTGAAAAAGCTCCGGGCCACGCCCCGCACGGCCAAGCTGCCGGTCATCATGCTGACGGCCAAGAGCACGGAGTACGACAAGGTGGTGGGCCTGGACGGCGGCGCCGACGACTATGTGGCCAAGCCCTTCGGCATGATGGAGCTGGTCGCCCGCATCCGGGCGCTGCTGCGGCGGACGGAGACGGAGAACGGCACCCTCCGCTGCGGCATTCTGGAGGTGGATCCGGGCAGCACATCGTCCGGGTCCGGGGACAGGAGACCATCCTGACCCAGAAGGAGTTTGAAGTGCTGTGCCTGCTGCTACGCAACCCGGCCAGGTGCTTTCCCGGGAGCAGCTGATCGAGAACGTCTGGGGCTACGCCTTTACCGGCGAGAGCCGGACCGTGGACGTCCACGTGCGGACCCTCCGCCAGAAGCTGGGAGAGGCGGGCGCTTACATCGAGACGGTCCGGGGCTGGCTACAAGATCAGCCCTGTGAACTGACAGGGGGCTGGAGAGACATGACGAAACGGATCTTTCGCTCCATCCTGGGCGTGTCCCTGGCAGTGCTGCTGGCCAGCCTGGTGCTGATCGTGGGCGTGCTCCACGGTTATTTCCGGAGGATCGGGTCTCCGGTGAGCTGGAGAGTCTGTGGCAGAGTACATCGCCCATGGGGTAGAGGAGAATGGCACGGACTATCTCACAGAGGATGCCCGGCAGCTACCGGATTACCTGGGTGGATGCGGACGGCACCGTGCTCTTCGACAACCGGCAGGACCCGGAGGATGAGATGGGGAACCACGCCCAGCGGGAGGAGATCCGGGAGGCGCTGATCCTGGGAAGGGACATGCGGTCCGCTATTCGACACGCTTTTCCCAGCAGACGCTGTATGCGGCCCAGCGGCTTGCTGACGGAACGGTGCTGCGGGTGTCCAGCGCCCAGTATTCCGTCTGGGTCCTGGTACTGCAGCAAGCGCTGCAGCCGGTGGCGCTGATGATGCTGCTGGCCTTCATCCTGGCCATGGCGCTGGCTTCCCGGGTGGCGCGGCAGCTGGTGGAGCCCATCAACGCCATCGACCTCAATGACCCCGCCGGCAGCGAGACGTATGAGGAGCTGACGCCCCTGCTGTCCAAGCTCCGCAGCCAGCAGAGGCAGATCCAGCGGCAGATGCGGGATTTAAAGCGCCGGCAGGAGGAGTTCACCGCCATCACGGAGAACATGAGCGAGGGCTTCCTGGTGATCGACCAGGAGACGCGGGTGCTGACTTACAATTCCGCCGTGTTGCGGCTGCTCTACGCGCAGGTCCCCACAGAGGAGGGAGAGAGCGTCTACGCCCTGAACCGGGAGGCGGGCTTCCGCCGCTGCGTGGAGGAGGCTCTGGCCGGTCGGCGGTGTGAGCAGCTGCTGGAAAAGGACGATGATTGCCGCCAGATCATCGCCAGTCCTGTGGAACAGGACGGCCAGATCGCGGGTGCGGTGCTGGTGATCCTGGATGTGACGGAGAAGGAGCAGCGGGAGCGGCTGCGGCGGGAGTTCACCGCCAACGTCTCCCACGAGCTGAAGACGCCCTTGACCTCCATCCTGGGTACGGCGGAGATCCTGCAGAACGGTTTGGTGAAGCCGGAGGACGTCCCCCACTTCGCCGGGAACATCCACCGGGAGACGGAGCGGCTCATCGGGCTGGTGAACGACATCATCAAGCTGTCCCGCCTGGACGAGGGCGGCGGCCTGGGCCAGTGGGAGACCGTGGATCTGTACGAGGAGGCGCGGGCCGTCCTGGAGCAGCTGGCTCCGGCGGCCCAGCGGAAACAGGTGACCACCCGGCTCCAGGGCGGCGAGGCTCTGGTGCGGGGCGTACCCCAGATCGTGGAGGAGATCGTCTACAACCTCTGCGACAACGCCATCGCCTACAACCGGGCGAACGGCAGCGTCACCGTCACAGTGGAAAATACCGCCTTCGGCCCTCGGATCACGGTGGCGGATACTGGCATCGGCATTCCCCGGGAGGCCCAGGGCCGGGTATTCGAGCGGTTTTACCGGGTGGACAAGAGCCATTCCTCCGGCGGCACGGGACTGGGGCTCTCCATCGTCAAGCACGGGGCGGCCTATCTGGGTGCCCAGGTGGAGCTCCACAGCGAACCGGGCCACGGCAGCACCTTTACGCTTACCTTTCCGAAGGCGGGAGCATGAGGGGGGGCTTGCAATCCCGGCGGAAGTGTGCTAGGATAACCGGAGATTGATGAATGATTGGAGGGGTGTGAAGATGCGGATCTGACCTTCGTGTTTTGGCATAGAGGGTTGCTGCGGCGAAGACGCAGCGTCTTTTTCCATGCCATTGCAGGGAAGGCAGACCGCTGATCTCACCCAGGTATCGCACAGCCCCGGATGCGGGGTGAATGCCGTATGCCCGGCCGCGGGAGAGGTCTGCTCTCCGCGGCCGTTTGCTGCGCAAAAGCACGGCGAATCGGAAATGACGGATGAGACGCTCATGTGCGCGGCATTTGCCGAAGTCTGCGGTGCGCCAGACCGCACATGAGGGTCTGCGCAAAGGAGGAATGCGATATGTCCATGATCGACGTCTCGAATCTGACATTGGATACGAGGGGCAGTCCGGAGCTCATCTTTGACCATGTGAGCTTCTCAGATCGACACGGGCTGGAAGCTGGGCTTCACCGGCGGAACGGCCGGGGAAAGAACCACCTTCCTGCGGCTGCAGGGGGAGTACCCGTACAGCGGCACCATCTCCGCCTCTGTGGAATTTGGAGTACTTCCCTACGAGGTGGCGAACCTGTCCCGGACGGGCCTGGAGGTGGTGCGGGAGATCGCGCCGGAGGCGGAGGACTGGGAGATCCAGCGGGAGCTGGGGCTTCTGGACCTGGCAGAGAGATCACTGGAGCTGCCCTTTTCCAGCCTCTCCAACGGGGGAGCGGACCAAGGTGCTGCTGGCGGCCATGTTTTTGAAGGAGAATGCCTTCTTGCTGATCGACGAGCCCACCAACCATCTGGACCTGGAGGGACGGCGGAAGCTGGGGGAGCTATCTGGCCCGGAAGCGGGGATTTCTGCTGGTATCCCATGACCGGGCGTTCCTGACCAGTGTGTGGACCATATTCTGGCCATCAACCGGACCAATATTGAGATCCAGCGGGGGAATTTCTCCTCCTGGTGGGAGAACCGCCGGAGGCAGGACGCCTTTGAACTGGCCCGGCAGGAGAAGCTGCAGAAGGACATCGGGCGGCTGACGGAGTCCGCCCGCCGTGCCTCCGGCTGGTCGGACCGGACGGAGAAGAGCAAGTTCGGTGTGGACAAGACCGGGGCCAAGGCGGCGGACCGGGGCTTTGTGGGCCACAAGGCGGCCAAGCTGATGCAGCGGTCCAAATCCATCCAGCGCCGCCGGGAGGAGGCAGTGGAGGAGAAGAAGCAGCTGCTGCAGAACCTGGAGCGGCAGGAGGCGCTGGCAGTCACGCCCCTGCCCTGCCGGGCGGGTGCGCGGCTGGCGGAGGTTCCGGGACGTGGCCGTTTGCTACGACGGCCGCACGGTCTGCCGGGATGTCACCTTTGAGGTGTTGGCGGGGGAGCGGATCGCCCTCCAGGGCGCAAACGGCTGCGGCAAGTCCAGCCTGCTGAAGCTGCTGCTGGGGGAAGAGATCCCCCACAGCGGCACGGTGGAGACCATGAGCGGCCTGGTGGTGTCCTATGTCAGCCAGAATACGGACCACCTGCGGGGCAGCCTGACGGAGTTTGTCCGGACCCAGGGTCTGGACGGCAGCCGGTTCCGGACCATCCTGCGGAAGCTGGATGTTCCACGGGAGCAGTTTGAGAAGGACCTGGCAGATTACAGCAGCGGCCAGAAGAAAAAGGTGCTGCTGGCCGCAAGCCTCTGCACACAGGCACACCTGTACGTGTGGGATGAGCCGCTGAACTTTATCGACGTCATCTCCCGGATGCAGGTGGAGGATCTGCTGCTGGCCTGTCGGCCGACCCTGCTGTTCGTGGAGCACGACGCCCGCTTCTGCGACGAGATCGCCACCCGGCGCATCCGGATCCAGAGGGAATGACTCGAAACAAGAAGACGCCCTCCGCAGTTGTGCGGAGGGCGTCCGTTTTCCTTTGTGATTACCAGAGGTCGGGCCAGAATACCTGGCCGTCCTCCGACCGGAAGGGCTCGGGCACCGTGTCCTCTTCCAGCATCCGGGCCCGGATGGCGGCGGAGAGGTCCTCCACTGTGCCGGGGCCGTAGTCGGCAAAGGACGCCGAGTCCATCAAAATGGCGCCCGCCCGGGCCATGTCCTCCAGATTCACCCGCTGGATCTCCTCGGTATGGGAGGAGCAGCAGTCCGTCAGCACCACGGTGTTGTACTCCAGAGCGATGGCGTCATAGCAGGTGGTGCGGATGCAGTTGGGGGTGGTGGTGCCGGTGAGGATCACCGTCCGCACGTCCAGCCGCCGGAGGATCAGGTCCAGCCCGTCTGGAAAAGGCGCTCCACCTGGGCTTGATGATGGTGTAGTCCCCGGGCTGGGGGCGCAGGCCCTCCGGTGCCTGGGCGCTGTTGGGACCGGTGGAGGCGGGGCGGCAGGCCCGGCCGCCAGCGACCCAGCCGGGGTAACGGGTCAGCTCCACATCGCTGCCGTCAGCGCGGTAGAGCCGCTTGACAAAGAATACCGGAATGCCCTTGGCCCGGGCCAGCTCCACGGCCCGGACGCAGTTGGGGACCATGGACTGGGCGAAGCGGATCCAGTGTCCGCCCTCCGGATGAACAAAGCCGTTTTCCATATCGATGACCAGCAGGGCGGAGCGGGTGGGATTGGGTTTTCATCAGCAGAACCTCCTGTCAGAGTTTTCGAAACATATGGATGCGAAAGGAGATACGGGTGGTGAGAGACTCCAGGTCCGCCAGACGCTTTGCACCTGTCTTGGGGGTCTTCCAGTAATAGGGCGTCATCTGGAACAGGGCGGATGTCTGCTTGGCAGGGGAGGGTGATGGTGCCCTCCACCGGCACGATGGACTGATAGGCGAACCCCTCATAGGGGGTCTCCTTTTTTCCTCATTGGGATAGGGACGGTCGTAGAGGACCTGCTTCAGCTCCCCCAGAGGTGGTCCGGTCCGGGCACCACGTAGAGGAAGTGCCCGCCCGGCCTCAGCACTCGCCGGAATTCCTCCAGCGCCAGGGGGGAGAAGCAGTCCAGCAGAATGTCCGCCGCGCCGTCCGCCGCCGGCAGGTGGAAGGAGGAGGCCACAGCCCACGCAATGCCTTTCTCCCGCTTGGCGGCGGATCGGAGAATGGGCTTGGAAATGTCGGTTCCCGCCATCCGGGGGGATTTTCCCGCGGCGGCCAGGGTCCGGAAGATGCCGGAGGTGTAGAATCCCTCGCCGCAGCCCACGTCCCAGATCACCGGCGATTCGCCGGAAAGAGACAAAATCTGACAACAGAGCGTATTGAGAAGCAGGTCATAATACCCCTTGGAGAGGAAATCCCGCCGTGCGGCGGCCATATCCCGGTCATCCCCCGGCGCGGCGGAGTGCTTTTGATTGGGGGCAGCAGATAGGTGTAGCCCTCCCGGGCGATGTCATAACTGTGTCCGGCCGGGCAGCGATAGGCCCGGTCTCCGCGGTCCAGCGGCGCCCCGCAGACGGGGCAGCGGAAAAGACTTTCCATCACGTGTCCTCGCCCGTCACATCGTTGATCCACTTCCGGCTCCGCAGCCGCAGGATACCCCAGGGGCACTTTTTGCACACTTTTCCGACTGGATGCATAGGCACACCACCGCTACCGGGGCGTTGAACACCAGGGCAGTCAGGAAGGTCAGAGGTACAGCGATGACCCACTGGCAGCTCAGAAGTCGATGATGGAGGCCATGCGGGAGTCGCCGCCCGCCCGAAGCAGGCCGGTGATGTTGGTGATGTCAAAGGCCTTCAGCGGCAGCATGAAGAGATATACGACGCACATGGTGACGGCGATCTCCAGCGCCAGCCCCTCCAAATGGAACAGAGGATAGAGATAGGGATGAACACCGTAGGCAGGGAGGACCGCCAGGCACACCGACACCACGAGACCCACTCCGAAGGAGACCGTCAGCAGGCAGCAGCCCAGAGAGCCTAGACCTCCTCCCGGCCGGCGCCCTCACCGATCCGCTTGCCCACAATCACGGCGGTGGCGCCTGCGATGCCGAAGCAGGCCACAGTGGAGAACTTGTCGATGTTGCCCATGATGGCGTGGGCCGCCAGCATATCCGTGCTGATGGCCATGTGGCCCATGACGGCGGTCATAACGCTGACGCCCAGACCCCACAGCACCTCGTTCACCAGAACGGGGGTGGCGTATTTCAGGAAGCTCCGCGCCATGGCCCCCGCCGGGCCGCAGCAGCAGGCGGAGCATCAGGGCACTCGGCGGTAGCGGGGGGCATAGACCGCGACGATCACGAACTCCAGCACACCGGGAGGTCAGGGTGGCAATGGCAGCACCGGTGATCCCCAGCGCAGGCGCGCCGAACTTGCCGAAAATAAGAATGTAGTTCAAGCCCGTGTTGGTCAGCATGGAGATGCCGAAGACGATCATGCCCATGGCGGGATTCTCCGTGCTGCGCTGCATGCCGATGTAGACGGAGCTGATGGTGTTGAAGATATAGCTGAGGCCAACAATCCGGAGATAGGGGGCGCCCAACTCAATGAGCAGGTCGTTGTTGGTCACCAGAGCCATCACATGGAGGGGAAGAAGAACAGCACAGCGGCCACGGAAACCGCAATGATGAGCCCGGCGTAAAGGCTGACGCCCATACAGCGGTTGATGCTTGTCGGTGTCCCCCTTGCCCCAGTACTGGCTGGCCAGGACGGAGAGTCCGCTGAGCAGGCCCAGGATGATGATCTGGAGCAGGTAGATGGGCGTGTTGGCGGCAGTGACAGCGGACAGCTCATTCTGCCCCAGCATACCCACCATGAAGGTGTCCACAAATCCCAGGGAAGTGGTGATGAGATTCTGCAGGATCAGCGGCAGAGCCAGCAAGAACAGCCGCTTGTAGAAGCCGGGCTCCCGATGAAGATGACGAAACATAAAAGACGAAACCTCTTGAAACTGAAAAGTAAAATTGCCTTACAGCATGGGCATCCGCGTGTCGTGGTGGCGCCGCAGGGCGTCCGCACAGGCGTCGATGTCGCCCTTGTCAGTCTCCGGGCCGAAGCTCAGGCGGATCACCCCGCCGGAGACCTTCTTGGATAGCTTCAAGGCCGCGATCACGTGACTGGGCTTGCCCTGATGGCAGGCGGAGCCGGCGGAGATGCAGACGCCCTGGCTGCCCAGGTCATTGACAATATTTTGGCTGGGCCAGCCTACGAGAGAGATGGAGAGGATATGGGGCGCGCCGCCGGGGGCGGAGAGGATTTTCAAGTCGGGGATGGCAGACAGCCGCTCTGCGGCATAGTCCCGGATTTTCGCCATGCAGAGGAGCTTCTCCTCCAAATTTTCCCGCCGCAGCTCCACAGCCCTGGCAAAGCCCGCGATCTGGGCCGTGGCTTCGGTGCCGGCCCGGAGGCCGCCCTCCTGCCCGCCGCCGGCCAGCAGCGGCTTTGGATTCCGGACCCGGGGACCGATGTACAGAGCGCCGATGCCCTTGGGCCCGCCGATCTTGTGGGCGGAGATGGTGAGGAAGTCCGCCCCCAGCGTTTTTGCGGAGCATGGGACCTTCAAAAAGCCTTGGACCGCGTCGGTGTGCAGCAACGTCTGTGGGTTCTTCACCGCCAGGCCCCGGGCGATCTCAGCGATGGGATAGATGTTTCCCAGCTCGTTGTTCACCAGCATGCAGGACACCAGCGCCGTGTCCTGCCGGACGGCGGCGAGGACCTGCTCCGCAGAGAGGGAGCCGTCCTGAGCCGGGACAAGATACGTCACCTCGTATCCCTGCCGCTCCATCCAGCGGCAGGCTTCCAGCACGGCGCTGTGCTCCACTGCGGTGGTAACGATGTGGCGGCCCAGGTGGCGGTTCTGCCAGCAGGCGGCGGTGACAGCCCAGTTGTCCGCCTCCGTGCCGCAGGAGGTGAAGAACAGCTGCTTGGCCCCACAGCCCAGTGCGTCCGCCACGGTCTTCCGCCAGACTTCCACCCGGCGCTTCATCTCCAGCCCCATGGGGTACTGGGAGCTGGGGTTGCCGAACTGTTCGGTGAGCACCTCATACATGGCATCCGCCACCGCCCGGGGAACGGGCGTGGTGGCGGCGTGGTCCAGATAGATCATGAAAAACGATCTCCTTACAGTTGGGCCTTGCCCAACAGTAAAAATTACAGTATAATCGAAACGCATCAAGTTATTATATAAAGGTTTTGCGGAAAGTGCAAGGAGATTCCATGAAAGTTGCCATCTATACCTTGGGCTGCAAGGTGAACCAATATGAGACTCAGGCCATGGAGCAGGAGCTGCTGGCAAGGGGGCACACGCTCACGGAGTTTTCCGATGAGGCGGATGCCTATATTGTGAACACCTGCTCCGTCACGGCAGTCAGCGACCAGAAGTCCCGGCAGGTGATCCACGGCGTCCAGCGGAAGCACCCCGGCGCCGTGGTGGCGGTGTGCGGCTGCTATCCCCAGACCCACGCGGACGACGTGCGGAAGCTGGGGGTGGACCTGATCTCCGGCACCGGCGACCGGACGGGTTTTATCCGCCTTCTGGAAGAGGCCGCGGCGGAGAAGCGGCAGATCGAGGCCATCGACCAGCCTTTTGAGCGGCGGGTGTTCGAGGTCCTGCCCGCCGGCGGCCTGGAGGGGCCGCACCCGGGCTATGCTGAAGGTGGAGGACGGTGCGTCAACTTCTGCTCCTACTGCATCATCCCCTACGCCCGGGGACGGGTGCGGTCCCTGCCCGTCCCCACTGCCGTGGAGCAGACTCGGGCCCTGGCGGCAGAGGGCTACCGGGAGATCGTGCTGACAGGCATCGAGATCTCCTCCTGGGGCCAGGACCTGAAGAACGGAGAGACCCTGATCGACCTACTGGAGGCTGTCTGCACCGCCGCACCGGCTGTCCGCATCCGGCTGGGGAGCCTGGAGCCCCGGACCATCACAGAGGAGTTCTGCCGCCGGGCGGCGGCGCGCTGCCGAACTTGTGCCCCCAGTTCCACTTGTCTATGCAGAGCGGGTGCGATGCCACCTTGAAGCGGATGAACCGGAAGTACGATACCACTCGATATGCGCAGTCCGTTGCACTTTTAAATCAATATTTTGACCACCCCGCTGTCACCACGGACCTGGGTTTCCGGTGAGCAATACGTAACTGAACGAAGTACAACAG
>VOFJ01003078.1_pt1 | contig 10296 bp, 14 predicted proteins | sample 5384081 | NCBI WGS metagenome assembly VOFJ01 (sample SAMN12384729, study PRJNA508395) | human gut metagenome | isolation source: healthy gut I | host: Homo sapiens | reverse complement strand
TTTTATTTCAACTGTCTTCTTCTTTCTTTAATCTATTAAAGTTGTAGATATGTTTGCTTTTTGGTAACTTTTTAAAGACACCATGGAAATCTTTAAAGAGTTACAATGCAGCTTAAAAAGTCATATCTACAACGTACAAATTCATCAAAAAAAATGCTCCCACAAATAGGGGATTTTCCATGATTTCAGATTCAGTCTTGGCTACAATAATCTGCAACAAGATGGTATCTTGTTGGCTCATTGACGGTCTTTCTACATACGGCTGGCAAAGGGGCTTCCCTGTCCTTATTGCGGGACATTTCAGTCACCGATTGCACAGTTACTACTCCCCGTCATATTGAGGATCTTGAAGTTTACGGTCATACTTTGGAGTTAGTCATCAAGGTTGGCAAATATTATTGTGACAATGTTTTTTGTCCACAAAAAATATTCTGCGAACCGTTGTCTTTTCTGGCTCGTCGGTATGGTAGACGGAGCTATCTTGTTGAGAACGCATCAGATCGATAAGTTTGGAACTTACTTCCCGAAAAGTATCTTCTCTTTGCAACTGTTCCATATAACAGCCAGTAGTTCTTCCTGCTTACGCATCCTACAACAGTGCGGACAACACAATCCTATGCATAATAAAAGTATTTATGTAGGTATTGATGATTTTTTGCCTATAAAAAAAGGTAAAGATTATATGAGTGTGGTCGTAGACCAGATGACACACACATACCTATTGCTTTGTTAGAGGATAGAAACGGAGAAGCACTTGATAACTGGCTCATCCGGAATCCTCAAATACAATATATAACGAGACCGTGGAAGATGTTTCACAGAGGCTATAAACAGAATAATTCCTGGTGTTACACAAATCTGCGACCGATTCCATCTAATCAAGAATATGACGGACACGATGATACCGGAAATAGAAAATAATCCGTCAGACCAAGAAAAAGCTCAAATACGAATATCCTGACAGAGACACGGCTTCTTCGTTAATTCTTCAGGACATATTTAACATGGGAGATGTCCGACACAGAGAAAAATTGAAGATATACAGGGAAAGCTTGAACTTAAAAATGCAGGGGATGACCATTGAGCAGACAGCCACACATTTGGGTAAGAAAAGTCGCTACATTTATAAGATTATTCACAACAGAAGAATAGGGGCATACTTGAATGAGCAACAGAAGACAGCTCTTAAATATGTATCCGAACTGGCTACAATCATTAGTGCGGGCTGTATTACTCGAAAAATATTGGCACAAAAATGGGGAGTAAAATCAGTGGCGCACTTATTGGAAGGATAACATCCAGCTTGCGAAAAAAAGGTATCAACAAAAGAGGAAGGAAGTCAAGGAGCATAATGAGCATTGAAAACAAAGTAAAATACAGAGAGTTTCACAGAATCAGATACGCAAATACATTCTAAAGGGAGAATCGGATAATCCTAAACTAGCGGAACTGTATAAGTCCTCACCGCAGATTAAAGAACTTTTAAGCGTGTGTCAGAATTTCAGAGATATGATCAATGAGAATACTTATGATAAGGATATTAGAAAGTGGATTGAAAAAAAGCGAAGGCAACACGGAATATGGCACTGACGAACTTTGCATATGGTATTGAAAAAAGACTGGGAGGCAGTACAGGCAGCTATTGATATCCCCTTCAGTAACGGATTACTGGAGGGGACAGTGAATAAAATTAAAGCGGTAAAAAGACAGATGTACAATAGGGCAGGAATTAAACTACTGAGAGCGAAGATTATTTATTCACAATAGAAGAAGTACCACCAAATTTGACGAAGAACCAAAAATCCTTTTCAGGAGAAATAAAAGTAAGTTCATAATGGTGCTGCATTGAATTATTTTTTGGCGGAGTTATTCTAACACTTAATAGTTCAAAAGCAGATATTTCTCTGACCCAAAGATAGAACTAATGATGAATTAAAAGTTGCAATTATGGTTTTCTTCCCACAACAAACGGGGAAAAGTCAGAAGAATCATGTACATTTGTAATCCGAAAACTAAAAGAACATCGCAATGAAAATATTTCCAAGCAGCAGTATCAAGAAATTCGACGCTTATACCATTGAGAACGAACCTATTGCATCAATCGACCTGATGGAACGTGCAGCAACCGTATTAACAAAAGCCATCACAGACAGATGGAATACAGAAACGCCGGTCACTATCTTTGCCGGACCGGGGAATAATGGCGGAGACGCTCTCGCCGTAGCCCGCATGATGGCTGAAAAAAGGATATAAAATCGAGGTATTTCTCTTCAACACGAAAGGAGAACTTTCACCCGACTGCCAGACCAATAAAAAGAATTGGTAGAAATGATGGAAGAAGTAAAATTCCACGAAATCAGTACCCAATTCGTACCTCCCGTCCTGACGCCCGACCATCTGGTAATCGACGGATTATTCGGTTCAGGGTCTGAACAAACCGTTGAGCGGCGGATTCGCTGCCGTAGTGAAATACATCAATTCCTCCCCTGCTATGGTAGTAGCCATCGACATTCCTTCCGGACTGATGGGAGAAGAAAACACATTCAACGTAAAAGCTAATATTATCCGTGCCGACGTAACTTTCAGTCTGCAACTGCCGAAGCTCGCCTTTCTTTTCGCAGAGAACACGGAATTTGTCGGAGAATGGGAAGTGCTGGACATCCAATTAAGCGAAGACGGTGTTGAAGAGATGGAAACGAACTACGAAATGTTGGAAATAGAGCAAATCCGTTCACTCATCAAGCCACGCAAACAGTTTGCCCACAAGGGGAACTTCGGCCATGCACTATTGATAGCAGGGTCAAAAAGGAATGGCGGGAGCCTCCGTACTTGCCGCCCGCGCCTGCCTCCGTTCGGGAGTAGGGTTGCTGACTGTCCATGCGCCAATGTGCAACAACGACATCTTGCAAACCTCCATACCCGAAGCAATCGTAGAAACCGACATCAACGAAACCTGTTTTGCCGTACCTACCGACACGGACGACTATCAAGCAGTCGGCATCGGCCCGGGACTGGGACGAAACGAGGAAACGGAAGCTGCCTTGTTGGAACAACTGGAACACTGCCAGACTCCTGTTGTAGTGGATGCCGACGCACTTAATATCCTCGCCAACCACCGTCATGCACTTACCCACCTACCGAAGGGTTCCATCCTCACCCCGCATCCGAAAGAACTGGAACGTCTGACCGGCAAATGCCAGGACTCTTACGAACGTCTGATGAAGGCCTGCGAACTGGCCCGTGCCGCCCATGTTCACATTATTTTAAAAGGAGCCTACTCCGCCATCGTTACTCCCGAAGGTAAATGTTTCTTCAACCCAACCGGAAATCCGGGAATGGCAACCGGAGGTAGCGGTGACGTACTGACCGGAGTAATCCTGGCACTGCTTGCCCAAGGTTACCCCACCGAGGAAGCCGCTAAAATCGGCACTTACATTCACGGACTGGCGGGCGATGTCGCTCAAAAGAAGCAAGGAATGATCGGAATGATCGCAAGCGATATTATCACCTGTCTGCCGACAGCATGGCGACTTGTAAGCGAATAAAAGTTAAGAACTTACCCTTTTTTTCAATAACTTCATTAACTTTGTTTTCAAAACCAGTTAAAAAAGAACCGAATATGAAAAAGTTGATTATAGCAACGGGACTACTAATGGCTACTTCCGCCTATGCACAAACAGAAGTGTTGACAGGCGTTACCCGAGGAAAAGACTACGGAGTGGTGTACAGCCTTCCCCAAAACACAGATAGAACTTGAAATAAAAGCCAACAAAGTCAACTATACTCCCGGAGAATTCAGCAAATATGCTGATCGTTACCTGCGACTGACCAACGTCTCCGCCGACCCTGAAGAGTATTGGGAACTAGCTAGCGTAAAAGTGAAATCCGTAGGTGTGCCCAACAGCGAAACTACGTATTTCGTAAAATTGAAGGATAAGACAGTAGCACCGCTTATGGAACTGACAGAGGATGGCATTGTGAAAACGATCAATGTTCCTTACAGCAATAGCAGTGCAGGCAAAAAGCTGCTCCCCTGCCCCCGCAGTCCTCCAAAAAGAAAGCGAATCCTCGTGATTTCCTTACCGAAGAAATCCTAATGGCCAGCTCCACCGCCAAAATGGCGGAACCTGGTAGCCAAAGAAATCTATAATATCCGTGAAAGCAAAAACGCATTATTACGCGGACAAAGCGATAATATGCCTTCAGATGGGGCACAGCTTAAGATTATGCTCGACAATCTGAATGCACAGGAAGAAGCCATGACACAAATGTTCTCCGGCACCTGCAACAAAGAAGAAAAGAACATTCACTGTCCGCCTTACCCCTGACAAGGAATTCAACAATGAAGTTGCTTTCCGTTTCTCTAAAAAGCTGGGTGTAGTTGCCAACAACGACCTGGCCGGCACTCCTTTCTATATCACTCTGAAAGACTTGAAAACAGTCAAAATACCACAAGACGACGGGAAGAAGAAAAAAGAACCGGAAGGAATTGCCTACAACGTCCCCGGACAAGCGCAAATCACGCTGACCGACGGCAAAAAGAAACTGTATGAAGGAGCAGTACCTGTAACGCAATTCGGCATTATCGAATACTTGGCTCCGGTATTGTTCAACAAGAATTCTACTATCAAAGGTGTATTTCGATCCGAATACGGGAGGACTTCTTAAAGTAGACCGGGAAGAAGGGAAATAATGAAACCTTCTAAAAAGAAAAGAATATGGGCGGTGAAGGACACATGCTCGACATGATACGTCGGCTTAGCAGAAGGAAGAGAAGCCTCCCGCCTGCGTCGCGAGCGAAAACAACGAGAAGCTGAAAACATTTAAACCGTAGCAACGAACATTACCCGTTGCCCAATACCACGTCGGAAGAAATGGAACGTATCATCCGTGATTCCGAGAAGAAAAAGGAACGGGACAACAGCTACTTCGTATGGGGGACACTGATTATCATGGGCGTCCTGATTGCAAGTGCCGTTATACTATGGGCTATCTTTATTAAATAATTTATTCCCCGCAGAGTAACACAGAGCCTTTTAATCTTACCGTAAAGAGAGGATTCAGTGAGAGACACTGTGTTACTCTGTGGGGAAATGAAATTTTATAAAACCGTCTTTCTGTAACTGATAAAGATAAGTAGATACACGTGACTCGTAGCCTGCTTCATTCTGAAAATGGTCTGCGAGTTTTTCTATGATTTCACGCACCGTCCGTTTCCCGTCAATCAGTTCCCATACAACCGTTCCGTGTTCTTCCAAATGCACATGAAGCTCCTTCGACATCCCCTTCGGAACAAGAAAGCGTTTGCATCCACGTATATTTAAAACGAGGGAAGGAGAGCACAATCGTCTCCCCTTCCCTTTCAACGGTAATATGTTCACTGCGACAGGGAATTACATCCAACAGATTGATTTTCTCTTTCGCTGCCATACTTTGATCTCCTTATTTCAAGAATATTATACTGAGTCTTTAATATTATACCGATTCTTTTTTAATATTAGCTTCTTCCAGGCCATAACCTTTTTTCCTGTTCTCTGCCTTCAACATCAAAGATACAATCAACGCAAGTACACCGAAGACAGCAAAAAATAGCCATAGGTAACGTGTAATCATACGTCTGTGCACCGTCTACCACCGGCCCCTTGCAATAAGAGTTCAGCACCCAACCGATCAGCAAAGGCACCCCCATCAATCCCCAGTTCTGTACCCAGAAAATCAATGCATATGCCGTACCCAACTGTCTTTCCGGAATAATCTTCGGAACAGACGGCCACATAGCTGAAGGCACCAATGAGAAAGCGAAGCCTAACACAATCATAATGATCGTGGCAAACCACCACACATTCAGGATAGGAAGTGCAAACATAGTATGCACGAATATCAGCATCACTGCACCAATAGTCATCAACGTTGCACCTTTGCCGATACGGTCATACAGAGAACCGAACAACGGAGTCAGGATGATCGCACCGATCGGTAACAATCCCGGAATCGTCCCCGCCAATTTCGGGTCTACATTATATTTCTGTACCATTAAGTCCGCCGCATACTTGATAAACGGGAATACAGCCGAATAGAATAATACGCACAGCAATGCAATCAGCCAGAACCCCTTGTTAGTAACGATATATACGATATCTTTCATAAGGAAAGGTTCTTCGGGTTCAAGCCCTTGTGCGTCAAGTGAAGCATCCAACTTCTTATCATAGAATGTGTAAATAAAGAAAGCAATCGTACCTACACAAAGCATAACCAGGCAGAAAAGAATCGGCGCAGGGATATTGGTATGAAAAGCACCCTGCCTCGTCAGTAGATCCGAAGAAGTCAGCCAAAGGTACAGTCAGCACCATTGCCAGAGTTGTACCGATACGTGCCGTTGCCATTTCAAGTCCCATAGCCAACGCCATTTCCTTGCCTTTAAACCATTTCACAATAATCTTAGAGACGGTAATACCGGCAATTTCCACACCAACACCAAAGATAGCATATCCCAATGCTGCCAATGCTACCTGCATCTTGAATCCGAAAAGCAGGGCACCTTCCGGGAAAGTGGTAGAGATAGCATAATATTTCAGTCCACAACCGAACACCATTAACAGACAGGCGCCCATTCCAGTAAAGCGTACTCCCATTTTATCCAGAATAATACCGCCGAAAATCAACATCAGCAAGAATACATTGAACCACCCGTAAGCGCTGGTAAAGAATCCGTAATCAAACTATCCCAGAGTAGTTCTTTCTCAAGCATAGGTTTCAGCGGGGACATAACGTCCGTGAGGAAGTAGCCGCATAACATGGTAAAAGCGACCAATGCTAGAACGCTCCAACGCAACACCTTGGAGTCATTCAATTTAAGTTTTAATTGTTCTGTCATTGTTATATTTAAATAGTAGTTAATAATTTTATTTTTTACGACCAACAAAGATAGTTAAATCTCCATTGTATACCTCACAAAGAGATTTGTTTTTAGAAAAAAGTTAGGCGCGGATTACATGAATTGCACGGATTCATTAACAAATCCGTGTAATCCGTGTAATCTGCGCCCAAATATAGAGAAATACAGAAAACCTTCTGCCCCCTCTTAAATGGTTTCACCCAATCCCTCTCTGCAATCCGAATGGATTATTCAGCAGCAGGAGCCGGAGTTTCAGCCGGTGCCGGAGTTTCTGTTGCAGGTGCAGACTCTGCCGGAGCAGTAGCATCTGTTTGCGGTGCAGCAGTACCAGCAGGCAAGTTATACGGGTTAGTCTGTTGTTCTTTCTGAGCCTGTTCCAACACTGCATCTTTAACAGCAGAAGAATGAGGAACGACATAAGCGGTAGCAATACTCATGATAACCATGAAGATAGCTAAGCCCCAAGTTGCTTTTTCCAGAAAATCGGTAGTTTTGCGTACGCCCATAATAGCGTTGGATGAAGAGAATCCGGAAGCAAGTCCGCCTCCTTTTGAGTTCTGAATCAGCACGATAAAGCACATCAACAGGGCTGCAATAACCATTAAGATAACGAATAATAAGTACATTTTTAGTTATTTTGAATTAGCGTTAATAATCAATTTCTCCAAAAATCTGATTTGGTCTGCAAAGTAAGCATTTTTTTTTGGATATTTCAAACTTAATTTTTTAATTATTTCAAGAGCTTTCGAATATCGTTGCTGTTTAACATAGATTTTGGCTAAAGTTTCGGTAAAACAGCTATCATCTTCTTCCTCTGCCGCACTCACTTCTTCCGAAGGAGTAACAGAGATTTCCGCTTCCTCTTTTAAAGGTTTCAGACAGAGAGGAGCCTCACTTTCGCTCTTTTCAATAAAATCGTCTATCAGTTCGTATCCTTTCAACTTCGGAGCGACTTCTTCCGATTCGGCAGCAGTCGTATTGTCTTCCAACAGATAAGTTGTATAGTCCATTGAATAGTCGAAAGTTGTCTGACCGGCCACCTCCTCCGGCACCGTAGACAGAAAAGCGTCAATCAACGCCAGGGGTGCGGTCTACCGAAGGCTCGTTTTTCAGCACTTCCGTAAGGGGCACTCCTTTCTTACGGGACTGGACGGCAAACCGGTCACCTTCGATCAACTGAAACAGTTTCCGGCGATCGGCAATGTACAGAACCGCTTTCCGCAGTTCCGCGCCAAAATTAATATCATGGAGAATATATAGGTTCTTTAGATACAACAGGCGAAGCGACTGAAAATACGGATACCGCGCGAGCATATTGCGCAGCTCATACAAAGTATCCCTATCCAGCGTTTCAGGGTGCTGAATCCATTGTTGAAAGTTAACAGAAGTCATTAAAATTACCAGTTTGCTACAGTTGCATTAAAAATTTGGTCGGTGATCTCTTTAGACATTTCAGCAATCAATCCGTCCTGTACGGCAGTCAGCAACTGGCTAGAGTCGTAGGTACGGAACGCAGAAAACTGTTGTTCAAAGTCTTCGGCGTGGTTTGTGTTGTTGACAAAACGTACATTCACCGTAATGGTCAGTTTCGTCTCCGAAGAATAACCGTCGGCGGATACAGCCTGGTTGTATTGGTTGTAGCCTGTAATTTCTCCGTCAATCTGCAAGTCCGCATTCTGATTCGGCTTGAGCAGTTGCAGACGGGTCTGCCGGATGAAGATATCTTTCAGGTCCTCATTGAACTTCGTTGCCAACGGTGCATACACATACTCCGACTTAATAGGGAAGTCGGCTATCGAAATGGTCTTTACCTTATCATAATTGATAGACGAACCGTTAAACTTATAGGAAACAGTGCACGCAATGACTACCAACGGTAATGCAAGCAGTAGCGCAACAAAGCGTGGCGTTATCTTTTTTAATCCAGTTCATATTCTTTTTATTTTTCTATAAAGCGTACGTTCGGAAATCTTCAGATCCCGGGCGGCACCTTTCCGTTTTCCATGATGTTTCTCCAGTGCTTTACGTACCATTTCCTTTTCAACTTCATCCAGTGCCAAGTTTTCTTCTACATATTCTTCCGTATCCTGAATATCATCATCGTCGTCTTTCGGACAGACAGTTGCCTGCTGCATCGGATGAATAATGGCAGGCACCGAAGGCTGGTTTGCCGTTGTCACTACCGGAGTAGCGACGACTTGCCCTACTTGCCCCATTTGTGCCACCTGCCCTGCACGTTCAGCCATCATGTTGTGCACCATCTTCCTCAGTTCGGCCACTTCCTGGCGCATATCGAACAGAACGGAATAAAGAATCTCCCGTTCGCTCTCAAAGCTTTTGCTCTCCCGTGTTCCCAGCAATGCCGGCAGACGTTGTACATTCTGTGCGGGAAGATAGGTTTGCAGAATAGCTGCCGTAATCTCCCTGTTCGTCTCGATAATAGATATTTGCTCGGTGATATTCTTCAACTGACGCACGTTTCCTGGCCACGGGTAAGCCAACAACTCTTTCTTCGCATCCTCCGTCAACTGAATGGCCGGCATCCGGTACTTTGCCGCAAAGTCCGCCGCAAATTTACGGAACAACAGAAGCACATCATCTCCCCGCTCACGCAAAGGGAGGGATCTGAATAGGCACCGTATTCAACCGGTAATATAAATCTTCACGGAAACGTCCTTCTGCAATCGCTTGTGTCAGATTGACGTTGGTAGCCGCCACCACGCGCACATCCGTTTTCTGTACTTTGGACGAACCTACTTTCATAAACTCGCCACTCTCCAGCACACGGAGCAGACGTGCCTGTGTAGGCAACGGCAACTCCCCTACTTCATCCAGGAAAATCGTCCCGCCATCCGCTTCACCGAAATATCCTTTCCGTTCACCAATCGCACCGGTAAATGCTCCTTTCTCATGGCCGAAGAATTCCGAGTCGATCGTCCCTTCGGGGATCGCTCCACAGTTGACAGCGATATACTGTCCGTGCTTCCTCCGGCTGTATTGATGAATGATTTGCGGAAAACTTTCCTTTCCAACTCCGCTTTCTCCGGTAATCAGCACAGACAAATCGGTAGGAGCTACCTGAATGGCAACATCTATGGCGCGCAACAATGCTTCAGTATTTCCAATAATACCGAAACGCTGTTTCACTTGTTGTATCTCCGTTTTTGTCATTACTTGCTATTAATCTTCGTCTACTGTATCCAGCTTCAGTTTATCACTATCGTCACGTTTCTCGTAATACTGTTTACGCAACGGATTGGCACGAGCTACTTTCTCCCGTTGACGATTACGGAACACATCAATGGCAACATAAACTGCCTGACGGAACGAGTCCTCGCTCGCCAGTCCCTTGCCTGCGATGTCATAAGAGCACATGTAACTTCGGAACGAAGTGGCTACTG
>VOFJ01002476.1_pt1 | contig 10302 bp, 11 predicted proteins | sample 5384081 | NCBI WGS metagenome assembly VOFJ01 (sample SAMN12384729, study PRJNA508395) | human gut metagenome | isolation source: healthy gut I | host: Homo sapiens | reverse complement strand
CGTCCAGTCCCTGCAACATTCCGTAGAAGCCACCTCCGCTAGTATTGGGGAATAAAAGAAAAAACCGTATGATCGATGTCATTATTGATAGCTTTCAATATTCTCGGAACCAACTTTTCACCCAACCGTTTCCTAAATATCGACATCACTACCACGGGAGAAATAGATACGCTCGAATGAACAGGCATGATTTTCGCGCGGCTTGTTAATTTTGCGAAGTACGGATTTTTGCCTTCTTTGCTGATTAACAATGCTTGCCCCGGTTTGCAGTTCCTTGATTTCCTCAAACGGAACATTCAAAAGCAGTCTGGATCACCGGACGTTCAGAAGCCAGAACAGCTATTTCATCATCCTGATACCAGAAAGCAGGACGTATCCCCCACGGATCACGTATTGCAAAAGATTAACCGCTTCCGGCCGGTCCGCAATGACATATCCCCCGTCCCATTCGCGACTGGAGGTACGCAGTACGTTAGCCAAATCAATATGCTCTTCTATATAGTTCGTGATTCCCATGCCTGTAAGCCCTTCGGCCTCGGCAAGATTGAATACACGCTCCACTTCACGGTCAAGACGGTGTCCCACCTGCTCCAACATGATATATGTATCGGCATACTTTACGCGGATGCTGACCAATGGCAGTGATACGGGCAAATATTTCGTCTACATTTGTCATGTTGAAGTTACCGCAAAGAGCGAGATTCTTGGCACGCCAGTTATTTCTTCTTAAAAATGGATGCACATAAGAGATACCGGATTTCCCCGTTGTGGAATAACGAAGATGCCCCATATATACTTCCCCGGCAAAAGGTAATGTACGTTTGGCAAATGCCGGCATCATGCAACTGTTCGGGAGTGAGATCCTTAAAATTGTTTTGAACGTTCTCAAAAATCTCCGTAATAGCTCCGGAGCCTAAAGCACGTTCACGAAACATATATTCCTCACCCGGATTTGCTTCCAGTTTCACACATGCCAGTCCTGCACCTTCCTGTCCACGATTATGCTGCTTCTCCATCAACAGGTAGAGCTTATTAAGACCGTACATCCATGTTCCGTACTTTTTCTCGTAATACTCCAACGGTTTAAGCAAGCGTATCATGGCAACGCCACATTCATGTTTCAATTGTTCCATTAATCTATCTCTTACTATTTGACTATTTACATTTTAAACTACTCGACTGTTACCGACTTAGCCAAATTTCTAGGTTGGTCTACATCCATCCCCTTACATACCGCAATATGATAAGCAAGCAACTGGAGAGGTACCGTAGTAATTAACGGATCAAGGCACTCGATTGTTTCCGGAAGTTCGATACTGCAATCGGCTATTTTACTGATCACCGTATCGCCCTTGGTTACAAATGCAATCACCTTTTCCTTTCCGTGCCTTAATCTCCTGAATATTGCTAAGTACTTTCTCATACAACCCGTTTTGGGTAGCAATGACTACTACCGGCATTTCGGCATCAATCAGGGCTATCGGTCCGTGCTTCATTTCGGCAGCCGGATAACCTTCGGCGTGAATATACGATATTTCTTTCAATTTCAATGCACCTTCCAAAGCAACCGGATAACTATATCCGCGTCCGAGGTAAATAAAGTTATGCGCATAGGTGAAAGTTTTCGACAGTTCCGCCAGCTTATCATTCAGTTTCAATACTTCCTTCATTTTGTCCGGGAATGCTATTCAATTCCCGTACAATGTTCAGGTATTGTGTCTCGTCTATCGTACCTTTCTCCCGGGCGAGAGTCAATGCCAGCATGGTCAGCACAGTCACCTGTCCGGTAAATGCTTTGGTCGATGCCACTCCGATTTCCGGTCCGACGTGGATGTACGACCCCGTATGCGTAGCGCGGGGGATGGAGGAACCAATCGCATTACAGATACCATATATAAATGCACCCCGACTTTTTGCCAGTTCCACTGCTGCCAGCGTATCCGCCGTTTCTCCACTTTGAGAAATGGCAATCACCACATCGTGCTCATCGATCACCGGATCACGATAGCGGAACTCGGAGGCATATTCCACTTCTACCGGAATACGGCAGAAACTTTCTATCAGTTGTTTCCCTATCAATCCGGCATGCCACGAAGTACCGCAAGCCACAATAATAAAGCGTTTGGCGTTCAGCAACTTTTCTTTATAGTCTATTACTGCCGAAAGCACCACATTATTGGCTTCCACATTGATACGTCCGCGCATACAATCGTGAATACAGTCCGGCTGCTCAAAAATCTCCTTCAACATGAAATGCGGATAACCGCCTTTTTCCAGCTGACCAAGCTTCAATTCTACTTTTTTCACTTCGGGAGTCATCTCCACATTGCTGAGATTGACTACCTTCAATTCTTTTCCCCGATTGATCACCGCTATCTCACCATCTTCGAGGTATACCACCTTATCTGTATATTCTACAATCGGTGTGGCATCCGAAGCAAGGAAAAACTCATCTTCACCAATACCTACCACCAGCGGACTGCTTTTGCGGGCCGCAATGATTTCTTCCGGATGCTCTTTATCAAGAATCGCAATCGCATAAGCACCAATCACTTCATTCAAAGCCAACTGAACGGCAGTAAGCAGATCGACCCGATTGGTAACTTTCATATATTCGATTAATTGAACGAGGACTTCGGTATCTGTACTACTTTTAAAGATATAGCCTTTGGCTTGGAGTTTTTCTTTGAGAACGGCGTAGTTTTCAATAATACCGTTATGAATGAGAGCGAGCTTTTCGGAAGAAGAGTAATGAGGATGAGCATTAACGGAACAAGGTTCCCCGTGAGTAGCCCAACGGGTATGGGCAATTCCGACTGTACCGGAAATATCTTTTTGTGTGACGAAATTTTCAAGTTCGGAGACTTTCCCTTTCGTCTTGTACACATTTAACTGTTGGTTATCACTGATCAATGCTACCCCTGCACTGTCATATCCACGATACTCCAGTCGCTTCAGCCCTTTAATAAGGATGGGGTAGGCTTTTCTTTTACCAATATAGCCTACTATTCCACACATATTATGATATTTTTATTTCGGGTGCAAATATACACATTCCAAATGACACAAAGATAACTTTTTCAATATTTATTTGACATAAGCACATAAAAAAGTTGTAAACACATCAAAACGTTAAATAATATATTATTTTAAGCTCAAAAAGAAACAAATTACAATCAGGATAAAATAAAACCGGACAGACTGATAAATTATAAGCAAATCAGAGCATTTTGATTACAAATTAAAAAGAATAAAGAAAGAGGTTCTTATTTTGTGTCACACAAAACAAACAATACGCTATCATTATGAAATTAAATTCTTAATTTTGCCGAACAATTTGATACATCAAATAGGTATTATCATACAATAAAGCTAAAAAGAATGAAGAAACAAGAACTTTTTAACAACGCAACAGGAAAAATCCCCTACCAACGACAGCCCGGACAAATGGGCTTGTATGATGCGGCATATGAACACGATGCCTGCGGGGTTGGTATGCTGGTGAACATTCACGGAGAAAAGTCACACGACATTGTTGAGTCGGCTTTAAAAGTATTAGAAAACATGCGCCATCGTGGTGCCGAAGGTGCAGACAACAAAACCGGGGACGGTGCAGGCATCATGCTTCAAATTCCGCATGAGTTTATTTTATTGCAGGGTATTCCTGTTCCGGAAAAAGGGACGTTATGGCACCGGTCTGCTTTTTCTACCGAAAAAAGAGAAAGACCAGGCAAATATTTTGAGCATCATTATTGAGGAAATCGAAAAAGAGGGACTTACATTGATGCATCTGCGCAATGTACCTACTTGCCCGGAAATTCTAGGTGAAGCGGCTTTGGCTAACGAACCGGATATCAAGCAGGTCTTTATTACCGGTTTTACGGAAACGGAAACCGCCGACCGCAAACTGTATCTGATTCGCAAACGGATAGAGAATAAAGTCAGATTGTCAGCTATTCCGACGAGAAACGATTTTTATGTCGTTTCGCTCTCGACCAAAAGTATTATATATAAAGGTATGCTCTCGTCATTGCAGCTACGGAACTATTATCCCGACTGACGAACAATTACTTCACCAGCGGCTTGGCTTTGGTGCATTCCCGTTTCAGTACTAACACTTTCCCGACATGGGGATTGGCACAACCTTTCCGCCTTTTGGCACACAATGGTGAAATCAATACGATTCGCGGCAACCGCGGGTGGATGGAAGCTCGCGAAAGTGTACTCTCCACTCCTATGCTGGGAGATATCAAAGAAATACGCCCGATCATACAGCCGGGTATGAGCGACAGTGCTTCTCTGGACAATGTGCTGGAATTTCTGGTCATGTCAGGATTAAGTCTGCCTCATGCAATGGCTATGCTCGTACCGGAATCTTTCAACGAGAAGAATCCGATCAGTGAAGACCTGAAAGCATTCTATGAATACCATTCTATCCTGATGGAACCTTGGGACGGACCGGCAGCCTTGCTTTTCAGCGACGGACGCTTTGCCGGTGGTATGCTCGACCGTAACGGCCTGCGCCCTGCCCGCTATCTGATCACGAAAAACGACACGATGGTCGTGGCATCCGAAGTGGGCGTGATGGACTTCGAGCCGGGTGAGATAGAGGAAAAGGGACGGCTGCAACCGGGCAAGATTCTATTGATCGATACAGAGAAAGGAGAAATCTACTATGACGGCGAATTGAAGAAACAACTGGCCGAAGCGAAGCCTTACCGTACATGGCTATCGACTAACCGTATCGAACTGGATGAACTGAAAAGCGGTCGTAAAGTGCCTCATCACGTAGAAAACTATGACCAGATGCTCCGTACTTTCGGCTATTCAAAAGAAGATATCGAACGGCTGATTATGCCAATGGCGAGCGCGGGTGCCGAACCCATCCACTCAATGGGTAATGATACGCCACTGGCTGTACTTTCCGATAAACCACAGCTACTCTACAACTATTTCCGCCAGCAATTCGCACAGGTTACGAATCCGCCGATCGACCCGCTACGCGAAGAACTGGTAATGTCTTTGACGGAATATATCGGAGCGGTAGGTATGAATATCCTGACTCCCAGCGAGAGTCATTGTAAAATGGTACGTCTGAATCACCCGATCCTAAGCAATACACAGCTGGATATCCTTTGCAATATCCGCTACAAGGTCTTTAAGACTGTAAAACTGCCGATGCTGTTTGAAGTAGCCAAAGGGAAAGCCGGATTACAGGAAGCACTGAACAACCTTTGCAAAATGGCGGAGGAATCCGTAACAGAAGGAGTAAACTATATCGTCCTGACAGACCGGAATGTAGATGCCACTCATGCAGTGATTCCTTCACTTCTGGCAGTGAGTGCCGTTCATCATCATTTAATTTCTGTAGGGAAACGCGTACAGACAGCGCTGGTTGTGGAAAGCGGTGAAATACGTGAAGTGATGCACGCTGCATTATTGCTGGGATTTGGAGCAAGCGCCCTAAATCCATATATGGCTTTTGCTATTCTTGATAAGTTGGTAAAAACAAAGATATCCAACTAGATTATGCCACGGCAGAGAAAAAAAACTACATCAAGTCAATCTGCAAAGGGACTTTTCAAGATTATGAGTAAAATGGGTATCTCTACGATCCGTTCTTACCGGGGAGCAAAAATTTTGAAGCTATCGGTTTGAGTGAAGAACTGAGCAAAGCATATTTCGGAGGACTAGGTTCACCGATTGGAGGTATCCGATTGGAGGAGGTAGCTAGAGACGCCATTGCTTTCCATAATGAAGGATTTGCAGCAGAGGCAGGCGGATTATTACCGAATAAAGGTTTGTATTCTTTTCTTTCCGTAAAGACGGAGAGAAACACGCGTGGAACCCGGAAACCATCAGCACATTGCAACTAGCCACCCGCTTGGGCAGTTACAAAAAATTCAAAGGAGTTCACTCACTTTGGTAGATGAAAAGGAGAAACCTATTTTCCTGCGTGACTTCTTAGGATTCCGTCGCAATCCTATATCTATCGAACAGGTAGAACCGATAGAGAATATTCTCCGTCGTTTTGTGACGGGTGCCATGTCTTTCGGATCTATCAGCAAGGAAGCTCATGAAGCAATGGCGATTGCCATGAATACCATTCACGGACGCAGCAATACGGGTGAAGGTGGTCGAAGATGCTTCCCGCTTCCACCCGCTACCTGACGGTACTTCCATGCGAAGTGCCATCAAACAGGTAGCTTCCGGACGCTTCGGGGTCACCGCCGAATATCTGGTGAATGCCGATGAGATACAAATAAAAATAGCGCAGGGAGCTAAACCAGGGGAAGGCGGACAGCTTCCGGGATTCAAAGTGAACGACGTCATAGCCAAAACACGCCATTCCATTCCGGGAATCTCACTGATCTCTCCTCCTCCCCATCATGATATTTATTCGATTGAGGATTTGGCGCAATTGATATTTGACTTGAAAAACGTTAATCCACAAGCCAAAATCAGTGTCAAACTGGTAGCAGAAAGTGGCGTTGGTACCATTGCCGCAGGCGTGGCAAAAGCAAAAGCGGATTTGATTGTCATCTCCGGTGCCGAGGGTGGTACGGGAGCCTCTCCCGCTTCATCCATCCGTTACGCCGGCATTTCTCCGGAACTGGGACTGAGCGAGACACAGCAAACCTTGGTTCTGAACGGTCTGCGGGGACAAGTCGTCCTACAAGCCGATGGCCAATTGAAAACCGGACGCGACATTATCATAATGGCATTAATGGGCGCCGAAGAATATGGTTTTGCCACTTCCGCCCTGATCGTGCTGGGATGTGTGATGATGCGCAAATGTCACCAGAATACTTTTTGTCCGGTAGGAGTAGCCACGCAGAATGAGGAATTACGCAAACGCTTTCATGGGCGCAGCGAATATCTTATCAACTTTTTTCACCTTCCTGGCACAGGAAGTCCGGGAATATCTGGCGGAAATGGGATTCACCAAAATGGATGATATTATCGGACGCACGGACTTGATTGAACGCAAATCCGACGAAAACGATCCGAATCCGAAGCACGCTCTGATTGACTTCACCAAGCTACTGGCACGCGTGGATAACAGTGCAGCCATCCGTCACGTCATCGATCAGGATCATGGTATTTCTACAGTGAAGGATGTGGCAATCATTGATGCTGCCCAAGAAGCGATAGAACACGAAAAAGAAGTTTCATTGGAATACACAATTGCCAATACGGACCGTGCGACAGGTGCCATGCTCTCCGGTGTCATTGCCAAAAAACACGGAGAAAAGGGACTGCCGGAACATACCTTGAATGTGAAATTCAAAGGCTCTGCAGGACAGTCGTTCGGTGCCTTCCTCGTACCGGGAGTCAATTTCAAGCTGGAAGGTGAAGCAAATAATTATCTTGGTAAAGGATTGAGTGGCGGACGCATTGCCGTATTACCGCCTATCCGCAGCAACTTCGAAGCCGAAAAGAACACGATTGCAGGCAACACCCTGCTCTATGGTGCAACCAGCGGTGAAGTTTATATCAATGGCCGCGTAGGCGAACGTTTTGCCGTGCGCAACTCAGGGGCTGTTGCCGTAGTGGAAGGTGTAGGCGACCACTGTTGCGAATATATGACCGGAGGCCGTGTAGTGGTTCTGGGGCAAACCGGACGAAATTTTGCCGCCGGTATGAGTGGCGGTGTGGCTTACGTATGGAACAAAGACGGCAATTTTGACTACTTCTGCAACATGGAAATGGTTGAACTGTCACTGATCGAAGAGGCCGGTTACCGCAAAGAACTGCACGAACTGATTCGTCAGCACTACCTGTACACCGGTTCGAAACTGGCACGTACCATGCTCGATGACTGGAACCATTACGTAGATCAGTTTATCCAGATAGTACCTATTGAATACAAAAAAGTACTACAGGAAGAGCAGATGAGAAAGTTACAGCAAAAAATAGCAGATATGCAAAGAGACTATTAATTCAAGTATTAGGTATTAAGTATTAGGTATTAACCGTAGCTTCAAACATCTTTAATCCATATAGTTAATACTTATTGCTTAATACCTATTACCTAATACTTATTACTTAACAAGATGGGAGATCCTAAAGCTTTTTTAAATATACCTCGGCAAGAGGCGGGATACCGCCCCGTTAGCGAGCGCATCACTGACTATAGTCAGGTAGAACAAACATTGAATACGAACAGCCGTAAATTACAGGCATCACGGTGTATGGATTGCGGAGTACCTTTTTGTCACTGGGCTTGTCCAATAGGCAATAAACAGCCGGAATGGCAGGACGCTTTATTCAAAGGAAAATGGAAAGAAGCGTATGAAGTGCTGTCATCCACTTGCGACTTTCCGGAATTTACAGGACGTATCTGCCCTGCCCTCTGTGAGAAATCCTGTGTACTGAAACTATCCTGTGACCAACCGGTGACTATCCGTGAAAATGAAGCTGCCATTGTAGAAGCCGCCTTCCGTGAAGGATATATACAGGTGCAGCATCCCCAAAGAAACGGCAAAAAAGTAGCAGTTGTCGGTGCCGGTCCGGCCGGATTGGTAGTTGCCAACCAACTGAATCTAAAAGGATACACCGTAACGTTATTCGATAAAGATGAAGCTGCGGGAGGATTATTACGTTTCGGTATTCCAAACTTCAAACTGGACAAAAACGTAATCGACCGCCGCATGAAAATACTTGCCGCAGAAGGTATTCAGTTTGAAATGGGAGTAGAAATAGACGTTAACCATTTGCCGGAAGGATTCGATGCATATTGCATTTGCACGGGTACACCGACTGCCCGTGATTTAAGCATTCCGGGACGGGAGTTGAAAGGAATCCATTTCGCACTGGAAATGCTGGCGCAACAGAACAGGATTCTGGAAGGACAAACTTTCCCCCAAAGACAAACTGGTGAATGCCAAAGGCAAAAAAGTGCTTGTGATCGGCGGTGGAGACACCGGTTCGGACTGTATCGGAACCAGTGTACGACAGGGAGCAACCAGCGTCACGCAAATTGAAATTATGCCCAAACCTCCCGTCGGTCACAATCCTTCTACGCCCTGGCCGCAATGGCCGGTAGTTTTCAAAACGACCTCCAGCCATGAAGAAGGTTGTACCGTCGCTGGTGCCTGACTTCCAATCAGTTTTTGGGTAAGAACGGTAAAGTAACCGGCGTCGAGGTGGAAGAAGTAGAATGGACACCGGCAACAGATGGCGGACGTCCGACCATGAACCTCACAGGGAAGAAAGAAGTAATCGAAGCAGATATGGTGCTGCTGGCCATGGGATTCCTGAAACCGGAACAACCGAAATTTGCAGAAAACGTATTCCTTGCCGGAGATGCAGCTACCGGAGCAAGCCTCGTAGTACGGGCGATGGCAGGAGGACGAAAGGCTGCTGCGGACATAGATCACTATTTGGTGAAGTAACCCTTACAGCAAGGAACACCATGAAGTTTATAGACTATTATTTATTCGTTTGACCTAGGTTGAACGAAACAACAACCTAGGTTGAACTAAAAGATGACCCAGGTCAAACGAAAGGAAAAGCCAGGGAAAACGAATAAATAGTAACGAACCGACTTTTAAAAAACAGAGAATCAACAAATTATATTAACTTCCAAATACTCAAAGTTATGTGTGGAATAGCAGGTATACTCAACATAAAAACTCAAACCAAAGAGCTAAGAGACAAAGCACTGAAAATGGCACAGAAAATCCGTCATCGCGGACCGGACTGGAGCGGTATCTACGTAGGTGGAAGCGCCATTCTGGCACACGAACGCCTCTCGATAGTTGACCCGCAAAGCGGAGGACAGCCCTTATACTCCCCCGACCGGAAACAAGCGCTCGCCGTGAACGGTGAAATCTACAACCATCGGGATATCCGCGCCCGCTATGCCGGACAATATGATTTTCAGACCGGAAGCGACTGTGAAGTGATTCTTGCCCTTTATAAAGATAAAGGCATCCACTTTCTGGAAGAGATCAGCGGAATTTTCGCCTTTGTACTTTATGATGAAGAAAAAAGACGAGTTCCTCATTGCACGTGATCCTATCGAAGTCATACCTTTATATATAGGAAAAGATAAAGAGGAAAAATCTGCTTTGGCGGCGAGTTGAAGCCCTTGAAGAATTTTGCGACAAATATGAAATATTTCTTGGACATTACTTCATAGTAAAGAGGAAAAATGAAACGTTGTATTCGCGCGACTGGACAGAATATGAAACCGTAAAAGAGAATGATGCACAAAACCGTTGATGTGAAAATAGCATTAGAAGAGGCTGTACACCGCCAGTTAATGAGTGACGTACCGTACGGAGTGCTTCTTTC
>VOFJ01003670.1_pt1 | contig 10345 bp, 13 predicted proteins | sample 5384081 | NCBI WGS metagenome assembly VOFJ01 (sample SAMN12384729, study PRJNA508395) | human gut metagenome | isolation source: healthy gut I | host: Homo sapiens | reverse complement strand
TCCTACAGAAATAAGTAAAAAACAAAGAAAACGGCTTTTAGCCAGTTTTCTTAGATTAATGCAAGCTAACAACCGGAATTCTGTTTTTGCCTTCCAGCCTCACTTGAAGTAAACCGGTTCCACGCCGAGTTATGCTTTATCTGTGCAAAGACAGCTTCCGGTTCTGTACATCGTCTGCCCCCGATGATAAATACCTTCCTCACTCATGAGTCTTTCCCGTGCTTTTTTTTTTATACCTGTTAAGGTTATAGTTAACTTCTATGATCCGGTTGGTCTTTGATTTATGACATTGAGACTTCAGCGGGCAACCCTCACAGTTCTGTGCCTGATAACGCTTCAGTATGGATACATATCCCAAATCGGACTTACTTTTCCTTTGACCTTTATATTCCATATGTTGTCCCATCAGGCATACGTAATAATCCCTTTTCCGGGTTGTAGTAAAGGTTTCTTGTATGGCAAAAGCATCCTTCTTCCAGGCACGCTTTTGCTCTTTGTGGAAATAATTGTACTTTGACAAAAGCCTCTATACCCGCATTCTCCATAAACTCGTAGTTTTGTTCACTTCCATAACCGGCATCGGCCACTACTATAGAGGATTGCCTATGATAAGTCTCTCGAAAATCTTTCAAAAAAGAAATTAAAGTTCCCGTATCTCCGGCTCGCCTGTAAATTCCCAGATTGGTAATAAATTGATTCTCTGTAGCAATCTGTATGTTATAGGCGGGTTTCAATTGCCGTTTTTCATATGATCCCTCTTTCATGCGCATGAAGGTCGCATCCTCATCAGTCTTACTGAAAGAATTACGATCCCCAATTTCTCTAATTGCGATTCGTATTTGGCAAGGCGAGGCAGATATTCTTCCTGTAGCTTTTTGATTTGTTTCTGCTCAGCTTTGTTCATTCCGGAGAGCCGTTTGTTTAAAGCGCCCACTTTTTCCCGCAAACCACAGGAATCCATATCCGGTAAGCTATCCGGTGTCCTTTCTTGTTTATCCTGCTCGATATGTTTGTCAACTTCACTAAGGATTGACTGTATTTTCGACTCCAGTTTTACCTTGTTCTTTTCCACGCTACCACGCCAGACAAAAGTGTAGCGGTTGGAGGCTGATTCCACTTTGGTACCATCGATATACTGTACATCCAAACTGACATAGCCGGATTCCTGTAACAGCAGAACAATGGCTGAAAACAACGATTTTATGTGTTCTTTTAAACGTTTGCCACGGAAATCATTGATCGTGCGGAAATCGGGAGTACTATTACCAGACAACCACATGAAGTGAATATTCTCCTGCAAGGCCTTTTCTATTTTACGACAAGAATAGATATTGTTCAGGTAGGCATAAAACAGAACTTTGAGCATCATACGGGGATGGTAGCTGCTGGTACCTCCTCCTTTATATGCCCAGAGCAGACAACTAATATCCAAGGCGTCTACAACACTGTTTACAACACGAACGGGATGATTGGGAGCTATCTTTTCCGATAAGCTGACCGGAAAAAGTACATTTTGGTTGGATGTTAACTCTTTAAATACTATCTTAGCCATTGCTATAATGTTTGTTTTTTTGCAACGGTAAGATAATACTTTTTACCGAAATAAACAATAGCAAAAGGGGCTATCCGACTTTTTGGACAGCCCCTTTTTTTGTGCAACGTATTTTATATCTTTGTCCGTCAAAATATCATAAACATAAAAGTCATGCAATTAGCAATAGATCAGAAAGACATAGATAAGTTCCTGATGGTGGGTGACAAGGTGCTTATCAAACCGAAGAACCCGCAGAGTCAGACAAAATCCGGATTGTATCTGCCGCCTACCGTCCAGCAGGAGAAGATTCAGAGCGGCTATATCATCAAGGTCGGTCCCGGTTTCCCGCTTCCTTCCCAGAGTGAGGAACATGAAGTATGGGAAAAGAAAACAGAGGGTGAGGTGCATTATCTTCCTTTGCAGGCGCATGAAGGCGATTTGGCTGTATTTCTACAGAATGCGGCTTACGAGATCAATTTTAATGAAGAGAAGTTCCTGATCGTCCCTCATTCGGCTATTTTGATGTTGGTTCGTGACGAAGGTTTGTTCGAATAACTCCTTTTTGTTTGGCAAAATACTGTGCTATCCAGTTTTTTGATGTATTTTTGCAACCAAATCAACAAGACTAACTATCAATAGTAGCGATTATAATGAATAAAATTGTAAGTAAAGAACATTTCTCTGCCAACGTAGTGAAACTGGAAGTGGAAGCACCTTTGATTGCTCGCTCCCGTAAGGCAGGCCACTTTGTTATCGTGAAGGTGGGTGAGAAAGGTGAACGCATTCCCCTCACCATTGCCGGAGCTGATACGACGAAAGGAACTATCACACTCGTGATCCAGGCTGTAGGAGGTTCGTCAAAAAAGATATGCGAACTGAATGCCGGTGATTATATTACCGATTTGGTCGGTCCGCTGGGGCAAGCCACCCATATCGAGAAAGTCGGCACGGTCGTGTGTGCCGGCGGTGGTGTCGGTGTGGCTCCTTTATTGCCGATCGTGGAGGCTTTTCATAAGGCGGGCAACCGTGTGATTGTAGTGCTGGCCGCCCGTACGAAGGGAGCTGGTTATCTTGGAAGAGCAGATGCGCGCCAACTCCGATGAGGTGATCGTGATGACAGACGACGGTTCTTACGGTACAAAAGGTTTGGTGACGAATGGCGTGGAAAGTGTGATCAACCGTGAAAAGGTGGATTTGTGCGTCACGATCGGCCCGGCCGTCATGATGAAATTCGTCTCTGCCCTGACGAAGAAATACGAGATCCCGACAGTCGCCTCTTTGAATACGATTATGGTGGACGGGACCGGAATGTGCGGCGCTTGCCGTATTACGGTCGGAGGAAAGACGAAGTTCGTCTGTGTGGACGGACCGGAATTCGATGCTCACCAAGTAGATTTCGATGAGATGCTGATGCGCCTCGGTGCTTATAAAAGATATTGAAAAGAAATAACGAAACCACAGTAAACAAATGACAACAGAAGAACTGATCGCTGCCCGTCGTGCCGAACCGTGGAGAGAAGCACTGCGTAAAAGCAAAAAAAATAAGGAACGTACGGATATCCCCCGTGTAGAAATGAATGAGCTGGATGCGGAATACCGCAGCCATACCCGCCTCGAAGAGGTAAACCTCGGATTGACGAAGGAGCAGGCCATGCAGGAAGCCCAGCGTTGTCTGGACTGTCCGAATCCGACCTGTATGCAAGGATGTCCGGTAAGTATCAATATCCCGACGTTTGTGAAGAACATCGAGCGGGGGGAGAGTTTCTGGAAGCAGCCGAGTGCTGAAGGAAACAAGTGCATTGCCGGCTGTCTGCGGCCGTGTGTATGTCCGCAGGAAAACAGTGCGAAAGCAAGTGCATTCATCTGAAGATGGGTAAACCGGCTGTCGCTATCGGTTACTTGGAACGTTTTGCCGCTGATTATGAACGTGAAAGCGGAAACATTTCCGTTCCGGAAGTAGCGGAGAAAGAACGGCATAAAGATTGCCGTTGTCGGTTCAGGTCCCGCCGGCCTTTCGTTTGCCGGTGATATGGCAAAGCGTGGCTATGACGTGACGGTGTTCGAAGCTTTGCACGAAATCGGTGGTGTGTTGAAATACGGTATTCCCGAATTCCGCCTGCCGAATAAGATTGTGGATGTAGAAATTGAAGGGCTGCGCAAGATGGGTGTGAAGTTCGTGACAAACTGTATTGTCGGCAAGACAATCAGTTATGACGATCTGCATGCGGATGGTTTCAAAGGAATCTTCGCTGCCAGCGGCGCCGGGCTTCCTAACTTTATGAATATTCCGGGAGAGAACCTGGTCGGGGTGATGTCTTCCAATGAATACTTGACACGTGTCAATCTGATGGATGCAGCCAATCCGGATAGCGATACGCCTGTCTTGCAGGGTAAGAAAGTGGCTGTCATCGGTGGTGGCAATACAGCAATGGACTCGGTCCGTACTGCTCGCCGCTTGGGTGCCGAACGTGCCATGATCGTTTATCGCCGTAGTGAAGAAGAGATGCCCGCACGCTTGGAGGAGGTGAAACATGCCAAAGAGGAAGGTGTGGAGTTTATGACCTTGCATAATCCGGTCGAATATCTTGGTGACGAACGGGGCCGTGTCAAACAGATGCGTTTGCAGAAGATGGAGCTGGGCGAACCGGATGCTTCCGGACGTCGTCGTCCGGTGGCTGTCGAAGGAGCCATCGATACAATTGATGTGGATGAAGTGATTGTCAGCGTCGGTGTTTCTCCCAACCCGCTTATCCCGCGTGCTTTCCAGGGATTGGAAGTAAGCAAAAAAAGGGAACGATCGTGGTGAATGAAGAAAATATGCGCTCAGCCTTGCCTGATGTATATGCGGGTGGTGATATCGTCCGTGGCGGTGCAACCGTAATCCTGGCAATGGGTGACGGTCGTAAGGCTGCTGCCGCGATGGATGAAGCATTGAGGGATAGTGTGGTATTTTTTCAATATTTTGACTTTTGAGGATAGCTTTTCGGGGTTCGGGAAGCTATCCTTTTTTTAGAAACTGTTTTAGTGATTTATTTATACTTGCACCGATGTATGGTTATGTGGAATGTTGCTGCAATAAGAAATAAAGTGTATACCAGGACATGAAACATTGCCCAGTTATGTCACAATTCATGGTTATATTTACTGGACGCAGATTACGCAGACAAGCGTAGATATATTAATTGACAATATAAAATAAGTCTGCGTTAATTAGCGCATTCTGCGACGTCTGCGTCCAGTTTATTTTCTTTATACACTTTTACTCTCCAAGCCAAAATGGGCCTTGAACCAATGTTGGATCCTTATCTATTTCTGATTGATGTATCGGATACCAATAGAATTTGCGAGGATAAACACGATCCATGTATTTTGTGCGTTTGAAGAAGGCGTTGTCTCCTTGATCAGTATATTCGGTTCCATAATAATTCATCCCATAATCCGGTCCATTGACACCCCAATCTGGATTTTCACCCTGCTCATTTAGGTTTCCGATGCCATAATGGGCTGTTTTCCAGCGACGCAAATCATGGTAACGAACTCCTTCACCCACAAATTCTACTCGGCGTTCTTTGTGTATCAAACGTCTTACCTCTTTCTGGTCTGAGAAATTGATCTTAATGCGGGTAAAACCATTCTCATCCGTGCCAGTTCCATATTCGGCAATACCAGCCCGATGGCGAATCTTATTCAAATTGTCGAGTATTTCTTGTTTGTGGCTCATGCGTTCTGAACTTTCATTTAATGCTTCAGCATAACTTAGATAAGCTTCTGCCATGCGGAAAATGATAGCCGGACGATAAGGGTGATTGTTATCACGCGAGGTATATAATCCAATGATACTCGACTACGATTTAAATAACCGTTTTGCGGAGCATCGTGTGTTGGTCCTCCGTCCGGTTGTCCATACAAAAGTTCGTATTACGGTTTTCCCATTTGAACCATTGTCCATTCCATACTACAGTCAGGTAAAAACGAGGTTCCCGATGGCAATACATATTAAATGTGTTGGGTTGTACAATCAAGCGTTTCCCGTCTCGTTCCGGTGTAACGTCAGGGTAATTACTATCATTGTACCCATCCATTAAATAATAATCGGTTGCCCTATATTCGGGTTTTGTAGAAAATCCCTTCTCACTATATAATGGCGCATTCGGATTGATTTTCGGACTACCGTCCGCATTATATCCCAGTATAGGTTCCGTTCCGTCTTCCATAAAGAAAGCATCTACCAGTGATTGAGTAACTCCTAAGCCTCCATTACCGCCGCAACCGCGAGGAGTTCCGTGCTGTTCCCAATCTCCGTAATTTCCTTTAGGTCGGAACCAAATGATTTCATTGTTACCCTCTCCTTCTGTTCTCATTGTGGCTCCGTAACAGGACATGAAGGGATCCACTTTGCCGTTTTCTTTGTTATTTACGATATACAACCCCTTTCCTTTTTTCTCGGCTTCATCGATCAGCTGCTTACATGCGTCAGCTGCTTTTTTCCATTTGTTGGCATCATAAGCTTGGCTGAAACGTTCTTCTCCGTCAGAATTTTTAAAGCCGAGATACCATTCATTTCCATTTACTAACGGACTTGCTGCAAATAGCAATATGCGGGCGCGAAGCGCCAATGCTGCCAATTTAGTTGCGCGACCACCATACAACGTACTCCAACTGTCCGGAAGGACTTTCGACAATTCTAAAAATTGATTATCCAGCCAGTCGATCATCCATTCAAAGCTTTTCTGACCGCGCATTAGATCCGGAGAATCCGAAGTCATATCATCTTCAAAATAAGGGACTGCTCCATAAGCCAAGGTCATCATCCAATAGTAATACGCAACCATGAAACGACATTCGTTTTTCATTGTCTCCACGTCACTCTCCGTTACGTTTTGTTTTGGTAAAGCCTTTACGTTATCCATGAAAATATAGGCTTGTCGAATATATTTGGACATTGTCCAATAGGATCCGCTCCAACCTGAATTAGGTTCCCATTGTCCTACGCGAAATCCTAATCCGCAGTCACTACCCCAATATGGTAAACCAGCCTTGCGATGGAGTGATATCGTTTGCCAGCATCTCGAACGCATCGTAACGCGTATAATCCCAGTATGGATCCCGAATGCCTTGGTATACACCTGCTAGCCAATCTTCCGTACGAGTCTTGTCGTCGAATATCATGTCTATTGTAATAATATCGTCTGGTGCATTGTCTATAAAATCCGTGCATCCATTTAAGCACATACATAATGTCGCTAAACCAATATACTTGCTAAATTTCATTTTTTTATTTTTTTATTTTTAGAAATTAATATCAAAACCTGCTGAAAATGATTTCATTATCGGGTATTTTGTTCCTACGGATGTGTCGACTTCAGATCCCATAAGTCAAATTTTGAGAATGTGAACAGATTACTACCTTTTGCATATAAACGAATGTTCGACAGGCCAATTTGTCGTACCCAAGATTTCGGGAGCGTATAGCCGATCTCTATATCTTTCACTCGGAGAAAACTCATGTTTTCCAACCACCATGTAGAGTTTCGAACATTATTCTCGCTTTTCCCCCATGTCAAACGTGGGTAATATACATCTTGGCTTGGATTTTCAACGGTCCAACGGTCTTGATAGTTAGTCAGGATATTTCCCATGGCCCCCATTGTTTCACCAGGGGTAAACTTGTTGCTGCATCCTCCTTTAAATCCGTATGTCATCCCATTCCCTTGGAAGAATATGTTAAAATCTAGATTCTTATAGCGAAAATTGGCACCGAAGCCGTATACGATCTGAGGGTTGTATGTTCCTCCTATGGCAGTCTCGTCCAATGAACTGACAACGCCATCCCCATTCACGTCTTTATATTTGATGTCACCGGGGCGAACCGGACCGAATGTATGGGTAGGAATATCCTCGTTTACAACGTAACCGCCATTCTCGGCAATCAGATAATCTCCGTTGGCATCTTTTTGGAAATCATCAAAAAGTAAACAGGCCTTCGTCGACTAATCCAAATAACTGGTTGACTTTTTTCGCCTGTCCGTTGACGATTCGTCCCCATGACGCCTAATGCCTCATCCTGTTCGATGATTTTGTTCTGGGCGTATGTAAAAAGATCCCCGGAAGCCGACGTATAAATCTTTATTGATTTGTTTGTTTACGTCTAATGCTAGGTCGATCCCCCTGATTATTTACTTTCCCATAATTAGCCCATGGTGTATTTCTAAATCCTGCTGATGTCGGAATATTATTTCGTTTCATAAAGATATTATATCTGTGTTCAAAGAAATAGTCCACTTGGAAGTCGATCATATTCCAGAGGCCCAATTCGAAACCTGCATTTGTTTTCGATACGGTTTCCCATGTCAGATTAGGAATTCCGAAATCACCTTCAAAGCGAGAATTCCGATGATAATATTGTCCGTTGGTTCCCCAGTCATAACCCGTTCCGTCTTCTCCCAATGTTGTCTGGTAAGCAAAGCGACGTCCGTCTAATTGGTCGTTCCCTGTCAAGCCGAATGAACCACGAAACTTGATTTTGCTGAACGTGTCTTTGTATGGTTCCATGAACTTTTCTTCCGAAAGCAAGTAACCAATTGCTACGGACGGGAAAAATCCGAAGCGATATCCTTTGGCAAAATTCTCTGATCCGTTATAACCGAAATTAAATTCTGCAATATATCGATTGTCATATGTGTAAGATGCTCGTCCGGCGATACCCATGCGGCGATAAGGTACGATGTCGTACGATTCTTCAAATTGCTGGTAATCCCGTTGGTTATACAAGAACAAACCTTCAACCTGATGTTTCCCGAATGTCCTTTCATAATTCAAATTCAGTTCTACATAAGTTGCTTTGTTTCCCCAATCATTATTTTCGGAAGTGCTCAAAAATTGTTGTCCGTAACTGGATATGTTCAAAATTAAATTACCATTTTCATCGCGTTGGGTAGCCGGTTGATACAAGTCTGTGTGTTTTTGAACGAGTAACGCCTGACCAAGAATAGCGATCAAATGAGAAAATACCCCTTTATTTTCAGTCCAGGAGTAATAAATTTCAAATCTTGCTCTAATGCGAACAACGATTCGATTTTACTTTGAGAGGTTGTTGCATATCCTTTTGAGTAACCTGTACATACGGTTTCACTCGTTGATTGACTACTGGAAAATAGATATTATCATCTTCTTTATAATAGGCCGGATGTATGAATGGAGGGGTCTCGAATGCTCCCGAAAATGCATCATCGGAAGATATTGCCATTTTATTCATCTCCTGTAAATAGCCACCGACACTGACTGTCAATTGCGTTGTTTTTTTGTGATATTGATGTCTACATTCGAGCGTAAGTTGAATTTGTTTAGATGTGTTCCACTGTTCCAACTTTTGACTCTTGTCGCGTTCGAAAATACCTTGTTCGCCATAATATGATCCGACCACTGCATAGCGTAAAATGTCAGAACCTCCGTTGACAGTAATATCTGCACGTTGATTCATGGCAAAATCTTTCGTAATCAGATCCATCCAATTTACATCCGGGTATAAATCCGGATCAGTTCGATTTATGTAGTGATCAATGGTTTCTTGCGAATAGGGAGATTGCTGTTGACCGTTATCTTTTTTTGCTATTTCATTCAATAATGTCAGATACTCTGCTGAACCGATGTATTGGGGTAATTTTGTTGGTTGAGTAAAACTTTGTTCGAAATGGACATTGACTGTAGGTTTTCCTAATTTCCCACGTTTAGTTTGCACCAAAATAACGCCGTTTGCTCCACGTACACCATAAACGGCTGAAGCAGATGCATCTTTTAACACAGAAAATGATTCGATTTCAGCAGGGTTCAAGTCATCGAGTGTTCGTTCGATGCCGTCGACTAATACTAAAGGACTGGTTCCTGCTCCTTGGAAAGATGAAATACCTCGTATCCAGAAATTGGAACCGTCCGCTCCCGGTTCTCCCTGCACGGCACCATTACGTGTTGCTCCTCCCGTAGTCAGCGGGACAGAGGGGTCACCGAGGGGGTGCCGGGGCCAGGGTGGGCGTGTCGGGGAGGATGGTGTGTCCTCGCCGGAGGGGGTTGGCCCGAAATAGATGAGGCCGCCAATGGTGCCGTCATACTCTGACAAGAGCTTTTTGGAGGTGGCGCCGGGGTCGTAGAGCTGGGCGTCCTCGCCCACCACCTGCGCGATGGGGGACGAAGTGGCCGCTGTAGTTGACCCGGGCGATGACATAGTAGCCGCTGCTGATCAGGTTGCTGACCTGGGACACCACGTCGCTGAAGGGCGTGGACGGGAGAAGAAGGTCTTGGTTGACGAAGTAGATAGTTACGTATTGCTCTGGCACTACCATAACCAATCATAACTACCCTCATCAATGAGCTGGCTGTCCCTTCCATCTTCACATTGATAGCGAACGCCCATTTACTTAAAAAATCTCTGCTCACGCATACCTATAGAGTAATTCAAAAAAATCGCTGCAGTATTAGGTTACATCGTAACAATTCCTGATATTTACCATTTATATCAGTAATATTACCTTTACTCTCCTGCCCTTTTACACGAACAGAAAAGGCCCGCATAACAGTCTCGCCTGTCTTGTCCACAGTAACGACACCCGAAATCGTATTTGTTCTGTGCCATCGAAGTAATGGCAAAACAATAACATCACACATGTAATTAGTGATTTTTCTTCTGGCCTTTGTATTGATTTAAAATTCTTGCAAACATACTGAGAAGCTGACCTCGCCAAACAAGCTACCACAAGAGTGGCCTCACAGTTCACCGGAGGGGTACATCATTACTACTACTGTATAACATAACGACAG
>VOFJ01000808.1_pt1 | contig 10350 bp, 15 predicted proteins | sample 5384081 | NCBI WGS metagenome assembly VOFJ01 (sample SAMN12384729, study PRJNA508395) | human gut metagenome | isolation source: healthy gut I | host: Homo sapiens | reverse complement strand
CGAGATGTGACAACAATAAAACAGGAAAATACGATTTGGTAAATTGTCATTGTACAATATTGAACAATCACTAAATATCGGCACAATTTTAATTTAGTGCCGATATTTAGTAGATGATGACAAAAAGGTTATTTACATATAGATTGTTTTAAATAAATACAAATTTTTCGGCACTATTCAGAAATAGTGCCGAAAATTGCTACTATATTTGCAGGCAAAAACAGGATATAATATGAGTAACAAAACAACGACATCCATACTTGAATACGCTGAAGTACACCGTGATTTCAGCATGGATGACTTGTTTGCCTATCTTCACGAAAAAGGTTGGCATAAGCAAGTCTTCCTTGTCATGGTATCTGTTCAAGCTCGTGAATGAAAATGCATTGGTCAGAACCCGACGCGGAATGTATGCTAAAGTCATGAAACAGTCCTTTGTTCCTAAACTCATAGGTGAAGTAAGAGAAATTTACGATTCGTTGCTGGTCAATTTCCCATTTGCGAAGTTCTGCGTCTATCAGGGGGGATATTATCGCAACCTTGCAGCATCACCTTTCTTCCAACCGTGTTGTCTATGTGGAAACAGACAGGGATTCGGCAGAAACGGTTTTCAACTTTTTTGAAAGACGGGAACCGTGACGTCTATCTGCGACCGGACAAAGATATGATTTACCGATATGTAGATATGGACAGCCGTGTCTTTTTTTGTGAAAAAAATTTGGTCTCGGAAGCTCCTTTGCAGAAAGTATCAGATGTACCGATGCCTACACTGGAAAAGCTGTTGGTGGATATATTGAGGGATGCGGATTTCTTCTACCTACAAGGCAGTGAAAGCGAGCATATCTTTGAAAATGCCTTTAATCTGTACGCTGTCAATCGAAATCGGGCTATTCAGGTATGCCGGCAGACGTAAAGGCAAAAAGAAATATTGTCCATATTAGAAAATCTGAACATAAAATGATAAAGAAGGAGTGTTTTACGGCAGAATGGATCGAACAGGTTTCATCCGAATTGCACTATAATGATAAAAATCTGATAGAGAAAGTAATCCGTGCCCTGTCCCTGCTTGAAATGCTGGTTAAAGCCGGGTGTCCACTGGTTTTTAAGGGGAGGAACGGCACTTATGCTCATACTTGGGAAATCTGCTCATCGTCTGTCAATCGACATTGATCTTATCTGTCCCCCTGGAACCAACATTGAAGACTATCTGAAATCATTTGCCGATTTCGGCTTCATCAATCTGGAACTTGTGGAACGCAAGCAACGGGATGATGCGGATATTCCCAAGAGCCATTCCAAGTTTTTCTATCAGATTGCATACCGAAATGACACCGATGCACAATCCTATATCCTGCTGGATGTACTCTACGAGGACATTCATTATTTCCGTACCCAACAAATAGCTATCAACTGCCCGTTCATACGGTTGGAAGGAAAACCATTGATGGTAACAGTCCCGTCCGCAGAAGATATTTTGGGCGATAAACTGACGGCTTTCGCTCCCAACACAACTGGAATACCTCATTACAGGAATGGAAGGTCCTGTTCGATGGAGATAGCCAAACAGCTTTATGATGTGGGGCGGCTGTTTGAAAATGTTTCAGACCTGCAGATTACCAAAGAAGCGTTCCGTAAGATTGCGGTGGTCGAACTTTCATACCGGTCTTTCGGAACGGACATAGGGCAAGTTTTTCAATGACATCCGCCAAACGGCACTTTGTATCTCCACACGGGGAAAAGCCGGAGAAGGGAGACTTCGACCTGATACAAGACGGAATCATCCGTGTCAAATCATTCATGTACAAAGCGTTATCTGATAGACCATGCCATTATTGATGCAGCAAGAGCGGCTTATTTAGCCACGTTAATTGAAAAGGAATCAATGAAATAGAATCTTATTCCAACAACCCTGCCGATATAAAGGATATGGTCATCCGACCTTCGCTGCCCAACAAACTGAATAAGCTGAGAAGCAACCTACCGGAAGCCTACTACTATTGGGCAAAAACGAGTGAGTTATTGGAAGCATGAAGTTTTACGAACATCGAATGGAAAAGATAAAAGCCGTATTCAACTGGAGCGGGGAAAAGACTCCGCGCATGCCCTTTGGCGAGCTCGTCAATCGGAGCTATACGACATCGTTGCCCTGCTCACCACAATCAATCGTGACTCGCAACGCTCCAGCATGCACGGTATCCCACTCCCCTTGCTTCAGGCACAAGCAGACAGTATAGGTATTCCCCTGCATATCGTGAATCTCACACCCCAGGGGAACCTTGAAAATTACGCAAGGCCATGACTTGCGCAGCCCTACATTTCAAGGAGCAAGGAGTAACCCATTTTATTTTCGGGGATATTTACTTGCACGATGTCCGTGCCTACAGGGAGCGACAACTCGCACCACTCGGAATAGAGGTTGTGGAGCCGTTATGGGGAGTAGTCTCCTCGGAAATCGTCATGCAGCAATACCTCGCTTCCGGACTGAAGACGGTCATCGTGACCACGCAAGCCGATGGCTTGGGAATGGATGCCATCGGTCGCGAGGTAGATGCCGACTTTATTGCCTCTCCCCCAAAAATGGATCACAACGGAGAAAACGGAGAATACCACACGTTCTGCTACGACGGACCGATATTCTCCTCACCCGTACTTTTCCGACTGGGAACTCCTTTAGCCAAAGTTATGACATCCGGCGAGGATGGCACGATTCAAACCTATACTTATTGTTTTGCCCATCTTTCCGCCGAACCATAACACGGATTACATTTTGCAATCATAAATCAACAATATGGAAAACAAAGGATATATACATGTCTATACTGGCAACGGGAAAGGAAAGACAACGGCCGCATTTGGGCTTGCCATTCGAGTTTTGTGTGCCGGAGGAAGCGTCTTCATCGGACAATTCGTAAAGAACATGAAATATAATGAAACCAAGATCGAACATCTGTTTAACAACGTCCGCATCCAGCAATTCGGTCGGGGGTGCTTTATTGAAAAGAAGCCGGCACAAGAAGATATTGACGCAGCTTATGCGGGATTGGAAAGCTGCAAACAAATTCTCGCTTCGGGAGAGTATAATCTGGTCGTGCTCGATGAACTAACCATTGTCCTGTATTACGAGTTGCTTTCTATTGAGGAGGTATTGACGGCGATTTCTCGACGACATTCCGGGACAGAGTTGGTAATCACGGGACGGTACGCTCCGGCAGAATTGATCGACATAGCCGACTTGGTCACGGAGATGCGAGAAGTCAAACATTATTACACGGAAGGCGTCCTCTCCCGCAACGGGATAGACCGTTAGAGTCCGATCTCCCTACTCGGTCTTGGTTTCACAATCATTCAAATAAAAAATTACGATAAGTTCCAAAATGAAAAAGTTCCCTGTTTTAATCGAAAACCACATCACCTAATGACACTCTTTTCGATTAGCGTTTGGCGACATAAACACTCTTACAACAGTCTGCTCAAAGCTGAAATGCACTCCTGCTGTGTAGTCCGGATGTAATCGAAAAAACGACCGACGGATCGACACTCTTGCCATTTAGCTTGCAGGTGACGTGCAAGTGCTCGCCTGTACTTCGTCCGGTCGAGCCGGTAATACCGACGGCATCGCGGGGACGGACTACCGTACCCTTGGCGGCCAGCACCCGTGAAAGGTGGCAATAGCTGACGGTGTAATTTCCGTGCCGCAGTGTCACATACTTGCCGGACGTCTTGTCCTGTCCCACTTTGACGACCACCCCCTCCATCATGGCCAATACCTGCTCGCCCCGTGCGTGCAGGTCGATACCGCCGTGGAACTTCCTCTTCCCGGTAAACGGGTCTTTCCGGTAGCCGTATGGCGATGTAATTCTGATGCGCTGCAATGGATAAGACACACTGAGATAACGGTCAATCCACAACTTCTTACTTTCATCGGCAGGTTTTGTCGAAGTCTCCTGTGCAGGAGCCATGCTTTCGGGTGTCGGCTCCGGCTTTTTCATACCCTCCTGCAAGGCTTCTACCTTGTATCTTTCTGGTGTCTTGGCAATCGTGTTGAACTGCGCCTGAACGGGCATCGTGCAGAATGAAATACCCGATATTGCTATCAGTAGAATTTTTCTCATTCGGCAAAGTTATAACGGGAATTTTCATGTCGGAAACAAACTACCGTCATTTCTTGTATTGGTTTGATATTTTGCGTCTATTAGTACGATTTTGATTAGATAATTGTACTAATGAAGATAAAAACAGCATATTACAACCATTTATATAGCTGTATTTTTGTCCGTCATAATAAGATGTCTCTATCTTTGTATAGTACAATTTTATAATATGAATATAGTATGAAAAAAGTTCAGATTGAATTTGACGAATTACCTTTTCCGGCACTGGAACGATTCGGTCTCACACGGGAGATGATCGAGGATTTGCCGATGCGTGTGTTGGACGACATCTGCAATGGTCGGCATTCTCCCGTGCTTCCCGTGCGTGTCACGGACGAGCATGGCGGGCAAATCGAGAGCCGCAGCCGCTTTGCCTTTATCCGCATGGACGACGGTCAGGTGGATGTGGTGTTCTATCCGGCACTGAAATCCTCTCCACTGGAGCGGTATGACGAAGCGCAGCAGAAACAGTTGCTCGACGGCAAGGCGATTGTCGCCGACGTGGAAATGGCGGACGGCCGGAGCAGCAAGGCTTTCGTGCAGATTGACACCGAGACGAAACAGGTGATGTATGTCCCCACGCCCATCATCGCACGCAACCTGAAAGTGCTGGCCGAGGTCATGCGCCTCGGTGCGGTAGAGGTAAACGGGATGCAGCACGGCGAGCCGCTGACGGTAGTCGTGGGCGGCGAGCCTGCCACAGTGGGCATCGACCTTCATGCCAAGACCGGCATCCGCTTCTGTTCGGGCGACGCGCAGCAATGGCGCAACCAGCCCAAGCGCGAGTGGGACAAATACACCTTCGGGTGCTACGGCTGCTGGGTCATGGACGATGACGGCAACCTTGACTACGTTCCGGAAGAGGACTACACCGAGGAGCTGTGGAACGAACAGAAGAAGAGCGGCGAGCGCAACCGTGCGACAGCTCTCCACAAGTAAAACATCAATCCGTAGATTATGGCACAAAACGAATATTATCCCGAAGAGGTACTTGTCGGGAAGATGCAGAGCGGCGAATACGGCTGGCTCGATTACGTCAATCATTTCTCCGCCGACTGGCAGGTGGAATACGCCCGTTACTGCGAGGAAAAGGGGCTTGCTGTCGGCAACGAATCCGCTGCCGAGTTTGTCCGCTTCAAGGACGAACAGTTGGAGGCGGCAATGGAACGCGGCGACGCATAACGAAAACAATCCGACTATGGCGATACGAACGAATACCAATCCCCGGCAGATGGACTTGCAGCCCGAAATGCGCAATATGCTGATGCGTAACGGCCTGCAAGCCCATATTGCGATTGATGGTTCAGGGTATCGGCTGATTGTGCAGGGGCATGATTCTCCGCTGCTGGTCTATCCGATAAGCGAACGTCAGATGTTGGCACTCACGGACTGGGGAACCAATACGGCCAACAAGAAAGCCTACAACGTGCTCACGAGCATCGTGGGCAAAGACTTCTATATGCCCAAGAACTTTGTCCATGCCCGCAATGCCAACGGGCGTGTGGCTATGGGGCTGCACGGCTACCGCATTGGCATCGGCGAGTACGGTCGCATGGGACGGATGGGAATGCCCCCGCCGTTCCTCGGCTGGACGCCACGCAACCAGTGGGGCTTCCACCTGCGCAGGGTCGGCGGCCAACTGTTCTTTCCGGGGCCGTCCATCGTACCCGAACGTCCCGACGGGCGCATGAAGCCCGGCGAGTTGCAATCGGGCGGTTACGGATTCTATTACAAGAGGCATCAACAAGCGCAACCCGTACAGCAACGGGACGTGCTGCAGGACAGGCGGTCATCACGCCGATGGTCAGCCGTCCGCGCAGCGGGGAACCGGCACGGCCGTACAAGGAGCTTATAGCCTCTCCGGTCTATTTTTCCAACGAGAAATGGGCGGAGTGCCTTGCCTCGCACGGTCTTGTCGTGGATGCGGAAAGGCGGACGCTGACCGTGCAGTCGGAAAGCGTCCAAGCCGATATGGTCTATGACCTGACGGAAGAGGAAGTGAGGACACTGGTTGCCGCACCCATCGAGGAACAACCCGTAGAAAAACGTCTGGAACTGCTGAACGGCATTATCGGGGCTGACTTTTCCGACAAAGTGACGATGGAGGCTCTCAACAGCGATCAACGCATCGCTATCGGTCTGCATCCCGAAGTACAGCAGGATTTGGAACAACGCCAACGGCAGGAGCAGGAGGCTTTCATGCCGGTGGAAACCTCGCTGCAACAGCAAGAGGAATCCATACAGGGCTATGTCGGTGCGGCAGTGGACGGGCGTGACCTCCAGTTTCTGAATGAAAACAAGGGATGGTATCGGGAAGAGAAGCACGGGCGGGAAGTTGAAGTGAGCCAGATAGCCGTTCAACCGGCACAAACCGAGGGGAAATACAGGATGACCGCTGTTATCGACGGTCAGGCTATCAGCCATGAGATAACCCAACGGGACTACGACAAGTTCCTTGCTGTGGATGATTATCACCGGATGAAGCTCTTTTCCAAGATTTTCAGCGAAGTGGACATGAAAACACGCCCGGAAGCACAACGGGGGCTCGGTACGAAAATCTTTGCCGCCCTCACCGCAGGTACGGTAGTCGCTGCGGGTGTCGCACACGGCATCCACCATCACTGCCATGCCCCGGAGTTCTACGGCGAGTGTTTCGGCGGTCCGCCACGCCCGTACTTCAAGCCGGGTGTCGATACGCCGAGGGATGTGGCCATCCGTTGTTTCGAGGCAGAGATGAACCGTGAAATCAATGATATGAGAATGGGGAGGTAAACCATGAGAGAGGGCGAACTGACTTATGACGATTTTCTGCGCAGGCTGAACATTCAGGACGTGCTTATCGACGCGGGCTATCACCTGAACCGGCGTGACGGCCTGCGCTATCCCTCGTATGTCCGGTTGGACAGCGAGGGGCGGCGCATCCGCAACGACAAGTTCATTGTCACGCAGCAAGGGAAATGCTGTTTCAAACCGCAACAGCAGAAGTCGTATAACATCATTTCCTTTATCAAGGAGCATCCGCATTTTTTTGCGGAATACCGTGCAGGCGTGTCTCCCGACCGACTGGTAAACCTTGTCTGCAACCGGTTGCTGAACCATCCCGTCGCTGACCGGGACATCCGGATTATCCAGCCTAAACGGGATGTGAAGCCCTTTGACGTAGCGGATTACGACATTCACCAGTTCAATCCGCAGGATCGGGCGACACAAAAGAAGTTCTATCCGTTCTTCAAGCATCGGGGCATCGACCTTTACACGCAGTATGCCTTTCATCGGAACTTCTGTCTGGCGACGAAACACCGTGAGGACGGCATGAAATACACCAACCTCGCCTTTCCGCTGACCGTTCCGAAAGATACGGGACAGGTTGTCGGTCTGGAAGAGCGAGGGCGCCCTCGCATGGATGGCAGCGGCAGTTATAAAGGGAAGGCGGAAGGGAGCAATTCGAGCCAAGGGCTATGGATTGCCAGCCCAGCCAAAACTACGCTTACCGAAGCCAAGCATATCTACTGGTTCGAGAGTGCCTACGACGCGATGGCCTATTACCAGCTTCATCAGGCCAACGACAAGGATTTGCGGAAAGCGGTCTTCGTATCTACCGGCGGCAACCCGACGGTGGAACAGATGCGGGGTGTCCTCACGCTCTCGCTTCCTGCCAAGCAACACATCTGTTTCGATACCGACCTTGCGGGAATCGAGTTTGCCAAGAACCTGCAACAGGAGATGTACCGGGCTGTCCGTTCCACCATCGAGGAGACACCGGAGCGGAAGCCTTATCTGGATTCCGTTGCTGACGGCAAGAACCTCGATGAAGGAGACATAGACCTGCTGCCCGACGCTTTGCGGTCGAGCTACGGGAAATATGAATCCGCATGGGAAGAAGCCATGTCGATGCGTTCGAGCGGCCTGTGCCATCCGGACGACATACGGGAACAGACGGATATCATGAACGGAAATTACAAGGAGTTCCGTGAAGGATTGCGGGAGTTCCTCGGTCTGGACAAGGCGAATGACGCCTCTTTTGTCCGTGAACAGCCTACCTATCCCAACAAGGACTGGAACGAACAGCTTTTGGCCGGGCAGAAACAGGAAGAGACGGTCGATGAGACACAGGCGAGAGAACAGTCACCGGAAGAGGAACAACAAACACACTTTCGCCGATGATGACCGATGCACCCACAGGACATTTCCAAAGTATCGTGCTGCAACCGCACGCCGGACAGTTCGTTATCGACGAGCTGCCCGCAATCGTATTGTGCTGTGCAGCATGGGTGTACGGTGGCATGGAGGGACTGCCTCTGACAGCTCTTGCCGTATCGGTTGCCGCATTGCTTTCTTTGGCATTGCTGTACCGTTTCATCTATCTGCGCCGGACACGCTACCACATCGGCAGCGAGCAGCTTATCAGCCGGCATGGGGTGCTGTCCCGGAAGACGGACTACATGGAACAATACCGTATCGTGGACTTTGTGGAACACCAAAGCCTCATGCAGCAGCTTTGCGGCCTAAAGACGGTACGCATCTTCTCGATGGACAGGAATACACCCCGGCTTGATTTGGTAGGCATCAGACACAACTTCGATGTGGTAACGCTTATCCGGGAACGGGTCGAGTATAACAAACGAAAAAAGGGAATATATGAAATCACGAATCATTAGCCTGGTCATTTTTGCCGTCTGCATGATGCCACACTGGGCGAAAGCACAATCACGGCGTCCAATCCGTTGGAATGGATGGCGTTGGCCGAGGGCAACGAGGTTATCAATGACCAGATAGAGAAACAGATAAACGGTCAGACGAAGACAGCGATGCTGCAGAACAGCATCGCCGCCGAGTTCAACCGCATCCACAAATGGGAGAAGCAGTATAACAGCTATCTCAAGACGGCAAGCGGCTACGCTTCGTCGCTGAAAGCCTGCACCCATCTCTACAACGACGGCGTGAGAATCTTTCTCACGTTAGGGAAACTGGGCAACGCCATCAGGAACAACCCGCAGGGCATCGCCTCCATGAGCATGAACAATCTGTATATCGAGACGGCAACGGAACTGGTATCGGTCTTCACGCTCCTGAATGACGCAGTGGCCAAGGGCGGCAAAGAGAATATGCTCACGGGTGCGGAACGCAGCAAGACCTTGTGGGCGTTGAACGACAAACTTTCGGCTTTCAGCCGGAAGCTGCACCTGCTCTACCTGAGCATACGGTACTATACCCTCAATGACGTGTGGAACAATGTGACGGCCGGGATGCTCGACCGCAACAACGGGGAGGCGGCACGGATGGCCATGTCCCGTTGGCGCAGGGCTGCCGTCCTTGCACGATAAAAACGGAACAGACGATGAAACGGACGATTTGGATAGGAATCTTATTGCTGTGCATCGGTATCGGCAAGGTACGGGCGCAGAACGACCCCGTGCTTGCCGGAATGATCCTGCTCTATACCGACAAGGCGGAAAAGGAGCTGAAGAACCAGGAGAAGGTCATGCTGATGCAGACCACCGGACACCTGTGGACGAAAGAGGAAGTGAAAGCCACGACCGACCTGCAACGGGAGTTCAACAGCTATCTGGACTCTTTCCGGTCGATAGTCTGCTATGCGGCGCAGATATACGGTTTCTACCACGAAATATCGAAACTGACGGACAACATGGGTGACTTTACCAGACAGGTGAGCCGGAACAGCTCCCATGCGTTGGCCGTCGCCCTCTCCACGCAACGGAACCGGATTTACCGGGAACTGATCATGAACAGCGTGGAGATTGTGAACGACATCCGCATGGCGTGCCTTTCGGACAACAAGATGACGGAGAAGGAGCGTATGGAAATCGTATTCGGCATCCGTCCGAAGCTCAAGATGATGAACAAGAAACTGCAACGGCTGACCAAGGCGGTGAAGTACACGACAATGGGCGACATCTGGCGTGAAATCGACGAGGGAGCGCGTCCGGTGGTCGACAAACGGGACATAGTGGAAACTGCCAAGCTACGCTGGCGGCAGATTGGAAGAAATGTAAGACCTTAAAAACAGACAACGTATGGGCGTTTGGAGTACACTATTGAAATATGGCGGCAAGGCCATGAAAGGTGTCGGTACGGCTACAGCGACTACCGGCAAAAGTATGGGTAAGGCAGTGCTGCACCCTTCGCAGACCTTGCGTGGCGCGGGTCAGGCCGTCAAGACGGCGAGCAATATTTTTAT
>VOFJ01003319.1_pt1 | contig 10351 bp, 9 predicted proteins | sample 5384081 | NCBI WGS metagenome assembly VOFJ01 (sample SAMN12384729, study PRJNA508395) | human gut metagenome | isolation source: healthy gut I | host: Homo sapiens | reverse complement strand
CTCGGTAATACTTCGTTCGGTTACGTATTGCTAGCTACATATAACTGATTGGCTGATAGTGGATCATAATCTTTTATCAGATTTGGATACTTATGAAAACGTTCCATGACAGAGTTGTTACCGGCCGATAAACCCTGGAATGTCTGATCAACAAACCATTGTCGCGTAGCAAGTCAAAAAACTTATCGCGCCTATATCCAAATCAGGATGTATCTTGGTTTTTAGGATATGATACAACTTACGACCACCTAAAACCGGTTGGTCTGACGCAGGCTGTTTACCATTTTAAGGATTATTTCCTCACACAACAATTCCGATTGTAACTGTTTTTTCTCTCTTATAATAGGCTTGCTTGCTATACCCAAACAACGAACAACAATCAGGGATACTTATTTCCGGCTGATTGTCATGAAGCCTTTTCACTGCTTGGTGCCAGAGTTTTTTCGGATATCGATGTTATAGTGTTCATTGGCTAGTTCTATTAGGATTTCCATCGCACGGCGATGAGCTTGCTCATGCTTCAGTTCCTTCTCTTTATCCTTTAACTCCAACTCTTTTTGTTTGAGGGCGCGTTCCAGTTCTTTGATCCGTTTGGAAAGATCCGATTCGTTTTCTGTCATTTTTATTGATCGCTTTTTGAGTTTCAGTGGTTTTATTGACACTGATGATTGTCTTTTTGCCTCAAATTTACGAATCCAATGCGATATTACCGTAGGGTCGCTTATGGAATATTTAAAGGCGATCTCTTTACGGCTTACTCCTAAGCGATATTCACCTATAGCTGCTAGGCGAATCTCCAAAGGATAAGGTTCACCCTTGCGACGAGTCAATGACTTCTCTTTTTTCATCTTTGTTGACTTTTATGAAGTCAACCTATTTCAGGACGAGACATCCTTTTACCTCACGGGAGTAAAAAACAATCCGGCAAACAGTATGATTCTTCCTGAATGTGTTGTACATTTGTAGCCATCTACTATCCAGTGGATTGAGCGGGAGAAACAACGTAGGCATCCTCATCTTGACCTGTTCGGCGATGAACGCCGTAAGTGTGAGAAGGAGCGTATGGATGCGGAAAGGCTTTTCCATACTTTCCGTTTACAGCCAAAAAAACAGCCATCGGCAAAAAAGATGCCAAAACAAGGCATAAAAGCACCTCCAACATGGCGGATAAACATCCACACACCCCCGGAAAGGTCTCGCACAGACCCGGGTCTGCACCTCTCCTACACCCGGGTCTCCGTGGTGGGTACACCCGGGTCTCAAGCGGCTTTGCAAGCTGTTTTTGACAAAAGAAAAGCCTGTCTTGATGAAAAAAGAAGCCGTTTTAACATGTTTCGCATCTGTTTCCGAACGGTCTCTGTTTTTATCGTACAATTGACACACAAGAAGTTATCGTTTTTTACCATGATGGTTATGACAGATGAATGGCAGTACAAAATAGCAACTATCATGCCATAACATATTGGTTTAAACCGATATACAGGCGGATATGATAGTATGATGGTTGGTTTTGCAAAACATTTATATGAAATGGCTGCTGCCGTTCTTATTGCTGAATTGTGATGTGGATGTCTGCAAGATTGATAAAACAGAAAAAGCACACTTGTCATACAAACAGAGTGCCGGAAAGGAGGTTTCACTCCATCCTTCCCGGCACTTTTTTAATATAATATATTCAGGTAAACTTCCTTTGGTCGCTTTCTGATCAAGCCAAAAGGAATCCGCCCCCACTATTATTTCACCAATTTCAATTCCTCGATCAACCGCGGGCATTTCCCCCACTTGTCGATCATGTAGAGCACATAGCGTATGTCGACGCTGATCGTGCGCTGCAAATCCGGTTCGAAGGCGATGTCGCCGCTCATCGCTTCCCAGTTGCCATCGAAGGCGAGGCCGATCAGGCGGGCGTTCTTGTCGAACACCGGGCTGCCGGAGTTACCGCCTGTGATGTCGTTGTTCGAGAGGAAGCAAAGCTGCAATTCGCCGTCCTTGTTGGCATACTGGCCGAAGTCCTTGCTACGGATCAAGTTGAGGATTTCGGGCTGCACCCAGAACTCGTCGCTTTCGGGGTTTTCCTTTTCGAAGATCCCCTTCTGGGTCGTATAGTAATCATACCAGGCAGCATCGTACGGACGGTAGCCGCCGATGGAACCGTAGCTCACACGCATCGTAAAGTTGGCATCCGAAGCGAAAGCCTTCTCCGGGTGCATCTCTTTCAGGCCAGCAAAATAGAGGCGTTCGCCCTTAGCGATATCGTAATAAGAATCACCCGTGAGCTGTTGCAATTCGAAAAGGGAGATGAGGGACGGACAGGCTCAACTCGGCAGCCGGGTCCTTCTTCAGCTTCGCATATTTCTTCGGGTCCTTCAGCATGGAGGCGATATTGTCGTAAGACAGGATGGATGTCTTCTTGAATACATCGGCGGCATACTTTTCATAATCGCCTTTATACTTTTTGTCCACCTTCTTGTAGATATCCGGAAGATTCTCTGCCGGAACCCGTTCCTTTACGATCTTCATCATAGCCGCCAGCACCTTCCGGTCGAGGCTTGCGTCATAATCCTTGAAGAAAGACTTGATATTGTCTTCGAGGAAGATATCGATTTCTTCAGGGGTAGAACCTTTCACATCCACGCTCTGGATCATGCGCGCCAGCTTCACGATCTCGGCGCCGCTCAGGAACGCTTCGCCCAGGTAGGTGGAGATCTTCTTATATTCACTGGAAGAAGTATATCCCTTTTCCAGAAGACTCAACACGTCGCCGTACACCTCTTTACGCTTTGCATCCTGTGCCACCCAGGCGGCAAAAGCGGCTTCCTCTTCGCGCTTTCGGTCGATCACTTTCAGGTTGGCCAGCCCCTTGTTCATACCGATCGAGTTTTTCCAGTAGTTGGAGCTGCCGGCATATTTGGAAGCATATTTGATGCGCACCTCGTCGCTCTTCAACATCGCGTCTTTCCAAATCGCCTGCTTGATGCCACGCACTTCGATGCGAGGCTTGTTGCTATCCTCGATACGCTGCTGCACACCCCATGAACAAAGGTAGCGGTCCGTGCTGCCGGGGAAACCGATCGTCATCGCATAATCCTTGTCCTGATAACCTTGCAATGACACTTCAGCCACGTATTTAGGCTGGTATGGCTTATTATCCTTGCTGTAGGCAGCCGGCTTGTTGTCGGCTCCGGCATATACGCGGAACACGGAGAAGTCGCCCGTATGGCGCGGCCACATCCAGTTGTCCGTATCGCCGCCGAATTTTCCGACCGAACTGGGCGGAGCGAATACCATGCGGACATCATTGAAGACATCATAGACGATCAGGAAATACTTGTTATTATTGTAGAAAGGCACGACATCGGCAGCCTGGAACTCCGTGTTTCCTACAGAATCGGCCATCGCCTGCCCGATCGAGTCGGCTGCGGCCAGACGCAGGTGCTCTTCCTTGATCGAAGCTATCTGTGAATTAATGCGATCGCTCACATCCACCGTCTCACGCAGGTAGCGGACCGTCAGGCCCGGGACCGGCAACTCTTCTTCCTTACTCTGGGAAACGAAACCGTCTTTCAGGTAGTCGTGTTCCACACTGCTTAACTGCTGGATCGAACCGAAACCACAATGGTGGTTGGTGAAAATCAGTCCTTCATTAGAGACGGTGATACCGCTACATCCTCCTCCGAAGATCACCACGGCATTGGCTACACACGGGTCAGTTTCACTGTACAATTGTTCGTAAGACGGAGTAAATCCCAACTCCTTCATCCTCTCCAGGTTTTGTTTATTCAACTCTTTCAGTACCCACATGCCCTCATCGGCAAACACTTGGCCTGAAGCAACGAGAAGCAGTAACACTGCCCACAACTTCTTCATACGATTCATTCTTTGTTCGTTATTCAATAATTAATTTGATTTTCTTTTGTTCTACACGCGCGGCAAGCCATTTCTTGATCTTTTCCTGTTCCGCCTCACGTACTTTTTCTTTGCTTTTCAGGTAGACTAACAGGACAGTATCGGGTTTAATGCTATCCATATCCATCAGATAGGTATGCGCACAAGAGACTTCCTTGATATAAGGGAAAAGGACTTTCATTTCCGGCATCAGCTCGGACGTAAGATGATTGTAACTGTGATATTTGTTCAGGTCGCGTTTCAGCGAATCGATCTGGAGGGACTGCGCCCGAAGAACCTCTTCGCTATTCTTATACAAGTCCTGCATCAGCAGGCTTTTCAACTCGTTAATGTCGGTGGCTTCCTGACCGAAACCCTGCTGCACGACAAGGCCCACGTTTTTCAAGCCGTATTTCGGCATCTTGGCACGGGCGTTCGCAATCATCGTCTCCGGCACGGTCTCGCCGATCAGGACTACTTTCACCTCTTTCTTGTCGCTGGTATCGGTCACCGTCTTGCTCAATATCTGCGTGTTTGGGAAACTCAACTCATCCGCGACAAACGTCCGCACCCGGTCATTGAAGTAACTGGCCCGGATCAGGTTGTAGCTCAGGAAAAGGCTCGGCACGATGGTAAAGAAAACGATCACCCCGACATATCTCGTCACGATCTTCTCGCGCTGTTTGTTTAAAAAGACCTTCTTCGGGTATTTCAGCAGGCGGACCACCACGTAGGTAGCCAGACTGATAAACACCGTATTGATAAAATAGAGATAGAAGGCGCCGAAGAAATAATACAGGTTACCGCTCGCCAATCCGAATCCGGCCGTACAAAGCGGCGGCATCAAAGCCGTAGCGATCGCCACGCCGGGAATCACATTCCCCTTGCTCTTGGTCGAGCTCGCCACGATCCCCGCCAGGCCGCCGAAGAAGGCAATCAAGACGTCATAAACGGTAGGCTGCGTACGGGCCAGCAACTCGCTCTGCGCCTCGCTGATCGGGGAAATCAGGAAAAAGAGCGTCGAAGTGATGACGCTGAATACCGTCGCCGTGGCAAAATTACGGAAGGAACGCTTGATCAGGTCGAAATCGGAGATTCCCAGTCCCAGGCCGAATCCCATGATAGGCCCCATCAGCGGGGAGATCAACATCGCACCGATAATCACCGCCGTCGAGTTCGTATTCAAACCCAGCGAGGCGACAAAGGTCGCAAAGATCAGAACCCAAAGGTTCGTCCCTTTAAACTCTATGCCTTTCCGGATAGACTCGATCGTTTCGAGTTCATCCTCTTTTTCCTGACGGACATCGAAATTACGGACAAAGAAGTCCCTAATCTGCTTGTGCAACAATCCTTTTTCCATCCTATTAAAATCAACGTTTGTATACGAACATCCCGTAAAACGGCCTTTATAATGGCTAACACTCTCTCACAACCGTTTTAACACATCGCCTAAACCGCACAAAGATAGAAATAGTATCTCGAAATAAAAAATAAGAGCTGTGAACATAAAATAAGCGGAGTATATATCCTGATAATTATTGATTTTCACGTAACTTTGCAAACGCACAACACAGAAACGACAACGAACACTCTCAATTAATCCCGGTAAACAAGATGAAATACTACATTCTCCTGATATACTTACTCGCTTTTTCCCTCGCTACGGAGGGAAATACAGCAGTAAAAAGATTCACTGTCGGAAGCCTTGCCGTCAGCCTCTTCTCCTCTGCAAAAACTGGAAATCATGACTAATCTGATGGATCTTTCCCGACAGGAAGAACAGGTGGAATATGCCAAACAGCTCTATTGGCTCGCACTTGAAGAAGACGAAGACTATTATAAGGAAGCGGCCCTGACCGAAATCTTGCGCTTTTACGTGAATACCGATGCCAAAGACAGCGCAAAGGTGTATCTCGCCGAAGCCGAAAGGGAGCTGAAAGGGAAAGCACGCGATTTCCTTGTCACGTATATGAAAACGATCATGGATGTCCGTGTTGTCTATTACACCAAAGGCGAAGACCGGATGAAACTGATTGAAAAATACAAACTCCGCCTCGAAACGGAAAAAGACATGCCGGTTCTTGACAAAATATCGAACTATTATCTCCTCGGTATGGCGAACAGCAACCGGGTCGATCCGAAAAACCAGGATGCTATCTATAAAGAGGTATGTTATTACATGAACAACCTGATCGAACTGTCGGACAACATCCCGCTCCGCTATTCGTATCTGTTCCGTCTGAATACGCTCAACATACTGAGCCTTATGGAAGCGACTCCCGAAAATCGGGTGAAAGCCTCCCTCCGCTACTTGAACATGCAAAAGGAATATGCTGACACAAAAGAGATGAAGAAGCGCCCGTACACAAGCAAACGGCATCTGCTGAACGCCTACTCCACTTTGGCTACCGCAGCAGAAACAGTCGGGAAAGATATGGCAACCTACTATTTCAACTACTTCATCGACTTGAACAGGAAATATCCTGAAGATGCTGCATTCTCCGCTGAATATGACCGTTATTTCACTTCGCTCAACTATTATAAGTCAATACGGGATTTCCAGAAAGCCGCAGATTACAACGATTCGGTCATCTATTATTTCCGCCACGGCGATTTCCAGTTCGACCTGACCGAAAACATCGTCCTGACACTAAAAGACAAAATCGACTGTCTCGACAGTCTGCACAGATACAAAGATGCCTATGAAGCCTACAAGGAATATTCCGTACTCCTGGATTCCGCACGCACACGAAGCATGGAAAACAAAGTCGAAGACCTGGAGATCAAAAAGTATGTGGACGAGCTGGTGGTCGAGAAAAAGGCACTGGAAATAGACCTGCAAAAGAGCCGGAGCCAGTTATATCTATTCCTCGCGTTGCTCATTCTTTCGATCTGCTTCGGAATCTTCATATTCTTCCGCCTAGGAAAGATCAAATCGCTATACAAGGAATTGCAGGAATCGAACCGGCTGGTCATTATCGCCAGTGAAAAGGCACAGGAAAGCGAACGGATGAAGAACGCCTTTATCAAGAATATGTGCCACGAAGTGCGCACGCCGCTAAATGCGATCAATGGCTTTGCCGAACTGATCACCAGCGACGGTATAAGCCCGGAAGAGAAAAAAGAATTCAGCAAGATCATCTATACGAACTGCCACAACATCACCTCCATGATGAACGATGTGCTGGTAATCGCCCAACTGGACAGCAGCAACGAGGTCCTCCCACTGGAACCGGTCCACATCAGTCTGCTCTGTCACCACGAGATGAACAAATTGAAAAAGTTACAGCAGAAGCCGGATATCCATTACCAGGTCGAAGGTGACAAAAGCAACGACCTGATCTATTCGGACCCGAATCATTTCGGCATTATCATCTCCCATCTGCTGAACAACGCGAACAAGTTCACGAATCAGGGAAGCATCACGCTCTCCTACCAGCCCGAGGAAGAAGGAAGGATAATGTGTATCTGCGTTACCGACACAGGATGCGGAATTCCGGCAGACAAGAGCGAATGGATTTTCGAACGTTTCACCAAGAACGACGACTTTATCCCCGGTTCGGGCCTCGGCCTCTACCTCTGCCGCCTCATCACCCAACGCCTCAACGGTTCCCTCAAACTGGATACCTGTTACACCGGGGGAGCCCGGTTCATTTTACGGCTTCCGATTAATCCCTACAAATAGCCAACAGGTTTTCTTTTGGCAGACGTGCCCCATAAATCATCATTTAATTAGTTCAGTTTTTCTTAGATGCAAACCTTTTCCCGATATAAGGCAATTCGCTTAACGGAAGATCGCGTCTAATGATGATTGCCAGGAAAATCAGGAGTAGAACCGTGCGATAGCCCAAGCGAAGGATTTCCGAATCGATCCGGGGCAACATCCCAGCTGCATAGAATAAAACCGCCAATATGCCGTAAATAACGGCTGATCTTATATCGTATTGAATCGGGAACTTCTTCTGCCCGATCGCATAAGAAAGAATCATCATCAACAGGTTGCTGGCAAACGAAGCCCAGGCACACGCCATATAACCGTAAACCGGCGCCAGCAACACGATCATCAACACGGTCACCACGCAGCCGATCGTCGAGAAGTAGGCTCCCCCATTGCGTCTGGTCGATCAACTTATACCAGAACGACAGGTTAAAATAGATCCCGAAGAACAGTTCGCCCAGCATCACGATCGGCACGACACGCAATCCCGGATAATACTTGGCGTCCACAAAATATTTCAGAATATCCAGATAATACATCACGCCCAAGAAGATAATCAACGAAAAGATAATGAAATACTTCATTGCCTCCGAATATGCTTTCGTATTATCGTCATCCTTATTCTTGGCAAAAATAAAAGGTTCGTAGGCATACCGGAATGCCTGGATAAACATCACCATCACCACCGCCACCTTGAAGCAGGCTCCATAAATCCCCAACTGGGTAGCTGCATAATCCTTATCTTCGAACAGGAAAGGGAACAGAATCTTATCCGCCGTCTGATTGAAAATCCCGGCAATCCCTAAGACCAAGATCGGGAACGAGTATCTCAACATCTGTTTCAACAACACGAAACTGGCTTTCTCGCGCAACCCGGGTATCATATCCGGCACCAAAAGCAAGAATGTCACCACCGAAGTAACCACATTGCTGACAAAGATATACTCCACCTGATAGCCGGGCACATAAAACCAGCCTATCAACCTCGGCGCACATTCATACAGCCACGGGCAAGCGATCAGGAAGAATATTACCAATACGATATTCAGGAATATATTCAGCAGCTTGATCGCCGCAAAGCGAACCGCCTTCCCCTGATACCGGAGGAAAGCAAACGGAATACAACAGAAGGCATCCACCGCCACAATCCCCGCCATCATCCCGATATATTCAGGATGTGCACCATATCCCGAAAGTTACTGACCGGCGTCAGCGCACTGAACACAAACACCATAAACAGGACGGAAGTGAATGCCAGACTGAACAACGTCGTCGCATATACCCGCATCGGGAGCTTGATCTCCTTCTTGTTCATAAACCGGAAAAAGCCGGTCTCCATCCCATACGTCAATATCACCATCAACAAGGCTGTCCAGGCATACAGATTCGTCACAATCCCGAAATCGCTCTCGGTAGCCAATACACGCGTGTACATCGGAACCAGCATCCAGTTCAGGAATTTCCCGACAATGCTGCTGACACCATAAATTGCGGTCTCTCCTGCGAGACGCTTCATTCCTCCTGCCATAACTTAAAAACAATTGACAATTGATAATTGACAATTAAAATAACGAACTTTGTATTCCATCGGGGCGAAGCCGTCCCAAATGGGTATAAGCCAACTCCGTCACCTCGCGGCCGCGGGGCGTACGTTTGATAAAGCCTTCTTTGATAAGGAAAGGCTCGTAAACCTCTTCCAGCGTTCCGGGATCTTCTCCCAGGGCAGTCGCGATAGTCGTCAATCCTACCGGTCCGCCGTTAAACTTGTCGATGATAGTCGTCAGCAACTTATTGTCGATCTGATCCAGGCCGTAACGGTCGATGTTCAATGCCTCCAGGGCATAGCAGGAAATCGCCTTATCGATCTCTCCGGATCCTTTCACCTGTGCAAAATCACGCACACGACGCAGCAACGCGTTCGCTATACGGGGTGTACCACGACTACGGGAAGCAATCTCGCGTGCAGCACTCAACTCGCATTTCACATTCAGGATATCGGCACTGCGCAGCACGATCTTCGTCAGCGTCTCCATCTCATAATATTCGAGGTGCATATTGATCCCGAAACGCGCCCTGAGCGGACTTGTCAGCAAACCGCTGCGAGTCGTCGCCCCCACCAGCGTAAACGGAGCCAGGTCGATCTGGATGGAACGGGCGCTCGGCCCTTTATCGATCATGATATCGATCCGGTAATCTTCCATCGCCGAATACAGATATTCCTCCACAATCGGACTCAACCGGTGGATCTCGTCGATAAAAAGGACATCGTTCTTCTCCAGCGAAGTCAGCACTCCCGCCAAATCGCCCGGTTTATCCAGCACCGGCCCGGAAGTCACCTTGAAGCCGACTCCCAATTCATTCGCTATAATGTTGGATAATGTAGTCTTTCCCCAATCCGGGAGGTCCATGCAACAGCACATGGTCGAGCGCCTCCTTACGCATCCGGGCCGCCATCACGAAAATCTTCAGATTCTCGACCACTTTGGCCTGTCCGCTGAAGTCATGAAACGAAAGCGGACGAAGCGCATTCTCATACTCCCGTTCGCTCTCCGGAACCCGTGCATCCCTTATATCAAATTCATCTTCCATACTCTTATTACTTTGACTGGCAAAGATAATAAGAATTACCGGGTTCTGAACTTGTGTCACCGGAATATCGGGACAAAGATAGAAACTTGCAGATCACGTGTCCGTCCCGATTTCATATAAGGGACTCCTTTCATTACATTGCAAGTACCCTGTTTGTAT
>VOFJ01002376.1_pt1 | contig 10377 bp, 12 predicted proteins | sample 5384081 | NCBI WGS metagenome assembly VOFJ01 (sample SAMN12384729, study PRJNA508395) | human gut metagenome | isolation source: healthy gut I | host: Homo sapiens | reverse complement strand
CTGTTATGCGCGTTCAGTTACACGTATTGCTGGTATTAAATATACTTTTGAGAGCATGTATGAATACAACCAATGCCGTTTATATAAAAACGGAAAATATGATATGCTGCATGGACAGGATGAGACAATTCTTCCTTGTCTGGCTATGGGAGGCGCTCAAGGTGGCATTGGAGGAACAACTAATTATAACGGTAAAGAATTGGTCGGTATTATTGAGGCTTGGGAGGCAGGTGATATAGAAACTGCTCGCGAACGCCAAAACTTCTCACAAGAAGTAATAAACGTGATTTGTCATTTTCGTGGGAATATTGTTGGCGGAAAACGCATAATGAAATTGATAGGACTTGATTTAGGTAAGAACCGTACTCCCGTTCCAGAATATGACAGATGAAGAAGAAGTTCAGATGAAAGCGGAACTTGAAGCTATTCATTTTTTTTGACCGATGCAATAAATTTTAAAAACGCATAGCATGAATACAACAGAATATTTGAATAAGTGGGCCATATCCTATAAAGACGATATAATAAATAATATTATGCCGTTCTGGATGAAGTACGGGCTGGATAAAGAACATGGAGGGGTGTATACATGCGTTAATCGTGACGGTAGTTTGATGGATACTACCAAGTCGGTTTGGTTTCAGGGACGTTTTGGATTTATAGCTGCATATGCATATAATAATATAGAGAAAAGAATCCCCAATGGTTGGCAGCATCCAAGAGTTGTATTGATTTCATCGAAGCGCATTGCTTTGATACGGATGGACATATGTTTTTGAAGTCACAGAAGATGGAAAGCCGTTACGTAAGCGCCGTTATGTGTTTCAGAAGGTTTTGCGGCAATAGCAATGGCTGAGTATTCATTGGCAACCGGTGAAAAGGAATATGCTGAGAAAGCATTGGAAATCTTCAAGCGTACACAGCATTTCCTGGATACTCCGGGAATGCTTGAACCTAAATATTTGCCGGCTATGTCTTCAAGAGGGCATTCTATAACGATGATCTTGATTAATACAGGCTTCTCGCATCCGGATGGTTATTGACGATCCTGTATTGACGGAGCATGCGCAGAAACACGCCTGGCGCTCGGTTTTTGCCCATTCAGGAATATCGGTGAAGCTTCCTCCATTGGAATAGCCACTCTGGCGTTACATGGCCTGTGGGCTGTGGGGAAGCTCGCCAAAGGCGCGCTTTTATCCCAATGCCTCGGCCCTGGTAACGGACCGCTCACTCGTGAAGCTGGCCGTCTTCATAACCTTTAAATATCCGTTTTTTGAACTGCAGGGTTATAGTCGTCTGCCGCGAAAGCAGCATGGCGGCAACGTCGCCTGTTGCATTGTCTTCCTCCGCCATTTGCCACAGGAACTGACAAGCAGCGCCGCGCACAGCAGAAAAAGAAGTAATTTTTTTGCAAGCATAAATCATGTTCTCGCTTTTTATCAGTTTGTCTTCATTGCCGCCCGATTCGAGGGGTGAATCAAGCTATATGCCAATGTTCATACTTTTTTTATGATTGGGGGGAAAAGGGTGGTCTTGATTGTTTGAAAATCTTGCTATACTAAAGATATTGATTAGAAAAAAGGCGGGATTTCATGGCAGAAAAAAAAAAAAAGGTTTTTTCTCTTCATTGGAAAATTTTTTTGGTGATATTATTATAAAATGCCCTTTTGGGCGGCATTGTAATTTTTCTTTGTCGTGATGATTGCAATGATAAATTTTCCAGCGTGGAGGAGCCGTCAGACGCCAGCGATGCGGCGGTGTTTGCCCAGTCCGCTCCGCCCGCACAGGAGTTTGGAGTTTTCAATCAGGCTGGAAGTGTGATTAAGATGCAGACGGCAACGGCAAAAAGCAGATTTCTACCACGCCCTTTATATTACAGAAGGCGGGAGGGAAGAGTGACGGGGACTCCTAATCAACAAGTTTGAAAACACCATAGCCTATGCCCAGTCGGATTTGGTGCTTTTAGCAGCACGAACTAAATCGGTTTCAATCAAGGGATTTTTTAGAACCCCTGGAGAAACTATGTTGATGTTTCACAGTAAATACAATTTATAAAAAGAAAAAGGAGATCTTAAAATGAAAAAAATTTGTTTGTACAGTATGTGGTTATGTTTATGAAGGTGAAAGCTGCTCCGGAGTTCTGTCCGGTATGTAAAGCTCCGGCTGAGAAATTCAAAGAACAGACAGGGTGATAAAGACATGGGCTGCTGAGCATGTAGTGGGTGTAGCCCAGGGTGCTCCAGAGGATATTATTGCTGACCTTCGTGCAAACTTTGAAGGAGAATGTTCAGAAGTAGGAATGTATCTTGCAATGGCAAGAGTTGCTCATAGAGAAGGCTATCCTGAAATCGGATTATACTGGGAAAAAAGCAGCTTACGAAGAAGCTGAACACGCTGCTAAATTCGCAGAACTGCCTTGGTGAAGTTGTAACCGACAGCACAAAGAAAAACCTTGAAATGAGAGTAGAAGCAGAGAAACGGCGCAACAGCAGGTAAGTTCGACCTTGCAAAACGTGCTAAAGCTGCAAACCTAGATGCAATCCATGACACAGTACATGAAATGGCACGTGACGAAGCAAGACACGGCAAAGCATTCGAAGGATTATTAAAGAGATACTTTTGGTTAATCTTAAAACCGCATAGAATAAGCATTTTAAGGATAGATGGTTAATGAACTGTCTATCCTTTTTGCATTCCATAACACGTAAATAAAAATACTTGGCTTGCTTCTCTCCGTTCCCCTATTATTATCTAAAAACTCTCTATTTCTCCGAATATTTTTTTCTACATCGACACACAATGGACTTCATTTCCATGCGCCCGGATGATACGGAGTAAATCCTCTGTCTTCATCCATATAGTAGCAGGTATTCTCGTTGGGATGTACTCCAATCAATGCATCATTTTCCAGAAAATAAGCATCCACAAATACTTTCACGCTGCATGTTTCATCGTTGAGTACTCCAAGCGGCGTTACCGACCCCGCCTGCAGTCCCATTTTCTCAATTAAATCTTCTTCCGAGGCAAAACTTAACGGACGCGTTCCATTTGCCTTTCGAAATGCCTTTAAATCTACCCTCTGGTTCCCTCGCACTGTAATCAGATAATAATTCTGCTTCTTATTATCACGTACAAAAAGATTCTTGGCATCTGCCTGTGGATAAGGAATTTCCACATCTGATAAATCTTCCATATTGTAAACAGCTTTATGCTCTGTCACTTCGTACCAGATATGCTGTTGACTCAGGTATTCATAAATTTCCTGCTTATTCATTGTATTTCCTCGCATTCTTCCTGCTTGCGTTCATTATATCATGTGCAAAACCAGCCCATGATCAATATTCGCCGTTCGCCAAAAAGTGAGCAGGCTCCCCTATGGCTCGCTTGCGCTCACTATATCATAAACTTTTTATAAAATTTTTTCCAGTTCACTTTACATTTTTTCCTTCCGGTGCTAGTATACCATCAAAATAATTATTTCATTTTTGAACTATTTCATTTTGAAGTATTTTCATCAGGAGGACTCTTATATGAATACAGGTATTGCATTTGCAAGAAAAATGTCTGCTGCCTACACTGCAGTATGTAAGCCTTTGTGCCAGTCACTGCATCTGCCGCAGACTGCTTTTGATATTTTGATGTTTTTAGGAAATAATCCGGAATATTCAACTGCCAGAGATATTGTTGAAGTACGCCAGATTAAGGCAAATCTGGTCTCCGTCAATGTAGACCGGCTGGTGAAAGACGGTTATCTCAGCCGCAAAGAGGTTGCCGGCGACCGCCGGAAGACACAGCTTCTATGTACGAAAAAAAGCTGCCCCTGTTATAAAAAGGGACAGGCTCTGCAGCAGGATTTTTGCCGACCGACCGGCTGATTGCCGATCTGGATGATGCCACGAAAGATGCCTTTTTAAAGGAATGGCACAGATGGAGACAACGCTGGATATGATTTTAGAGGAGGTATCCTAAAATGGATTTATTAACTACGATTTTTGTTACATTTTTTGCAGGTATGGGTGCCGGACTTGGAACCGGTTTTGCCGGCATGAGTGCCGCTGCTGTCATCAGTCCGCTGCTTATTCATTTTCTAGGCATTGACCCATATATGGCAGTCGGCATTGCGCTTTCTTCCGATGTTTTGGCAAGTGCCATTTCTGCCTATACATATGGAAAGCATAAGAACCTCGATATTAAAAACGGTCTGATTATGATGGTCAGCGTATTGCTTTTCACCGTAGTAGGAAGCTATGTTTCAAGCCTTGTTCCTTCTGCCACAATGGGTAACTTTTCCGTTTTCATGACCTTTCTGTTAGGAATCAAATTTATCGTAAAAACCGGTTATGACCACGAAAGAATCCATGTCCGCCGTATCTGCAAAGAAACGTGCCATCCAGTCCGTAATCTGCGGCGTGATGATCGGATTTATCTGTGGCTTTGTTGGTGCAGGCGGCGGTATGATGATGCTTTTTAATCCTGACCTCTGTACTTGGATATGAACTGAAAACTGCTGTTGGCACCAGTGTATTTATTATGACCTTTACCGCACTTACCGGTGCCTTTTCCCCATTTTGCCATCGGCGGACTGCCGGATGTCACCGTCTGGGGTCTGTGCATTGTATTTACCTTAATCTGGGCAAGGATCGCAGCTGTATTTGCCAATAAAGCAACGCCGAAAACACTGAACCGCGTTACCGGTGTCATTCTGGTAATTCTTGGAATTGTGGTAATGATTTTTTTAAGCTCCCCAGACCTCTTCTGCGATTTCCTTAACAAGCTTCAGTTTCGCCCACTGTTCTTCTTCCGTAAGCTTGTTACCGATTTCGCAGGAGGCAAATCCACACTGTGGACTTAAATAGAGATTTTCCAACGGAACATATTTGGACGCTTCTTTTATTCTTGCAATGACTGACTGCTTGTCTTCAAGCTTCGGTGTCTTGGTGGTAACAAGTCCTAATACCACCTTCTTATTGCCGGTTATTTTTGCCAGCGGTGCGAAACCACCGGAACGCTCATCATCATATTCCAGATAATAAGCATTGACATTCTCCTCTCCGAATAACAAATCTGCTACTTCGTCGTCATATGCGCCAGAGCTGAAGAAAGTAGAATGATAATTTCCACGGCATACATGGGTGTTGATGGTCAGGTCAGCCGGTGCCTCTTCTACTACCTTATTATTTAATGCAAGGATAACCTTCTTATATTCTTCCAATGCTTCGCCTCTTCTTCCGGTCAGTGCAACGGCAAGCTTCGGATTTACCAGTCCACCCCATACACAGTCATCGAACTGAAGAGTTCTGCAGCCTGCTGCATAGATTTCCTCGATAAATTCTCCATATGCCTTGATGACATCCTCTGCAAAAGCTTCTTTCTGTTCCATAAATTTCAAGGGTTGTATCTAAAAGCTCTGCACCGGTGAAATAGGCATAGAACTGGGCTGGAGATGGAACGGTCTGCTTTGCTATGGTATTCTCATCTTCCAGTGCCTTTACAAATTTGAAATGATCAACGAATGGATGATTCTTTACGGAAATCTTTCCCACCATGAAAGTGTCATCTATCATAGCTGCTTCGCCGTCAAAGGTTGTATTTCCATCTACGGTCTTCTTATGCTCGATTCCATCGAATCCCCACATAAAGTCCAGATGCCAGGTAGCTCTGCGGAATTCCCCATCGGTAATCACATGATATCCAAGCTCCTTTATCTTTGCGACCAGTTCTAAAATACAGGCATCCTCTACCTCTTTTAACTGCTCTCTGGTAATTTTCCCTGCTTCAAAGTCCGCACGGGCTTTCTTTAATTTTTCCGGACGTAAAAACTTCCTACATAATCGTATCGGAACGGTGTTGTTAAATTTGCCATTTTAAATTTTCTCCTTCTTTCTTATTCATTTATGCCTGTTTTCTTATTTTTTTTGCTGCTTCTACCATATTTCGAAGACTTGCTTCGGTTTCCCTTGTGCCTCTTGTTTTTCAGACCGCAGTCCGGGTTGACCCATAATTTGTCTTTTTTTTCAATTTTTGGTAAGCATGACATGAAGTGCATTCACAATCTCTTCCACAGACGGAACTCTTGGGGAATGAATATCATAAACACCAGGTCCAACCTCTGTTTCAAAATGGTTTTCTCTTAAGGAATCCAATATCTGCAAATCGGAACGGGATGCTTCAAAGTAATTACATCTGCATCCATATCGTCGATTGCTGCAATAATATCGGTAAACTCGCTATAACACATATGGGTGTGAATCTGAGTTTCCGGTTTCACGCCACTGTGGGTCAGGCGGAATGCCGAAATTGCGAAATCCAGATATTCGGTATACCAGTCTGATTTACGAAGGGAAGCTTCTCTCTTAATGCAGCTTCATCAATCACTGGATGACCTGAATGCCATTTGCCTCCAGATCCAGTACCTCATCCCGGATTGCCAGAGCAATCTGTGCAATTGATTCCCGAATGGAAATATCTTCTCTTGGGAAAGACCAGTTGAGTATGGTAACCGGTCCGGTAAGCATTCCCTTCATTGGCTTTTTTTCGTTAAGGACTGGGCATATACAGACCATGCTACGGTAATCGGATTTTTGCGATATACATCTCCCCAGATAACCGGTGGTTTTACACAACGTGTTCCATATGACTGTACCCATGCTTTTTTCGGTAAACAGAAATCCTCCCAGTGCTTCTCCAAAATACTCTACCATGTCATTTCTTTCATACTCTCCGTGTACCAGCACATCCAGTCCGATTTCTTCCTGCAATGCCACACATTCTGCAATTTTCTTTCTGTTAAAATCTATATATTCCTGTTCAGAAATTTCCCCTTTGCGATATGCCTGGCGGTTTGCCTTTACATCCTTTGTCTGTGGGGAAGGAAACCAATGGTAGTCGTTGGAAATTCCGGCAGTCCCAATACTTTCTTCTGTAATTTCTGTCGTGTGCTTCGCTCCGGCAGTCTGACATAGTCATTTCCCTTTACTTCAGAAAGTCTCTTCTTTACATCCGCATTTTTACAGTCTCTTTCTTCTGCAAAAAGCTTCTGATTTTCTTTATATGCAGCTTCTTTCGTATAATCCGCTGCATCTGCAAGTATGCTGAGTTCTTTTCAGTTCTCCTAACTTTTCTTCCGCAAAAAGCAAAATATGCCAGATATTCCTGTGAAATCTTGTGCTCATGTTTTTAAGGTATAAGGTACATGAAGCAGGGAACAGGATGTTGATAATACTGCCTTTATTTTCTTATCATTCAGTGTCTGAAGCACCTTTTAAGGTTTTATCAAAACAATTTTTCCAGATATTTTTTCCATTTACCAGTCCGGCAAATAACTGTTTATCCTGTGGAAATCCGTATGTATTTACAAGATTTAAGGTTTCTTTTTCCCTCGATAAAATCAAGTCCGATTCCGTCAAAAGGCATCTGAATCAAATCCTGATAAATATCCCTTACATCACCAAAGTATGTCTGTAACAAAAAAATATGACTGTGTTTTTTTACAGGATAAGATTCCGTCATAAATCTTATGAAATAATGCGATGTCACTCTCTTCCATATCCCATACAAGTGCCGGCTCATCAAACTGTACCCATGCAATCTGATTCTCCTCACACTTCTTTACCAGATTCTGATACGCACTTATAATATCTTCTACATAATCCAATGCCGGCTTTTTGCCGGTAAATCTGCACAGCCTCAACATGGTATAGGCTCCAATGACAACCGGCTTTGTTTCGATTCCAAGTGCCTTTGCCTCTGCATATTCATCCACCAGTTTATTTCCGGATAACTGAATTACGGTATCATCTTCCACTTCCGGAACGATATAATGGTAATTGGTATTAAACCATTTTTTCATGGCAAGCGCTTTTACATCTCCGGAAGCCTCCCTGATAGCCCCGTGCCATTGCAAAATAGGTATCCAGTCCGGACAATTCCAATTCTTTATAGCGCTTTGGAATGATATTCAATAAGACTGCTGTATCCAGAGTCATATCGTAAAAAGAGAAATCATTGCTGGAAATATAATCAATTCCTGCCTCTTTTTGTATGCTCCAATGTGTTTTTTTCTTAAAGTCTCTGCGATCTGCTGCAGTTCCTCTGCTTCTATTTCTTTTCTGAAATATTTTTCTAATGCAAACTTTAACTCTCTTAATGTACCGATTCTTGGAAAACCAATTACTGATGTCTGCATCATACCCTCCAAATATATTTTTCTGATTTCCCTCATTATAATTGGAGTGCCTCATTCTGAAAAAATACATAAAAATAAGGGTAGTCCATAGTTTCAAGCTATGGTCAGCCCTTATTTTTGATTGCAAAATTACTTTTCTATTCCCCGCACATGCTTTCTTACTTTCTCTTTTTATCCCATAAATATCCTGTCCGTCACTGCTGCATTCATTGTAGCGGCCTCTTGATCCCAGGGTTCTCTTTGGATACTGCATTTTCTCTTCTCCCCTGCAGGTTTTTCCAGACAAATCTGCCCCGGTCATAAATCATATAGCCGTGCCAGCTCTCTTCCTTGGGAATGGAAACAGAACCGGGATTCATATAGATAAAGTCTTCATATTCCGTGCATTTTGGGACATGGGTATGTCCGCATAACAGGATATCTCCCTTATGAAGAGGCGGCAGATTCTCTTCATTATAATGGTGACCGTGGGTTGCATAAATCAGCCTTTCTTCATCCGCTACCACGCAATAATCAGAAAGTATTGGAAAATCCAGTACCATCTGGTCTACCTCTGTGTCACAGTTTCCGCGTACACAGAGAATATCCTGCTTATGCTTATTTAATAATGCAATTATTTTCTTCGGCGCATATTCTTTTGGCAGATCATTTCTTGGTCCATGATATAAAATATCTCCCAGCAACAGCAGCCGGTCTGCCTTTTCCCTCTTATATGCCATAAGTAACTCGTTACAATAATATGCCGAGCCGTGAATATCCGATGCTATCATCCATTTCATACGCTTTGTTCTCCTGTAATATATTTCTTTAATGCCTCAAGGTATGTTTCCCCAGACGGCTTATCATTCCCTTCCGGTGGGTCACATATCCGATTCTCATGTCACCTTCATCTGCCAGCGGCACTGCAATAATATCTTCGCCATTTAATTTCTGGTCAATGATTCCGCTGCACACTGTGTAACCATTTAAACCAATCAGAAGATTAAATAAGGTCGCCCGGTCACTGACGCGGATATTTTTCTTCCGCTCAAAAGAGGAGAAAATCTCTTCCGAGAAATAAAAGGAATTGTGTTCCCCCTGCTCATAGGAAAGGTACGGATAATCTGCCAGTTCCTCATTGGTTATGATTTTCTTTTTTGCCAGCGGATGCTGCCTGCTGATAAAAACATGAGGTTCTGCAACAAATAACAGATGAAATTCCAAATCAGACGATTTCAATATTTTCCTGATTACTTTTTCATTGAAATCATTTAAGAAAAAGGATTCCGATTTCACTTCTCATTTGCGCTACATCTTCAATTAACTTATAGGTCTGGGTCTCCCGCAGACTGAAATCATATTCCTCCTGCCCGTATTTTTTCACCAGATCCACAAAGGCATTTACCGCAAAAGAGTAATGCTGGGTTGATACGCAGAACTGCTTTTTCCCGCCACCGTTTTTCTTATATTTATCCTCTAAGATGGTGGTCTGCTCCAATACCTGCCTTGCATATCCTAAGAATTCTTCCCCTTCCCTGGAAATAAAGATTCCCTTATTCGTCCGGTTAAAAATGGTAAGGCCCATCTCCTTTTCCAGCTCATGGATGGCGTTGGTAAGGCTGGGCTGGGAAATGTATAATTTCTTCGCCGCCTCCGTGATGGTTCCGGTATCTGCCACGGTTGTAATATAGCGTAACTGCTGAAGTGTCATATGCTCACCTGCTTTCTAAAATGACTTTTTCTTAACTGACGCGCCGCCTCATTTAAAGGATGCTGACTGTCGTATACCATACAGATATTTCTTTTTTGGAATCGTCTCCGAAAGAGAAATCTGTACGATTTCATGTTTTTCGATGGCCTCTCTTGCCATCGGTTCCGGGATGAAAGCCAGACCAAGCTCACTCTTTACCAGTGGCAGTATCTGATCTGTGGTTGCTGTCTCTGTATCCGGCTCCAGTGCCAGCCCATAAGACAAAAAACAGCTTATTATAAAACTGAAATGTCATGGTTTCTTTTCCCAGACAGATTAACGGATAATCCTTTAAATCCTTTAGGGAAAGCTCCTGACTGCCCAGTGCGGTAAATGTTGTTCCACCCACCAGTACCTCCCGGAATGTCCGCAGATTAACTTTTTTAGTGGCTGCTCTACTTCTGCCGGTGCAGACACTACTGCAAAATCTATCTGTCCGCTCTTTACTGCCTCAATTGCCTGA
>VOFJ01000833.1_pt1 | contig 10398 bp, 15 predicted proteins | sample 5384081 | NCBI WGS metagenome assembly VOFJ01 (sample SAMN12384729, study PRJNA508395) | human gut metagenome | isolation source: healthy gut I | host: Homo sapiens | reverse complement strand
ATCAATTTCAGTTACGTATTGCTTGGCGGCTGATGCGCAGAATGACGGGGAGGCACTTGGCTATTACGAGCGTGCGCTGTATCTGTATCCAAACGATATTATCGCGCGTGAGAAGATGATTGAAAATCTATGAAAAACAGAAAAATACCGATGCGGCAATGGTGCTCCTGATTGAGATCATAAAGCTTGATCCTGCCAATGAGGACGCATACAGAGATCTGATCGCTATCTATGATGCGAGGGAAGATTACGACAGCATTCTGGATCTGGAAGCGGAGGTCGATGCCGAGGATCTTAAGAATAAGGATAAGATTCTGGATTTGTTTGCGGATTACATGACATCTGCACCGCTGATTACGGATCCTGAGGGAGATGTGCCGTCCGAAAGTATGATGAGGCGCTCGAGGTAGAGATTGCGTCGACAGACGGGGATGCCATCTACTATACGATCAATGGAGATGAGAACGAACTGGATGCCAAGACCGGAACGAGGTATTTTGTCGGAAACCCGCTCGTCTTTGATGAGAGTGGCAAATATACCATCGCGGCGGTCTGCCGGAACGATAAGGGGAATCTACAGTTCCGTGACGTATGCCGATTTTGAGATCGAACTTGCACCACCGGATTTTGCAGAGGTGTCGCCGGACGGAGGCCGTTTTTATGAGCCGACACTCGTGACGCTGACCGCAGAGGATGGATGCAGCATTTACTATACCTGGGACGGAACCGATCCTACCACGGCGTCTGCGCGCTACACGGAGCCGTTTGAGGTGCCGGAGGGCAACAATGTCCTGTCCGTACTTGTGGTGGACAAAAAGACGGGATTGGACAGCGGTGTTTACCGTGCCAATTTTATCTATTACCCGTAAAAAGGAATTGCCGCAATAAGCATAACCTCTTTGGGGGTGATAAGTAATATTATAAGAAACATACTTGGAGATTTCATGTGGAAATGCAGATGGAAATTCGTTTGAGAAAAATGTGAGTATTTCTTCCAGCCGAATGTTTGCATCGGATTCCGTGTCTCTTCCACGTTTGAACACTCCCGGAGTGTGTCCGCCAAATCAGAGACAATGAGCAAACTTTCTAGTGGCGGCTAATGCTGCTGCTTCACAGACACTATAAAATCGCGCGAACCGAAACTCGCTGCCATCTGCTATTGAAAATAAGGCAGATGGCAACTCAATTACTGGCTTCTTCGCGCGATTATGTTTTATTCAGCAGCGGCAAAAAGCGCCACACGAAAGTTCTTAAATTGTCTCATGATTTGCGGACACAGTCCGTGGAGTGCTCCAAACTTGAAAGACATGGATCATCGCAGATTGCAAACATCCGGCTGGTTAGAAATGCCACATTTTTTGAATCGAATTTTCATCTGCATTTCCATCTGAAATCCCACGGTGTGGTCTTTTAATAATATTACTTATCAGCGCAAAGTACAATACGCTTATTGCGACAATCCCCTTTTAGAAGATCACTCGTCGTCCGCCGGTAAAAATTCAACGTGGTCCGTATCCATTGCACCGACTCTGGCAAGTGCATACACTTCGGTTCCCTGATCAACCAGCTTTTCACGTCCTGGCTGGAAAGACTTTTCCACCAGAACGCCGAGACCGGCGATGGTCGCATGTGCCAGACGCAGAAGACGGATCGCTCCGGTCGCAGCCTCACCATTTGCAAGGAAATCATCGATGATTAAGACGTGATCCTCCTCGGAGATGTACTTCTTGGAGAGCGTCAGCTCGTAGTTCGTCTCTTTGGTAAAGGATGTGATCACAGTCTGGTAGAGATTATCATTTAAAATCTGAGAAGGCTGCTTCTTCAAAATTACCATAGGAACGCCCAGTGCAGATGCGGTCATGAGTGCAGGAGCAATTCCAGAACTTTCGATGGTAACCACTTTCGTGATGCCTCTGCCTTTAAAATGTGCGGCAAATGCCTCCCCCGATCTGTGCCATGAGCACCGGATCCACCTGATGATTGATAAAACTGTCTACCTTAAGAATGTCTTTGTTTAATGCCTTTCCCTCGGAAAGAATCTTTTCTTCCAGTAATTTCAAAAATCGTCACCTCTCAATAGTATATTTGATGGTTCTATTGTACCATAAGTCGCTGTATGAAAGAAGTGCTGTTTTGGAGAAATGTCCCGATTTTAGAAAAGCTCGGCGTAGAGCAGTTCAATCATATGATCGGTAAAGGATTCCGAAAAGGGAGGGATACTGATGAAGCAGCAGCTTTTCCATCACTTCGTAGCGGGAAAAATACAGCGCCTCCTCCGGCTGATCGTTGTCGACGGACTGATCAATGACATCGGCACGGTAGGTATCCAGAAACCATTTGAGGATCTCATCCTGCAGTGCATCTTCTGTTGCAGTCGCATCTTTGAGCTGTTTGATCTGTCCGAAGGAACGGATGCCGATCCACAAAAAGATAACGAACATGATTCCCATGACAAGACCCGTCAGAATTCTGGCGGCACCGGTAATATGGATCGGAAGAACGCCGCAGAAAAACAGCACTAAAAGAACCAGTCCGATGATGCCGACCCCGGTAAAGGTGTAGGCGGTAGACTTCATATCTTCGGTCTGGGAAGCCTTGGACCGGTAGGCGTGTGAATGTGCAGTAAGCGGCTGAGTATCTCCTCTGCCGCCTTCCGCTGCCCTGACGGTGGAAGCTGCCGAAAGTTCTTCCATGTCATCAGGGGAGAAGGCATCCGGACTGTCTTTTGATTTGTCCTCTGATATGGAGAGCGACTCCACCAGATCCACGCCGCAGTCCGGACAGCGGACGATTCCCGCTACATATTCGTTTTTACATTCTGGACACCACATAATAAGTTCTCGCTTTCTTAGTTTTCTTTTCCTATATTATAGGAGATTTTATAGACTGCCGCAACCAAAGAATGTTATAATGAACCTGCTATGAAGATTACAATTTTTATGCGTTGGAAAAATCAAAGAAAAATTTTACAGAGATGCCATCGAGGAATACGCTAAGCGCCTGACGCGCTATTGCAAGCTGGAAATCATCGAGGTCGCAGATGAAAAGACGCCAGACGGCGCAAGTGCCACGGAAGAAATGCAGATCCGGCAAAAGGAGGGGGAGCGTGTGCTTGCCCGCCTCGAGAAATGCAGGCAGAGCAGCTCCTATGTCATGGCACTCGCCATAGACGGCAGGGAACTCGATTCGGTCGAACTCTCACAGAAACTGGAAAAACTGGGAACTGACGGGATCAGCCATGTGATCTTTTTGATCGGTGGGTCACTCGGCATGTCAAAAGAGCTGCTTGCGGCGGCGGATTTTAAGCTCTCTTTTTCCAGAATGACGTTTCCACACCAGCTGATGCGCGTGATTTTGCTGGAGCAGATCTACCGCGGCTACCGCATCATGAACCGGGAACCCTACCACAAATAGCGGCAGGCTATTCGGTAAAGTCCCTGGAATACAGAACGGTTCCGTCCGGATTTAAGGCGGTCAGCCGGATGGCGATGCCGTTTATGCCGGTCTCATCTGCAATCTGCGCGCGCAGCGAGGAAAAAAGTGGAGGCATAGCTGTCAAAAATGGCGTCATACAGCTGCGTCAGTGCGTCGGCGTCGGCGTCATCCGACATATCATACGCCTTAGAAAGCGTGTACTGGAACACTAACGCATCGGAATCTGCGGTGACAATGTCCAGGGTGTATCCCAGATCCTGGGAATTGACGGCGTCTGTCATCTCCCTGAAACTGATCCGCCTGTGTGGCATACCAGTCATCCAGCGATGCTTTTTACATCCCATCAGAGCCATTCCCAAGCAAAAAAGTGCGAGCACGCACAGTAATATTCTGTGTCTTTGAATTTGATATCCGGTCATAACGGTCTCCTTTTCCCTGTAGAAGCTTAAAAATCTATCATATCAGTATAGAAGTCCGCCGCACGACTTGTCAAGCGTCCGCGCGGCAAATGTTGAATCGGCGGTTAAACGGTGTTACAATAAAGTATACTTTAGAAATAAGGGGGATTGCAGTATGAGAATGTATGATTTGATCTTAAAAAAAGCAGGGCGGGGAACTTTCCACGGATGAGATCCGCTATATGATAGAAGGTTTTACGGAGGGAAGCATTCCGGATTATCAGATGTCCGCCATGACAATGGCGATCTGTTTTCGCGGAATGACGCCGCGCGAGACGGTGGATTTAACGCTTGCCATGAGGGACAGCGGTGATGTGCTGGATCTCTCGGGGATCAAAGGGGGTAAAGGTCGATAAGCACAGCACCGGAGGCGTGGGAGACAAGACCTCACTGGCGCTGACACCGATCATTGCTGCGCTCGGGGTTCCGGTTGCGAAAATGTCCGGCAGGGGACTGGGGCATACCGGCGGAACAATCGACAAGTTAGAATGTTTTGACGGGTTTACGACCGCGCTCTCCGAGGAGCAGTTTGCCGGGAATGTCAATACCATCGGGATTGCCATTGCGGGACAGACTGCCAATCTGGCGCCGGCGGACAAGAAATTATACGCGCTGCGTGATGTGACGGCAACGGTGGATCAGATGTCGCTCATTGCCAGCTCCATCATGAGCAAAAAGCTGGCGGCCGGCAGCGATGCCATCGTTCTGGATGTCAAGACGGGCAACGGCGCTTTTATGAAAAAGCTTGAGGATTCCAGAGCGCTCGCAAAGAGATGGTCTCCATCGGTACGATGGCGGGCAAGAAGACGGTGGCTGTCATCACGGATATGGATCAGCCGTTGGGACGCGCGGTCGGCAATTCACTTGAGGTCCGGGAAGCGATTGATACCCTGCGCGGAGAGGGACCGGCTGATTTCAAAGAAGTGGTGTTTGCACTGGGCAGCCAGATGCTTATGCTCGCAGGGCGGGCGGCGGACGAAAAGGAAGCCCGCGCACTGATGGAGGGCGTGATAGAAGACGGATCGGCACTCGATAAATTTGCCCAGTTCGTGCGCGCACAGGGCGGAGATGCTGCACCGGTCTATGACACATCCCTTCTGCCGGTTGCGGGGAAGACACTAGAGGTCACGGCAAAAGAGAGCGGATATGTGCACCGGATTCTGGCGGAAGACATCGGAATTGCCTGCATGACCCTGGGAGGCGGAAGAGAGACCAAGGAGAGTGCGATTGATCTATCCGTTGGTATTATTCTGGAGAAAAAAAAAGAACGGGGATGCGGTAAGTGACGGTGAAGTGCTTGCGACGATTTATGGCAATGATGATGCCAAAATGCAGGCGGCGTATGAAAAATTGCCCATGCCTACGAGATCGCCAAAGAGCCGGCGGCTTTCGTGCCGGTGGTCAGAGAATATATCTTTCCAGAATAAGACGGTATTTTTTCCTCATATAGTGCTATATGAGAAAAAAATAGCAGAACTTCAGCGGGGTCACAGATTTCGCTGCGCGAAAGAATTGTAGATAACCTGGAGCTTCCCAAAAGACCTCATGCTCGGGGCGGCGATCGTGACCGTCACCGGCAGAGGGGAAGCTGTGATTTCAAATTATAAAGGAATCCTGGAATACGAGGATTCCTTTATCCGGGTGCAGACAAAAACCTGCAGGATACGGATTACCGGTGTCCGTCTTGCCATAGATTATTACACGAATGAAGAAATGAAAATAACGGGCAGCATTGATACGATAGAGTACGAGAACTGAGACGATGCTGCTCTCTGTGATCAAATATTTTCGCGGTTATGTTCATGTGAAGCTGACGGGATATGCACCGGAACGGTTCTTAAATCTGTGCGGGAACCGGAATATCCTGATCTGGAATTTAAAACCGTGTGAAAATGGATATACTTTTTTGTATCAGTGTCGATGCATTCCGACAGCTGAAGCCCATTCTGAAAAAAAAAACCAAAACGCAGATCCGGATTCAGAAGCGTGTGGGGATGCCGTTTTTGCGCGTTTCGCTACCGCAGACGGTATCTTTTCCCGGCAGGCCTGCTTTTTTTTGCTGCTTTTTGCTGTATGATCTGTCCGGATTCATCTGGAATATCGAAATCAACGGGAATTCTTATCTGACCACGGAGACGATTCTGGATTTCCTGGAGGAAGAACACGCATCGTTTGGAACGAAAAAATCCCGGATTTCGTGCGAGGATCTGGAAGAAGCCATGCGGAGCCGCTACCGGGATGTCATCTGGACTTCCATCAAGATTTATGGTACAAAGATGACGGTCGATATTCAGGAAAACCTCCTGCCGCAGGAAGAATATGAGGCGAAGAGCGACAAGCCGCAGGACATTGTCGCCGCCAAAGACGGCGTGATTACCGAGATGGTGACACGCACGGGCACCGCTTGCCGCGGTGGGAGCGGAGGTAAAGAAAGGCGACATCTTAGTCTCGGGGCGCATTGAAGTGTTAAACGACGACGGCGAGATCATGCAGTACCTCTCTACCGTCCGTCCGATGCGGACATCAAGGCGAAGGTACTCTATTCCTACCGGGATGTGATTGATGGCACCTGGGTGGAGATGGCGCCGACCGGGAACACGAAGGAGTGCTACAGCATCACGCTGCTTGATAACGTGTTCGACTGGCCGTTTTTCCGGAATCCGTTTGCAGAATACCAGGTGCAGACGGAGAGCAGGCAGCTCCATGTGGCGGACAATTTTTATCTGCCCGTGTGGCTGAATAAAAAGTGAGTTCACAGAGGTCGAGCAGGTGCGGCACGAGCGCACCGAAGAGGAGATCCGTCAGATTGCCACAAAGAATTTCTCGGATTACATCAAAGATTTGGAAGAAAAAAAGGTATTCAAATTATATCAAAAAATGTTATTATAAAAAGTACGGGTGAAAAATATGTGGTAAGCGGCGATCTGTGGGCGCACGAATCCATTGTTTCCTATCAGCCGACAGAGGTTTACGATACCACAATGCAAGAAAGGCAGAATGATGAGAAAATGAGTCTGACTGAAGTTTCGTTAAATATACCGACAGACCACATGGCGAATGTGTTCGGTCAGTTTGATGTCTATATCAAAAAAATCGAGCGTACCTTAAATGTGACGGTGGTTGTCCGGGGAGAAGATATGAAAATCCTCGGAGACGAAAGACGCTGCAGGCGCGCGCAGGATGTTTTCATGCAGCTTCTGGAATTGTCCAAACGCGGAAATGTCATCACGGAACAGAATGTCAACTATGCACTGGCATTGATGGCGGAGGAAAAAGAGTCGGCGATCGTGGAGATCGACCGCGACTGCATCTGCCACACGATCAACGGCAAGCCGGTAAAGCCCAAGACACTCGGTCAGAAAGCCTATGTGGATGCCATCCGCGAAAAGATGATCGTGTTCGGCATGGGACCGGCGGGTACCGGTAAGACTTATCTGGCGATGGCGATGGCAATCACCGCGTTTAAAAATGAGGAGGTCGGGCGGATTATCCTCACCAGGCCTGCTGCGATTGAGGCGGGGGAGAAGCTTGGCTTCCTTCCGGGCGATCTGCAGAGCAAGGTTGATCCTTACTTAAGACCGCTTTACGACGCGCTGTATCAGATTATGGGGGCGGAAAGCTTCCAGAAGAATATGGAAAAAGGACTGATTGAAGTCGCACCGCTTGCTTACATGCGTGGACGTACATTAGACAATGCATTTATCATTCTGGACGAGGCGCAGAACACGACGCCGGCGCAGATGAAGATGTTTCTGACCAGAATCGGTTTCGGTTCAAAGGCGGTCATCACCGGTGACGCCACCCAGAAGGATCTGGCGCCGGATGCCGCATCGGGCTTGGACATTGCGCTGAAAGTGCTGCGCAATGTGGAGGAGATCGGTATCTGCGAACTGACAAGCCAGGATGTCGTGCGGCATCCGGTGGTGCAGAAGATTGTCAAGGCATACGAGGATTATGAGAAGCGCGCCGGTAAGACGTCCGGCACGAGAAAGAACACGAGCAGAACCCGGTGCGGGCAGAACCGGTGCGAGAAGCAGGAGAGAGAACACGAATGGATGATCGCTATGTGGCAAAGAGAGTAATATATCTGCTTGGCATGTCTGCCGCAACGATCCTGTTTACGACAGCGGCGGCATTTATCAGGGGACAGTATCTCGACGAGTGGATCGTCCTTGTTATCATCAATCTGGTATTTCAGGCGTTGTGGTTCTTTTTATTGGAGCACTGCCGGATGAAGCGGAGCATTGCGGGAAACCGTGAGACAAGCTACCGGCGTATTTTTGCAGGGTATCTGGCGTCGCTTGGCGTGACGGCGGTCTGTCTTGTACTTCCGGAATTTTCAAGACCTGTGATGCTATCTGCCATTTTGATGCTCGGTGTGGGGAATATCGAGCTTTCCCTGTGCAGCGGACTCTTTTTCTGCAGCCTGCTCGGTCTTTTTGTGCGGTGGAACCATCCAGGAATTCTCCATGTATATCCTGCTGGTTCTGATCGGAGCGGTGGCAGTGGACGCAGTGGAAAACAGCAAAAAGCAGTTCTGGTATGAATGGTTTGCCGGCATGGCAGGCATGCTTCTTCCGGTTCTGTTCTACTATCTGACCTACCGGGAGATCAGCATCCGGATCATGGTATCTGCCGTGGCGGACGGTGTGGTCGTCTTTTTGTTTTTGCATCTGTGCTACCGGAAGCTGGTGGATGCAAGAAATGCGGAAGTCGATGAGGTCATGGTCGACATCACCGATGAATCCTATCCGCTGGCGCGGGGAGCTGGCGAGTTTTTCCAGGGCAGACTACAGCCATGCAAGGCGGGTGATGCTTGTGGCGGCGCGATGTGCTGCTGTGGTCGGGGCAGACGAACGTGTGTGCAGCGCCGCGGGGATGTATTACCGTATCGGCGTACTGGAGGGCGCACCGCTTGCAAAAAACGGTGTGAAAATGGCACAGAGAGCCTGCTTCCCGGAGAAGGTAATCCGCATTATCGGGGAATACAACGGGGAAGAGAGGAGCTCTGCCATCCACCATCGAGTCGGCGATTGTACATATGGTGGACGGGCTGTTGAAAAAAACTGGAGGTTCTGGATGAGGATACCGTTGGCAGCAACTGGAACCAGGATATGGTGATCTATCAGACCTTGAATGAATATTCTGCCGCGGGGCTGTATGACCGTTCCGGGCTTAGCATGAATATGTTTTTGAAAATACGGGAATATCTTGTGAACGAGGAGGCATTACTGGTATGAGCCTGAATTTAGAAGTCGAAGTGGACGTGCCATTTACATTTGATTATGAAGCGCTGGCGGGCGAGGTTGTCGCTTTTACCATCGACCATGAAGGTTTTCCTTATGAGGCGGAAGTGAATCTGACGCTGACGGACAATGAAGGAATTCATGAGATCAACCGGATGTACCGGCAGATTGATGCGCCGACGGACGTTTTTGTCTTTCCCGATGCTCTCCTATGAGCAGGCGGGCGATTTCTCGGCGTTGGAAGAGGATTATGAGGATAATTTTAATCCGGATACCGGGGGATCATGCTGGGAGACATTGTCATCTCGGTGGACCGGGTGAGAGAGCAGGCTGCCGCCTACGGACACAGCGAGCGCAGGGAATTTGCGTTTCTGATCGTGCACAGCATGCTTCATCTGTTCGGGTATGACCACATGACGCCGGAGGACGCGGCAGTCATGGAGCCGAAGCAGAGACAGATTCTGGAGGAGATGAACATCTCGCGTGATTAACGAACGGCGGCGCCGTGGCGCTTCCGAAAGGATTTGAGGTACTTTTATGGGCAATAAAAAAGGAAAAATACGACAAGTTTTCTGGCGCAGGGCACAATCCTCGCGGCGGCTTCGCTGATCAGCCGTGTGATCGGACTGATTTACCGCATGCCGCTGACGGCGATTATTGGGGATACCGGCAACGACTATTATGGCAGTGCCTATACCATCTATAATATTTTGTTAATTATTTCGTCCTACAGCCTGCCGCTCGCGGTATCCAAACTTGCTGTCTCGGCAAATATCTCACAGGGCAGAAGGCGCAATGTCTACCGCATCTTAAAGTGCGCGCTGATTTTTGCGCTGGTGTCCGGAACCGCTGCCGCGGCAATTCTCTATTTCGGAGCGGATTTTATTACGGGTACGCTGCTTAGAACCCCACTTTGTATCTTTGCGTTAAAGGTTTTAGTGCCGGTTCTTGTAATTGTTGCGGTCTTAGGTGTGATGCGAGGCTTTTTCCAGGGACTTGGCACGATGATGCCGAGTGCCGTATCCCAGATCTTAGAGCAGATTGTAAATGCGATTGTCAGCGTGTGGGCGGCGTATGTCCTTTTTTTCCTACGGTTCCAAAGCCGGAGCGCTTTTAGGCAATGCCGAGGATTACGGCGCAGCCTACGGTGCGGCGGGCGGAACGATCGGAACCGCTGCCGGAGCGCTGAGTGCGCTGCTGTTTGCGGGTTTTGTCCTTGTTGTCTATCTGCGGGTGTTTAAAAAAGACGCTTCGCAAGG
>VOFJ01001014.1_pt1 | contig 10408 bp, 17 predicted proteins | sample 5384081 | NCBI WGS metagenome assembly VOFJ01 (sample SAMN12384729, study PRJNA508395) | human gut metagenome | isolation source: healthy gut I | host: Homo sapiens | reverse complement strand
AAAGAGGTGTAGAATACAGTCACAATCAAATACAGGGGAGCTTGTAAAGCAGGCTGAGAGGAAGTGCCCAAACTTCGACCCTTTTTACCTGATGCGGATAATGCCGCCGTAGGAAGTCAGAATGGATGATTTTTTGCAGGAGGCACCGCGGAAGGTGTCTCCTGTTTTTTTTTTTGTGTACCTATTACCATTAAGGAGGAGGATGCCTTGTACTTTTCTGCGGAAGTGCCGCAGCGGGCTGAGGGGGGAGCGCCCTGAGCTTTGTGAATCGTCAGCGATGGGAAGCCGCGTTCCGGCGTGAGAGGAGACCAGCAAGTCTCGACCGCTTCTTATAGTTCCTGCGCCTGTCTGGCACCGGGTGGTGCAGGCTGTTTGCGGAGGCGCTGTATGGTTTTGCTGCTTCCGCAGGTTTGGAAAAGGAGCCTTGCCTTATGAAAAAACTTTCTGTGAAAAAAGCTGGCGCTGGCCGGCATGCTGTGCGCTCTGTGCGTGGTGGGCAGCGTATTCAGCTTCCCCATGTTCGGCAGCAAATGTGCACCCATCCAGCACATGGTCAATGTGACCTGCGCGGTGCTGCTTGGCCCGTGGTGGGGCGTGGGCGTGGCCTTTGTGGCCTCCTGCTGCGCAACCTGCTGGGTCTGGGCAGCCTGATGGCCTTCCCCGGCAGCATGTTCGGCGCCCTGCTGTGCGGCCTTGTGTACCATAAGACCAAAAACATCTTTGCCACCATGGTGGGCGAGGTGTTCGGTACCAGCATTCTGGGCGGTCTGTGCGCTTAGCCCGGTGGCCATCTTCCTCATGGGCAAGAGCGCGGGCGACATCGCGTTCTATGCCTACATCGTCCCCTTCCTCGTCTCCACCGCCGTGGGTGCCATGATCGCCGGTGCTGTGGTGTTCAGCCTGCAGCGCTCCGGCGCTCTGCGCTCCATGCAGAACAGTCTTTCCTGAGCGGAGGGGCCCCGAATGTTCAAAACAGAATTCGAGAACCTGCGCCGCACCTGCCCGCTCATCCATAACATTACCAACTACGTCACCGTGAACGACTGCGCCAACATGGTGCTGGCCTGCGGTGCTTCGCCCATCATGGCCGACGATGCCGCCGAGGTGGAGGACATCACCACCATCTGCGGCGGGCTGAACATCAACATCGGCACGCTGAACAGCCGCACCGTCACCAGTATGCTGCTGGCGGGCAAAAAGGCCAATCAGCTGGGACACCCTGTGGTGCTGGACCCGGTGGGTGCCGGTGCTTCCCGTCTGCGCACCGACACAGCTTTCCGCCTGCTCAGGGACGTAAAGTTCACCGTGATCCGCGGCAACATCTCCGAGATCAAGACCCTTGCCTCCGGTGCAGGCACCACCACCAAGGGCGTGGATGCAGACGTGGCCGACAAGGTGACCGAGGAAAATCTGGACAGCGCTGTGGCCTTTGCAAAAAAGTTTGCCGCCCGCACCGGCGCGGTGGTAGCCATTACCGGCGCCATCGACATCGTAGCCGATGCACAAAAAAAGCCTTCTGCATCCGCAACGGCAATGCCATGATGAGCCGCATCACCGGCACCGGCTGCCAGCTCTCGGCTCTGACGGCAGCCTTCGTCACCGCCAACCCCGACCAGCCGCTGGAGGCCGCTGCCGCCGCTGTGTGCGCCATGGGTCTGGCGGGCGAGACCGCCCACAAGCGCCTGACCCCGCTGGACGGCAACTCCACCTACCGCAATTATATCATCGATGCCATTTACAATATGACCCCGCGATCAGCTGGAAGAAGGAGCAAACTATGAAGTGCGATAAGCAGAACATGCTTCTGTATGCCGTCACCGACCGCGCATGGGTGGGCAAACAGACCCTCGTATGAACAGGTGGAGAGCGCCCTGAAGGGCGGTGTCACCTGTGTGCAGCTGCGTGAAAAAGAGCTGGACGACGCGAAGATTTTTGAAAGGAAGCCATCCAAATCCATGCTCTGTGCCAGCGCTACGGCGTGCCGTTCTTTGTGAACGACAATGTGGACATTGCCATCCGCTGCCACGCCGAGGGCGTGCACGTGGGGCAGGAGGATATGGCCGCAGCGCAGGTGCGCGCCCGCGTGGGCGACGGAATGATGATCGGCGTTTCCGTCCACAGTGTGGAGGAAGCACGGGAAGCCGTCAAGCACGGCGCAGACTGCCTTGGCGTGGGCGCAGCCTTTGCCACCCACACCAAGACCGATGTGGATGTTCTGCCCCACGAGACCCTGAAGGCTATCTGCAATGCCGTGGACATCCCGGTGGTGGCCATTGGCGGCATCCACAAGGAGAACATCCTGCAGCTCAAGGGCACCGGTGTGGATGGCGTGGCCCTTTGTGAGCGCCATCTTTGCAGCAGATGACATCGAGACAGAGTGCCGGGAGCTGAAGGCGCTTTCCGAGCAGATCATCTGACTGATCCTGCGGCAAACCGGGGGGCTTCACCACCTTGGGCCGCGTTATAAAAATTCATTCATGGAGAAACCAACATGAAAAGCGTATTTTGCGCAGGTGCCGGCATCCAGAACGTTCTGCATTTTCTGAATGACGGCTATGCCACCCTTGCCTGCGGGTCGGGAGTTTCTCCGAGGACCGTCCGCTGGGGTGGGACCCTGCTGCCGCAGGCAGTAGGGCGGGCGATGGAATGGCCCGATTCGTGTCCGAGGAGAAAGCTCCCGGCACGCAGACTGTTCAATGAGCACCCTGCTGTTCAGAGATAAACTGTCATTTGGAGGAACAGAGCGTATGCAGACTTATACCACTCAGATGGATGCTGCCCGCAAGGGCATCGTCACGCCCCAGATGGAAACGGTGGCCAAGAAGGAATACCGCACCGTCGAGGAGATCCGCCAGCTGGTGGCTGAGGGCAAGGTCGCCATCCCGGCCAACAAGCACCACGAGTGCCTGAACCCCGAGGGTATCGGCTCCATGCTCTGCGCACCAAGATCAACGTCAACCTCGGCGTCTCCCGCGACTGCAAGGACTACAATGTGGAAATGCAGAAGGTGATGAGCGCCGTCAACATGGGCGCCGAAGCCATCATGGACCTGTCCAGCCACGGCAACACCCAGCCCTTCCGCCAGAAGCTGACCCACGAGTGCCCGGCCATGATCGGCACCGTGCCGGTCTACGATTCGGTCATCCACTACCAGCGCGATCTGGCAGAGCTGACTGCACAGGATTTCATCGATGTGGTGCGTCTGCACGCAGAGGACGGCGTGGACTTTGTCACCCTGCACTGCGGCATCACCCGCAAGACCATCGAGCAGATCCGCAAGCACAAGCGCAAGATGAACATTGTCAGCCGCGGTGGCTCTCTGGTGTTTGCATGGATGAGCATGACCGGCAACGAGAACCCCTTCTACGAGCACTTTGACGAGATCTGCGAGATCTGCGCCGAGCACGATGTGACCATCTCGCTGGGCGATGCCTGCCGTCCCGGCTGTCTGGCTGACGCCACCGACGTGTGCCAGATCGAGGAGCTGGTGCGTCTGGGTGAGTTGACCAAGCGCGCATGGGCACACAACGTGCAGGTGATGGTGGAAGGCCCCGGCCATGTGCCCCTGAATCAGGTGGCTGCCAACATGGAGGTGCAGAAGAGCATCTGCATGGGCGCACCCTTCTATGTGCTGGGACCCCTCGTCACCGATATCGCCCCCGGTTACGACCACATCACCGCTGCCATCGGCGGCGCTGTGGCTGCAGCCAGCGGTGCAGCTTTCCTGTGCTATGTGACCCCCGCCGAGCATCTGGCTCTGCCCAATGTGGACGATGTGAAGCAGGGCATCGTGGCCTCCAAGATCGCTGCCCACGCCGCCGATATCGCCAAGGGCATCCCCCCACGCCCGGGAGATCGACGATAAGATGGGGGACGCCCGCCGTGCGCTGGACTGGGATGGGCAGTGGGCCTGCGCCCTGGACCCGGAGACCGCAAAGGCCATCCGCGATGCCCGCCTGCCCGAGGACGACCACAGCGACACCTGCAGCATGTGCGGCAAGTTCTGTGCCGTGCGCAGCATGAACAAGGCGCTGGCCGGTGAGTACATCGACATTCTGTAAAAATCTTCTATTTTGCGCGCTGCAGCGCGCATCTTCCTCCGCCGCCCGGGATGACCGCCGGGCGGCTTTTTGTTGTAATTCCCAAAAAGATTGTGTTAAAATAACAATAAGGCGCTGATTGCAAAATTGGTGGTCATGCTTTCTATCCCGTATCGCTGGTTTTTCTATTTCTACATAGAACAAGCAGAGGTCCGGGAGGAAACTTTTTTTGAAAGTACCCTGCCCGGAGCCTTGAAGGCGAAGGGCAACGGCGACGGCCGCCAGGGCGGAAACAGGGAGTTGCTGTTGGGGCCACGGCCTGCAAGATGCGAGTGCCGCCCAAGGCACGAAGAATGAATATCTGCTGGGAGACTCTCGCATTGCTCACGTTCATTCTCGCGTTGTTGAGCTTGGTCGTGGATGTGATCCGTCTGACCGTTGAGGTCATGGCAAAGTTTTCCCAGATGAAAAGCGATGATAACAAAAAAGATTGACCGCCTCACAGTTCCCCAACTCGAGCGGTCAATCTTTTTTGACTAACGGGATGGAAAGCTGACCTTTGCAGTCAGCGCCCCTTCTGTTTGTAGTATAATCGAAGCTATGTGATTTGTCAAGTTATCCTGTTCCATCGATTATTTCTATCGATTTTTTAGATTTTACAATTCTTCTGTACTGTACTATAATGAAGTTATCGTCTTCATTCCATTGATCTACAGGAGGAATCTGCCTTGCTGGTAAATCTTATCGAATCCGTCTATCGCCTGCTGTGGGGCGATCTATTCACCATCCCGCTGGGCGGCGGCATCGGCATTTCCCTGATGGCGGTACTGCTGCTTGCGGCGGGCGTGTTCTTCACCATGCGCACCCGGCTGTTGCCCGTGCGGCTGTTCCGGGATATGATCGCCGCTGTGTGGCGAGAAAAACAAGCAAGGCAGGAACGGCCTTTCCTCCCTCCAGACGCTCATCGTCTCCACGGCCACCCGGGTGGGCATGGGCAATCTGGTGGGCGTGGTGGCGGCAGTGTCGGCCGGTCGGTGCCGGAGCGGTCTTCTGGATGTGGGTCACGGCCCTGCTGGGGGCCTCCACCTCCTTTGTGGAGTCCACACTGGCCCAGAAGTACCGGCAGCCCGATCCGCTCTATGGCGGGCAGCGCGGCGGCCCTGCCTATTACCTGCATGTGCTGGCTGAGCGCAAGCGGGGCAAAAAGAAACGCTCTGTCTTAATCGCGGTGCTGTTTGCCATTTCGGGCCTCATCTGCTGGTGCGGCATCAGCCAGGTCATCAGCAACTCGGTCAGCTCTGCCTTTGCCAACGCGTTCCCATCCGCCGCCCATCGTGACCACGGTGGTGCTGGTGGCCTTGCGGCGGTCATCGTCCTGCGGAAGGAGGCCACTGTGAAAAGCCTGGATGTTATCGTGCCGATCATGGCGGTCTGCTATTTCGTGATGACGGTCATCATCATTGCGGTAAATTTCCGCCAGCTGCCCGCTGTGTTGGGCGCATCTTTGCGGAAGCGTTCGGTCTGCGGCAGGTGGCCGTCTGGCGGCTTTGGTGCCGTGCTGATGAACGGCGTCAAGCGCGGTCTGTTCTCCAACGAAGCGGGCAGCGGTTCGGCACCCTGTGCAGCTGCCGCCGCAGAGTGCGACGACCCGGTCAAGATGGGCTTTGTGCAGGCACTGGGTGTGCTGATCGACACTGTGGTCATCTGCAGCTGCACTGCTTTCATGATGCTGCTGGTCCCGCAGGAGCTTACCGCCGGGCTGGCGGGCATGGACCTTCTGCAGAAGGCCATGCAGTACCATCTGGGCGGCTTTGGTGTCGTGTTCATTGCGGCCACACTGGCGCTGTTCAGCTTTTCCACCTTTCTGGGCGTTTTGTACTATGCCCGCGGCAATGTGGCCTATCTGTGCGGCGACAACTGGTGGAGCCAGACCGTGTATAAGCTGATCGCGCTGGCCATGCTGGTGATCGGCGGTATGCAGGCCTACACGGTGGTGTGGGATCTGGGCGACGTGGGCATTGGCCTGATGACCATTTTCAATATGCTAGCTTTGGTGCCCATGGCAAAGGAAGCGCTTGCCGCCCTGAACGACTACGAAAAACGCAAAAAGCTGCAGTAAATAGCAAAGGGGCCCGGCTCCACTGTAACATGGGAACCGGGCCTTTCAGGTTATTTTATTTGGGCAGATCAGAGTTTGAAAAAAGCAGCCCGCCTGCAAGCCCGGCCAGCGCGGGCAGCACCCAGCCAAAGCCAATGCTGCCCAGCGGCAGAGCATTGGCAACGGCAGACACTGGGCCCCCAGCGGCAGGGCAGCGCGCGATGCTCTGCAGGGCGGTCAGGCCCACGCACAGCGGGTACACGGCCCGGCGCTTTTCAAGGCCCGGCAGGAAGGAGAGCAGGATCAGCACGATGGCGGCGGGATAGATGGCGTTGAGTACTGGAGTGGACAGCCGGATGATGGCGGCAAGGCCAAGGTTGGACACCAGCATACTGGCCACAGCAAAAAAAGCTGCGATGCGGCAAGGGCAGGGTAGGGGATGCGGGGCAGAAGCTGATGAAATACTGCCCACGCAGGCGATCAGGCCCACGCAGGTGTTGAAGCATGCGATCACAAAAATGGCCGCAATGAGCACAAGGCCCGCCCGGCCGAACAGCTGCTGTGCCAGAGCGGTGAGCACCTCGGCACCGGTGGCAAGGCCCGGATACACCGTGCCGGTCTCGGCCCGGCGTGGCCCAGCATGGCGTAGACCACCAGCAGCATCCCGCCCGCGATGAGCCCGGCCCGGATGGTGCCGCTCTCCACGGCGCGGCTCTCTGTGACGCCCCGGGCCTGGATGTTCAGCGCGATGACCGCGCCAAAATTCAGCCCGGCCAGCGTGTCCATGGTCTGGTAGCCGTACAGGATGCCCTGCACAGCGGGCAGGGCTGCGTACTCTGCGCTGGGTGTGCCGTAGTGTGCCGCCAGCGGATGGATGAGACACCCGGCAAACAGCACCACGATGAGCACGATCAGGCAGGGGCAGAGGATGCGGCCCAGCCAGTCGGTGAAGCTTTTCCGGCCGCAGCGCCACCAGAAAGGCCGCTGCAAAAAACAGCACCGAGTAGGCCAGCTGCAGCCCGGTACCGCCGCCTATCAGCGGCACCAGCATCTGGAACGAGGTGCTTGCCGTGCGGGGATGGCAAGGCACGGGCCAATGGAAAGATACACCAGAATGGTGAACACCATGGCGAACACCGGATGCACCCGGCCGGCAAGCTTATCCAGACCGCCTGCCCGTGCCACAGCCACCACGCCCGCAATGGGCAGGCCGACGGCGCTGACGGCAAGGCCCGCAAAGGCAGGCCAGAGACTGGTACCGGCCTGTGCGCCCAGATGCGGCGGGAAGATCAGATTGTCCTGCACCAAAAAACATGGAAAATAGCGTAAAACTGACCAAAAGCAGGCTTTTGCCGGAGAGCTTCTGCATAGGACAGACACCTCATTTCTTTCTTGCATCAAGGATGACAGGAATTGATACAATTCAGTTTATCGTTTTATACATTTCATGTCAAGAACCAAAAACGTGAAGAAATAGTAATGTCTGGCATGACAATGTTGGATGCATTGCGTGTGCACCGGTCATTGGCGTTTGGAAAGAGATATGGTATGATACTTATACGATCCGCAGAGCGGAAGCCACTTCAGACTGTCAGGAGCAGGAAAGAACCATGAACCAACACAAACAACTTTTTTCAGCGGCTGGGCGCTGCGGCCTTCTGGCTGGCGGTGTGGCAGTGCGCCGCCATGGCGGTGGGACAGGAGGTGTTCCTTGTTTCGCCGGTGCAGGCGGTGCGCACTCTTTTGCAGCTTTTGCCGCAGGCAGAGTTCTGGCAGCGGGTGGGTTTCAGCTCCGGGCGCATTCTGCTGGGTTTGGGCTGGGCGTGGCCGTAAGCATCGTGCTGGCTGTGGCCGCGCAGGCGTGGCACACGGCAGAGGTGCTGCTTGCTCCGGTGCTGCAGCTGGTCAAGCCACGCCGGTGGCAAGCTTTATCATTCTGGCGCTGGTGTGGGTGCGGGGAGCATCGCTTTCGGTGCTCATCAGCTTTCTTAATGGTGCTGCCCGTGCTGTACGGCGCGGTGCGCACCGGCATCCGGAGCGCAGATCCACAGCTGTTGGAGATGACGAAGGTGTTTCGCCTGCCGTTTGCCCGATGCTTGCGGGCTGTGTGGCTGCCTGCGGTGCTGCCGGCCTTCCGGCAGGGATGCAGCGTAGCGCTGGGTATCTGCTGGAAGAGCGGCGTAGCCGCTGAGGTGATCGGCCTGCCCAATGGCAGCATCGGCGATGCACTCTACCGGGCCAAGATCACCCTTTCCACCGGGGAGCTGTTCGCATGGACGTTTGTTGATCATCCTGCTCAGCGCCGGGTTTGAAAAGCTGTTCCTGCTGCTTCTGGACTGCGTGACCCGCGCTGTGACCGGGGAGGTGCCGCAATGCTGACCGTCGAGCATCTGACAAAACAGTTCGGGGAGAAAACGCTGTTCCGGGATCTCTGCCTCACGGTGGAAGGCCCGGCGGTGCTGTGGGCACCCAGCGGCTGGGGCAAGACCACACTTGCTGCGCATCCTCATGGGGCTGGAAGAACCCACTTCAGGCATAGGTACAGGGCGTTGGCCGGATGGCAGCAGTGTTTCAGGAGGACCGGCTCTGCCCGCAGCTGACAGCTGTGCAGAACGTGACGCTGGTATTGCCCGGCAGTGCAGAACAATACAAAGAGCAAATTGAATCGGATTTTCAACAGTTTGGCATGGATGCTGCTGCATTGGCCCTGCCTGCAGCACGGCTTTCCGGCGGACAGAAGCGCCGCACGGCTCTGCTGCGGGCTTTGTGGGCCGCCAGCGATACGCTGCTGTTAGACGAACCCTTTACCGGCATGGACCCGGACACCCTTGCCGCTGCTGCGGCGCTGCTGCGCACCCGCTGCGGGACGGAAAAGCCGGTGCTGCTTGCCACCCACGACCGGGAGGCCATCCGGCTGCTGGGCTGGCCGGTGATCGAGCTTGGAAGCGCTGTAAAAGGCTTTAAATAAAAAGGGCTACTGCACCGGATGATGTGCAGCGGCCCTTTACTATTTTTTGAAAATGTTTTTGAAGAAAAATACGCAGAGGATGCAAAAGAACTGGTCAGCCCAGCAGCTTTGCCGGGTCGAGGTACTGCTCACCCTGCAGTACTTCCAGATGGATGTGCGCTTCCTCGGCGCATTCGTTGGGGAATACTGCCTGCGCGGCCCAGAGCCTGCCCCACGCTCACCTCGTCGCCGGTGTGCACGGCAGGATCGGCTGTGCCGCACACCCGCCACAGGTGCCCGGCGTTGTCCTCGATGCACACCACACTGCCCCAGCGGCTATCGGTGTCTACAGCGGTCACCTTACCGGCGGCAGGAGCACACCTGTGCATCCTGCGCACAGGCGTAGTCCACACCGTTGTGGGTGCGCCAGTCGCCAAGGGTGCTGCTGTACACCAGCTCATCGCCGCTGTAGGCGTTCAAGACCCTGCCCGAGACGGGCTGCGTGGAGGCAGGCGCAGCTGAACTGCTGGCAGGCGAGGATGCGCCTTGCAGTGCCGAGGGTTCGCGCAGCGAACCAGAGCCAGACTGCGCACCAGAAGAGGACGCAGAGGATGCGGGCGGTGCGGGTTTGGGTATTTGCCGCAGATTCTGCGGCGTCGGTCACGGGCTGCTGCCATACATCGTCCTCCTGTGGGTCAAGGGTGAGCTGCGGCTCCGGTGCAGGTTCTTCCTGCGGGGTCGTCAGGTCGTCGTAGCTCTTTTTCAGTTCATCCCGCACGGTGCGCACTGCCCACACGCCCGCCGCTGCGGCTGCGACGAGACAGGCCAGCAGTGCCAGTGTAAAGCCCCTGCTGCGCAAAAATTTTTGATCTGCTCCATGCTTGTTACTCCCATCTGCTGCATTGTGTACGCATTGCTTCTGGGCTTAGTGTGGGACAGCAGGGCAGGTTTTATGCATTCTTTTATTTAAATGCCCTCTGCGTTGCTCTGGGCATATTTAGAAATGGAAATGATATTTCACGCTGGAAGGGGCCGCAGCCGGAAAATGCATCTTCCCTCTGTGGCCTTCTGTGCTGATACCCAGAGTGAAGCGGAGGATATTCTAAATGATATTGCCAAACAAAAAGGCCCTCCCTTTTCGGGAGAGCCTTTGCGGATCAAAAATCAGTTGCGGCGGCGGCTGTTCATGCCCAGCAGGCGCGCAACAACATACAGGAAGATGTTGATGAAGTCCAGATACAGGGTCAGTGCACCGTAAATGGAAGCCTTCTCGGCAAGCTCGCCGTCATAGGCGTAGTAGGAGAACATCTGGCTCAGCTTCTG
>VOFJ01001381.1_pt1 | contig 10432 bp, 19 predicted proteins | sample 5384081 | NCBI WGS metagenome assembly VOFJ01 (sample SAMN12384729, study PRJNA508395) | human gut metagenome | isolation source: healthy gut I | host: Homo sapiens | reverse complement strand
ATTTTCTGTACCCATTTTATTCTCCATTTCTGCATCAGCCAGAAAAAAACGGCTCACGCTTACTATATTCATCGCTCATATACATGACCGTCTATGACTTCAAATACCCGGTTTACCGTAAAACGATTTCTCACAAATTCATCCAGTCCCGTACAGGTAATGATGGTCTGCGTATCGGAAATATTGTTCAGCAGATAATTCTGACGGCTGCTGTCAAGCTCAGATAACACATCATCCAGCAGCAACACCGGCGTATCGGAAATGGACTTCCTCACAAGTTCAATCTCGGACAACTTCAGCGACAACGCCGATGTTCTCTGCTGTCCCTGTGAACCGTACTTTCGGATATCGACGTCACCGATCGAGAACAGCAGATCATCCCTGTGCGGTCCCACCGATGTCTGACAAAGCTTTTTTGTCCTTTTCCTTCGCCCTGCTAAGTTCATCTTCAAAAAATGATGTCGTCGATATTCGGCTCATATTTTAAGAAAAAGCTCTTCCTTCCCGCCGGAAATGCGGTAGTGAATGTCACTTACAATCTCCCGGAGTTCATCCACGAACTGTTTTCTGCGCCGGATGATCTTCTTCCCGGTCTCAATGAGCTGCATGTCCCAGACAGGCAGCGTATCGGAAAGACTTGGCCGGTAGATCATGTCTTTTAGAAGCTTGTTGCGCTGCGCTAAGATTTTATTGTAATTTGTGAGGTCTGCCAGATAGCTCCGATCCAGCTGGCACAATTCGGAATCTAAAAATCTGCGCCTCTCCGCCGGACCATTCTTGATAATATTCAGATCTTCCGGTGAAAAAAAGACAATATTTAAAATTCCAAAAAGCTCACTGGCTTTTTGATCGGAATCTTATCGATGGCAATCCCCTTGGCGCGGTTCTTCTTCAGATGCATATCGATCTGATATTCTCTGCCGCCGCGCACGACAACCGTTTTTAAATGAGCCTCTTCCTCACCGAAGCGGATCATCTCCCTGTCACGGCTACCTTTGTGGGACTTGGTCGTCCCGCTCATATATGCCGCCTCTAAGATATTAGTCTTGCCCTGCGCATTATCCCCGAATAAAATATTGGTTCCTTCATCAAAAAGAAATCTCTAAATTTTCGTAATTTCTGAAATTCTTAAGCTCGATTGACCGAATTTTCATCTGACTATCTTTACTGTCTCGCCATTATAGGAAACAAGTTCACCGCCATGCAGCTTCTTTCCTCTCTGCGTCTCTACTTCCCCGTTCACAGTTACAAGTCCATCCTGGATCACGAACTTTGCATCTACTCCGGATTCTACAAGACCTGCTTTTTCAAAGCCTGTCCCAGTTTGATAAATTCATCCTCTTTGCGAATCTCTATTTCTATCATATCTCTTCTACGCCTCGTTTCTAAACGGTGCTGGCATTAAAGTTCACCGGCAGTATCAGATAAATTGAACTTTCCTTCATCATCCTTGATAAAACACGGTGCCTTTGGATTCACCATGTAAAGGCTTACCTCCTCCTCATCGATCACGCGAAGCGCGTCAATGAAGAACTTCGGGTTGAATCCGATTAAAATATCCTTGCCTTCTTTTTACAATATCAATATCCTCATTCATAGAACCGATGAAGGAATTGATCTTTAACTCCATGTTTCCGTCTGTCACATTCATGATGATCGGCTTTTTGTCACCCTCTTTGACGAGGAGCGTCGCACGGTCGATACAGTCTAACAGCTCGCGCTTGTTGATCTTGACCTTTGTCTCGTAATCGGAGGAAAGCATCTGCTCGATCTTAAAGTATTCACCCTCGATCAGTCTGGAAACGACAGTCGTATCATCAAATTCAAATACAATGTGGTTGTCGGTCAGGAACATATTGACATCTTCCTCCGCGCTTCCCGGAAGAATCTTGCTCACTTCCTGCAGCGTCTTTCCAGGAACGACAACCTTCCAACTTCTTGTGCTCATAGTTATTCTTTAACTCGATGTTGCGGATGGAAATACGGTGGCCGTCGAGAGATACCACTTTCAAATGATTCTCCTCGATCTCAAAAAGCTCTCCCGTCATTAACTTGTTATTGTCGTTGTCCGCGATCGAGAAGATCGTCTGGCGAATGACTTCTTTTTAAAGTGAATTGAGATAACGTGATGGCTTCATTTCTCTCGATATAAGGAATATAGGAAAAATCATCTCCGGATTTTCCTACGATATTGAACTTTGCTTTTTCACAGGTAATGGTCGTCTTAAAGGAAGCGTCTGTCTCAATCACAACATCACTGTCAGGAAGCTTTCTCACGATCTCGGAAAATATCTTGGCATCCAGAGCAATCACTCCGCGTTCTGCGATCTCACCTTCGATCTTCGTCTCGATTCCCAATTCCATATCATTGGCAGTTAATTTGATCTCATTGGCAGAAGCATCAATCAGGATACACTCCAGAATGGCCATCGTGGTTCTGGTTGGAACCGCTTTCGATACGATATTGACACCGTGCAGTAAATTTGATTTGGAACAGATCAGTTTCATAGTTGTTAATAACTCCTTCCTGTGGTTCGTGGAATATATGGTGCGCACGCCATACATGATTGTTATAAAAAGAGATTCAAAGTAATATTCTTAGGGGGTGTTTATATGTGAATAAGTCACACAGCCCTTGATCTATAAGACTTTCAGGTAAAAATGAAGGGTGAAAGTCTGTGAATTACGTGCGGATGAAATCTGGACAACCTGTGAATAAAAAATTATGTAAACTTGAAAGAAAAAAAATGTGAAAGAAGCCTTAAGTGGTTTACATAATGATATTTATCCAGTTTCATAAACAAGCCTTACACAATATTTCAACAACCGAATGTGAATATCTAGTTCGGGTTGATCTTTTTCTTGATGGTGTCGATGAGACTGCGTGTCGTCTCGTCCGACTCGTACTCATCCGAAATCTTCTGGACGCCGTGGGATGATGGTAGAGTGATCTCTGCCGCCGAGCAGCGCACCGATGGAATCTAACGGTGTGTCGGTCATATTCTTACATAAATACATGGCAATCTGGCGCGGCCTTGCGATGTCTTTGCTCCGGTTCTTGGAGATCATCTGATCTAAGGAGATCTGGAAATGCTCCGATACGACCTCGATGATAAGCTGAGGCGTTATCTCCTTCGGCTTGTCCGGAGTGATGATATTCTGAAGCTCCTTCTGGGCAATCTCCATCGTGATCTCAGTTTTCTCAAGGTTGGAGTAGGCGAGAAGTTTGTTGAGCGCACCCTCTAACTCACGGATGTTGGACTTGACGTTGGTTGCGATGTAATTAAGGATCTCGTCGCTTAAGTTCATTTCATCCGCTTCGATCTTCTTGCGGAGAATCGCCATTCGTGTCTCGTAGTCCGGTGTTCCGATGTCAGCCATCAGACCCCACTCGAAACGGGAACGGATACGTTCTTCCAGTGTCTCCATCTCTTTTTTGGCGGCTTATCGGATGTAAGAATAATCTGCTTGCCGGCGGAGTGGAGGGCATTGAACGTATGGAAAAATTCTTCCTGCGTACTTTCCTTACCTATAATAAACTGTACATCATCGATCATCAGAACATCGATGGTGCGGTATTTTTCACGAAACTTGTTCATCGCGGCTGCATTACCGCTTCGGATGGACTCGATGACCTCGTTGGTAAATTCTTCGGAAGTCACGCAGATAATCTTCGCATCCGGATTGCGCTCCAGGATGAAATGACCGATGGAATGCATCAGGTGCGTCTTGCCGAGTCCCGGTCCTCCATAAATATAGAGAGGATTGTATGCCTCGCCCGGAGATTCCGCAACTGCGAGAGAAGCGGAGTGGGCAAAACGATTATTGCTTCCGACAACGAATGTATCAAACGTATAATTGGAATTCAGATTCGATTTGGATGCCGCTTCGGAGTAAAAAGGCTTTTTCTGTTTATTAGGAGAAGAAGCGATCGACTTCGCCTGTTCCGGAAGAATGAACTTTATCTCGTAGTCTGTTCCGGTGATCTCTGTGATTGCTACTTTGAGCGGCAGATAATATTTCTTGGAAATATAGCTGAGTCCCAACTGCTCGGACGGGACAAGGATATATGCGGTGTTCCCAGTGACACCATAAAATTCAAGGGGACGTAAGAACGTGTTAAAAGCAATGTCGCTGATGTCGTGTTCTGTCTTCACGGTCATCAGGATCTCGTCCCATTTTTCTAAAATCTGATCCATGTAAACGCTCCAATTTCTTATCATACTAAAAAAAATCCTACACCCTCTATCCTACACCATTTTAGTGCTTTAATCAATGTTTAATTTGCTTTGGAGCGCTATGGCGTAGGGGGACACTGTAAAAGGAAAAAAAAAATCGCTATTTGGGCAAAAATACGGTGTCTATGAGGGAAAAAAAGGAGTTCCATGTTATAGACCGCCAAAAATCAGCGTTTGTGATGCTTATTCACAACTTGTCCGTGTATTATCCATATTTTATCCACAAGTTATCCACATTTCGGGGATAACTTATGTCAACGGCGTATTTAAGGGCTTTCCGGGATCCTTAATTTTAATTTTTTTGTGGAAGGGTTGTGGAAAGCAATTTTACAAGATATAGATGGCATGAGTTTCTTCCTTATATATACAGTGGTTATTTTTTTTCCACAAAGAGCAGATTGTGGAAATGTAGATGAATTCTGATGGCCGGGATTATTATTTTATGCTTGACTTGGAGACTTTTTCTGATATAATTGAGAATGATGTTTTGTAACGTAGAGGAGGTGAATGCGATATGAAGATGACATTCCAACCAAGAAAAGAGACAGAGAGCGAAAGTTCACGGTTTCAGAAGCAGAATGAAAAGCACAGCAGGCGGAAGAAAAGTATTGGCTGCAAGAAGATTAAAAGGTAGAAAAATTGTCAGCTTAGGCCACATCTTATGTGGTCTTTTCTTCTATAAAGGACATGCATACAGAATGAAATATTCCGAGTCATTGAAGAAAACCCAAAGATTTCCAGAACGTATACCGCAGGGGAAAGTCATATGCGAACCGGTACCTTGTGATGTACGTTCTTTCAAATCAGACAGAAGGAAATCGTTTAGGGATTTCCGTGAGTAAAAAAGTTGGAAACAGTGTTATCAGACATCATCTGACCCGGCTGATCCGGGAAAGCTACAGACTGCATGAAGACATGTTCAATAGTGGTTTGGACATTGTAGTCGTCGCAAGGAGCACAGCGAAGGACATCTCGTATCATGAAGTGGAGAGTGCGCTGCTGCATCTCGGGGGTCTTCACAAGATCATTAGTAAAGAAAAAGAAGATGGAATCATTTTGAAAAAATTTTTATCGCTTTGATAAAATTTTATAGAAAATATCTTTCTCCGATGAAAACGACCAAGTGTCCGTATTGTCCAACCTGTTCGTTGTACGGGCTGGAAGCTGTCGAAAAATACGGAGCCATCAAGGTGCGGCACGCTGGCTTTATGGAGAATTATAAGATGCAATCCTTTTTTCAAAAGGTGGATATGATCCGGTTCCATAGTGGAGGTATTTTAAGTGTCAGAAATGTTATTAACAGCGTATGACGGTGCGATTCTCGGACCAATCGCAAAATTACTTGGATGGGTAATGAATGGAGTCTACTATCTGATGGATCAGATTGGAATTGGTAATGTAGGTCTTTCCATCATTATATTTACAATTATTATTTATCTTCTTCTGTTCCCGCTTACTTATAAGCAGCAGAAGTTCTCAAAGCTGTCACAGAAGATGCAGCCGGAGCTGAATGCGATTAATAAAAAGTATCAGGGAAAAAAGGATCAGGCATCCATGATGGCAATGCAGCAGGAGACACAGGCTGTCTATGAGAAGTACGGTGTTTCCATGATGGGAAGCTGCGTGCAGATGCTGATTCAGATGCCGCTTCTGTTTGCTTTGTATCGTGTATTCATGAACGTTCCTGCCTATGTAAGCGGTATTAAGAATCTGTTCACACAGCCGCTTGGCGGCAATGCAACATCCCTGGTAGACGGCATCATGGCGACAGAGGGATATCAGGATACCATGACCAATCTGGTGTCTACACTTAAGATCACGACACAGCCGGTAGCTAATTTTACTGTTTCGGATCCGACCGCGATTGCCAACTCGATCGTGGATGTTACTTATAAGATGAACTCCAGCGGATGGGATGCGTTAAAGGATGCATTCCCGGCTCTCTCCAGTGAGATTTCATCCACCTATGAGACGGTGTCCCATGTAAATAATTTCTTTGGAATGAATATTTCAGATACACCGCTTCATGTGATTACATCAAGTTTTTCTGCAGGTGCTTACCTTATGGTCATTGCAGCCTTGCTGGTTCCGATTATTTCTTACCTGACACAGGTATTGAACATCAAGTTAATGCCGCAGGCGACTGCAAGTGGCAATGACCAGAGCGATGCGATGGCACAGCAGATGAAGAATGATGAACCGCATGATGCCGTTATTCTCACTGGTTATGTGTTTTACCGTTCCGGTCGGTCTCGGTATCTACTGGATTGCCGGTGCTGTTGTCCGTGTTGTACAGCAGTATTTCCTGAACAAGCATTTCGAGAAGATGAATCTTGAAGATATTATAAAAAAAGAATCAGGAAAAGGCGAAGAAAAAAGCGTGAGAAGATGGGAATCGCCGAGAATCAGATTTCCAATGCCGCAAAAATGAATACCAGACAGATGGTAGACGCCAATAAGAAGCAGTTGAGCAGTGCGGAGAAAGAGCTTGAAATCGAGAAGGCGAACGCAGCAAAGTCGAAGGCAAAAGCCGGAAGCATGAGCGCGAAAGCAAATATGGTACGTGATTTTAACGAGCGTAACAACAGAAAGTAAGTTTCGGGGTGGAGTAAGTTAGAAAGGGTATGGTGATGAAAATGGATTATATTGAGATTTCAGCAAAGACAGTTGATGACGCAATCACAGAAGCCATCATCAAGCTGGGGACAACCCATGACAAGATCGAATATGAAGTAATCGAAAAGGGAAGCGCAGGTTTCCTTGGAATCAACAGAAAGGACGCTGTGATCCGCGCCCGCAGGAAGAACGATACGAATGATAATATCCGTGATTTCCTTGAGAGCGTATTTAAGGCAATGGGACTTACCGTCACGATCCAGATTGAGAAGGAAGAGGACAGCAATGTCGTGAACGTTGACTTAAAGGGAGACGATATGGGTGTTCTGATTGGTAAGAGAGGACAGACGCTGGATGCTCTTCAGTACCTGACCAACCTTGCAGTGAATAAGAATTCCGAAGAGTATGTGAAGGTCAAGATCGATACGGAGGATTACCGGAAGAGAAGAAGAGAGACGCTTGAGAATCTTGCTAAGAACATTGCTTACAAGGTGAAGAGAACGAAGCGCCCGGTTTCTTTAGAGCCGATGAATCCGTTTGAGAGAAGAGTTATTCATTCGACTTTACAGAATGATAAGTTTGTGACAACGCACAGTGAAGGTGAGGAGCCTTACAGACATGTGGTTGTTACCCTGAAGAAATAGAGTACAAAGTGGGGGTGTCGTCTGACATCCCCATTCTTTCATTAAAGGAGATTTATGAAAACAGATACTATTGCTGCGATTGCGACTGCCATGGCAGGATCGGGAATCGGAATTGTCAGAATCAGCGGGGAAGAAGCGGTTTCCATTACAGATCAGATTTTTCATATGCCGGGCGGTAAGAAGCTTTCGGATATGGAGACACACACGATTCATTACGGACACATCCGTGATGGAGAGGAAGTCATTGATGAGGTAATGGTTTTACTGATGCGCGGACCGCGGAGCTACACCAGGGAAGATACGGTTGAGATTGACTGTCACGGCGGTGTTTATGTGATGAAGCGCATTTTGGAGACAGTTATCAAATATGGAGCGAGACCCGCAGAGCCGGGAGAATTCACTAAGCGTGCATTTTTGAACGGACGTATTGATTCTGTCCCAGGCGGAATCTGTGATTGATGTGATTTCGGCGAAAAATGAATTTGCCTTAAAGAGTTCCATGAAGCAGTTGTCCGGCGCTGTCTCAGATGCAGTCAAAGAGATTCGGGGGAGAGATTCTCCACGAGATCGCATTTATTGAATCGGCGCTTGATGATCCGGAGCATATTAGCCTGGATGGTTACGGGGGAGAGACTGGAGCTTACCATAGAGGGTGCAGTGGACAGAATTGAGAAGCTGTTGGCTTCCAGTGATAACGGCCGCATCTTAAAAAGAGGGAATTTCTACCGTCATTGTGGGAAAACCAAATGCCGGAAAATCGTCACTTAACACTCTATTGGGCGAGGAGCGGGCAATCGTTACAGAAATTGCCGGTACTACAAGGGATGTGCTTGAAGAGCAGATTAACCTGAATGGAATCATACTCAATATCATAGACACTGCAGGGATTCGTGATACGGATGACATTGTGGAAAAAATCGGAGTCGACAAGGGCACGAAAATATGTGAAGGATGCAGATCTGATTCTGTATGTAGTGGATGCCTCCACGAATCTGGATGAGAACGACGGGGAGATCATGGAGCTGCTTCATGGAAGACGCACGATCGTACTTTTGAACAAATCGGACTTAACGCCGTTGACAACAGCGGAGGATATTCGTGTACATGTGGATAAAGACTGTCCGGTTATTTCTATTTCGGCGAGAGAGCAGAAGGGAATCGATGTCTTTACCGAGCAGATCCGGGAAATGTTTTTCCGGGGAGAAGTTACCTTTAATGATGAAGTCTATATTACGAACATTCGTCATAAAACCGCTTTACAGGAGGCGCTTTCTAGTTTACATTTAGTAGAGCAGAGTATCGCGGATGGAATGCCGGAGGACTTTTACTCGATTGATCTGATGAACGCGTATGAGGTGCTGGGAACCATCATCGGGGAAGCGGTGGAAGATGATCTCGTCAATGAGATATTCAGTAAGTTTTGTATGGGAAAATAGTTGGCACCAGAGGGTGCCAACTATTAGAAGAATGCCAAGGGCATTCTTCTGGTTGGTCTAAATTCCGGTTGGTCTAATATTTAAGAAAACATTGGACGGCTATTATTGGAAGTATGCAACCATAGGATAAGGAGGAAGCAGCGATGATTCGACATATCTGTATGTTTAAGCTGAAGGATGAGGATAAGGAAGCAAATTTGAAGGAGGCACTGCGCCGTTTGGAGGAGATGAGAGAGATTCCCCTGATTGCAACGTTTGAGGTTGTGACGAATGCGGCTGCTGCTCCGGACAGCAATTATGATCTTTCACTTATTTTTGATTTTAAGAATATGGATGATCTGAATGCATATCAGAAGCATCCGATGCATGTGGAGTTTGGTAAGTTTATTACAGCAATCAGAGAGAGCAGGGCTTGTATTGATTATGAATTCTAAGAATCTTTTGGAAGAAACGTATGATGTGGCAGTTGTGGGAGCAGGACATGCAGGATGTGAGGCGGCGCTTGCCTGTGCGAGACTGGGGCTTGAGACAATTATTTTTACGGTGAGTGTGGACAGTATCGCCTTGATGCCGTGTAATCCGAATATCGGCGGAAGTTCCAAGGGGCATCTGGTTCGTGAGATCGATGCGCTTGGCGGCCAGATGGGAATCAATATTGATAAGACATTTATTCAGTCAAAAATGCTGAATGTGTCCAAGGGACCGGCAGTTCATTCCCTGCGGGCACAGGCGGATAAGGCAAATTACAGCATGGAGATGCGGAATACATTACAGAATACGGAGCATCTGACGATCCGTCAGGCGGAGGTTGCCGAGATTCTCACAAAAGAGGGCGATCGTGAGCAGATTACCGGTGTGAAGACGGTTTCGGGTGCAACGTATCACTGTAAGGCGGTTGTGTTGTGTACGGGAACGTATCTTCGCGCACGTTGTCTGACCGGCGAGATGATTACCTATACCGGACCGAACGGTTTGATGGCTGCAAATCATCTGACCGGGACTCATTACTGGCACATGGGTAGAAATGTTCCGCTTCAAGACCGGTACACCGGCAAGAATTGACAAACGGTCGATTGATTTTTCCAAGATGGAAGAGCAGAAGGGTGACGAAAAAGTTGTTCCGTTTTCTTTCACGACAAATCCCAAAGATGTGCAGATCGACCAGGTGTCCTGCTGGCTGACTTACACGAATGAGAAAACGCATGAGATTATCCGCAACAATCTGGACCGGTCTCCGATCTATGCGGGAATCATAGAGGGAACCGGGCCGCGTTACTGTCCATCCATTGCGGATAAGGTGGTTAAGTTTGCGGATAAGGACAGGCATCAGATTTTCATTGAGCCGGAAGGACTTCACACGAATGAGATGTATGTCGGAGGAATGTCCTCATCGCTTCCGGAGGATGTGCAGCATGAGATGTACCGCACTCTGCCGGGACTGGAACATGTGAAAATTGTCCGGAATGAGCAATACGTAACCGAAACGAAGTACAATTGA
>VOFJ01003154.1_pt1 | contig 10435 bp, 21 predicted proteins | sample 5384081 | NCBI WGS metagenome assembly VOFJ01 (sample SAMN12384729, study PRJNA508395) | human gut metagenome | isolation source: healthy gut I | host: Homo sapiens | reverse complement strand
GTTATGTTATTGCCGCCTGCAACGTCCGCAGCAACGATATGGCTATATATTACTAAATTTTTTTTATTTTTTCAAGTATTTTATGAAATTTTAACATCTTTTTTTTTTGTGAACTTCTTGTAAATTGATGAGCATTTTATATATTTTCAGTAATTTTCACGGATTTCGACTGTGAATTTTATCTCAAGCGTGCAGCTGGCTGACTGATTTTGATTGTACGAATATTTATAATGCATCGTTTTTTCAGTTGACTATAGCAGTCCTAGAGCGTGTCTGAAAAAGACTTTCTGCAAGATGTGCGTCACAATTTGTGGGATATTTTGCCCGGATGAGGGCGCCGTAGTGGGCTACGGCAACTGAATTCGGGTGAAATATCCCGCAAAGTGGGGCGTGCAGATTGCGGGAATGATTTTTCAGACACGCTCTAGTAACCCAGAGTGCGAAAGACATGGAAGATATCTGCATATGATACGGCGTTCGCTTTGTCGCTTTAAATTATTTATGTACAAAAAGTGTCGTATGAATTGACTTTTCAAATCATATCCTTTAAAATAGTAAATTATGAAATCATGTAACTGTTCCGTATTTTCACAGTTACGAATAATGTTACCTGAAAGGATGCAAAAACCACTATGAAAACTATCGGTTTTATCGGTCTCGGACTGATTGGCGGATCAATTGCCAAGGCCATCCGAAAATACCATGAAGACTACCGACTTCTTGCTTATGATCAGGATCGGGAAACACTTGCTGCAACAGTAAGCAGCAATATGATCGATGCTGTATGCGAAGAACATGATGAACGTTTCAGGAGTTGCGATTATATTTTCCTGTGTGCTCCTGTAGAATTTAATGTAAAATATCTTGAATATTTCAAAGACAATATCGGTCCTGACACAATCCTCACAGATGTTGGAAGTGTCAAGGGGCATTATCCATAAAGAAGTAGAACGTCTTGGAATGGAATCCCGTTTTATCGGAGGTCATCCAATGGCCGGTTCTGAGAAGACCGGATTCGAAGCTTCCAGTGACCGTCTGATTGAGAATGCTTACTATATTATTACTCCGGGCGGTGAAGTTGCACTGGAACGCCTGACAGATTTCACAGAGATGATCTCTTCCCCTTGGTGCGATCCCGATGGTCCTTACAAGTGAAAAGAACACGATTTCATCACTGCCGGAGTCAGCCATCTGCCTCATATTATCGCTTCTGCACTGGTAAATCTTGTCAATATGCTGGACAGCGATCAGGAATACATGAAAACAATTGCAGCCGGAGGTTTCCGCGACATCACACGTATCGCCTCTTCCTCTCCGATTATGTGGGAGCAGATCTGTCTGGAAAACAATCAGAATATCTCCAATGTTCTGGATGACTACATCCGCCTGCTGGTTCAGATCAAGTGTTTTGTAGATAACAAGGACTCCAGGAGTCTGTATCAGATGTTTGCAAGTTCCAGGGATTACCGTGATTCTATTGATGTGGTAGACAATGGTCTGCTGAAAAAGGCTTATGTCCTGTATCTTGATATTGCGGATGAGGCCGGCGGTATTGCTACGATTGCCACTATCCTTGCGATGGAGAAGATCAGCATCAAAAATATCGGCATCATCCACAACCGAGAATTCGAGGAAGGTGTCCTCAAAAATTGAATTCTACGACGGAATCTCTATGGAAAAGGGTGCCGCACTCCTTAAAAAAAAAGAAATTATATTGTCTATGAACGCTAAACAGATCACCCTTTGACATTCATTTCAAAAAATATTTTGTCAAAAGCAGATTGCTATAAATAGCTGCAGGGAAATACAGAAATATTATAAAAACAGGCAGGAATCAAACATGGAAATAAAAAAAACAGACAAACCTCAGAGGAGAACTCACTGTACCCGGAGATAAATCCATTTCCCATCGTGCAGTCATGTTCGGTTCTCTTGCACAGGGTACTACAAAGATCACACATTTTCTTGAGGGAGCTGACTGTCTCTCTACTATCTCCCAGTTTCCGGAAAAATGGGAATCGATATTGAAAGAAATGCTTCCGAAATCCTCGTTCATGGAAAGGGACTTCACGGACTCAGTGCTCCGTCTGAAACTCTGGATGTAGGAAACAGCGGGACTACCACAAGACTGATCTCCGGAATTCTGGCAGGACAGTCTTTTTATCAGCGAATTAAACGGTGACGCTTCCATTCAATCCCGTCCAATGAAAAAAGGATTATGACTCCTCTTCTGTCTATGGGCGCTGATATCGTAAGTCTGAGGGGGCAATGGATGCGCACCTTTGCGTATTACAGGAAAGTCTTTGCATGCCGCTCATTATCAGTCACCGGTTGCTTCCGCACAGGTAAAATCCTGCGTGCTTCTGGCTGGTATGTATGCAGATGGGATCACCAGCGTTACTGAGCCGGTACTTTCCAGAAATCATACGGAGAGATCATGCTGAATTATTTCGGCGCAAATGTGACTTCCCAGGGAACAACTGCTTCTATTGAACCGGAGCCTGTGCTGAACGGACGCGAGATTAAAGTTCCCGGAGATATTTCTTCTGCTGCTTACTTTATCGCAGCAGGGCTTCTTACCCCGGAAGTGAGATTCTTCTTAAAAATGTAGGCATTAATCCAACCAGAGACGGAATGCTTCGTGTATGCAGGGCTATGGGGGCTGATATTACTCTTCTGAATGCAAGTACAGAGGGTGAGCCTACCGCTGACCTGCTGATCCGCACAAGCAGTCTTCACGGAACCACTGTTGAGGGGTGAGATCATCCCCACACTGATCGATGAAATCCCGATCATCGCTGTAATGGCAGCTTTTGCAGAGGGACTACTGTTATCAGAGACGCACAGGAGCTGAAGGTAAAGAGAATCCGACCGTATTGCAGTGGTAACAGAAGGACTGAAACGCATGGGAGCTGATATTCAGCCGACTGATGACGGAATGATCATCCATGGCGGAAAGCCTCTTCATGGTGCCGAGATCAATTCTTATCTTGATCACCGTATTGCCATGTCCTTTGCTGTTGCAGGTACAATTTGTGACGGTACACTTACTATCAAAGATGGGGACTGCGTTAAAATTTCTATCCGGAATTCTATGAAGATCTGTACTCTCTCGGAAAATAGCAACTGTCATTTTTATAATTATGCTGCTGTCAACATATCATTTTTTATGTTTGTTGACAGCAGTATAACTTTTTACTATTCACCAGTAATATCCCGCAAAATGTTTTTTATCCTGCATATCTTTTTTTGTCTTTCTGTACATACTTTTCATAACAAAAAGCATAATTTTTGCAATTCCTATTTACAGTATCTTCATACTCTCTCAGATTGTATTTTTTATAGATACTTGAGAAATTTTATCCAAAATAGCCTTTTCTTTTTCCGATAAATCGGTTATAATGTGAATCGTCAGAAGATTGTTATTATTTTAACATTATTCGATTTGTTTTACTATAGCAGGATTTCACACTCTGATGGTCTGGATTAAGATGCATTATTTATGAGGATTGCTATAAACACTGATATTATAATTTTTCACGGTGAGCATACCATACAGGTATACAGCCAGAAAGGAGCTAACATTTATGAAAATCTTATTTTACGGCACAAAAACTACGACGAAGGAATTTTTCGAGAAAGCTTCTTCCTTCCTATCCGGGAATTACAATTAAATTTACCGAAGCAAATATTCACGAAGAAACTGCTTCCCTTGCAAAAGGATATGAGGCAATCTGCGCTTTTGTAAACGCTGATCTGAGCACTCCTGTTATCGAAGAGCTGAATGCTCAGGGTGTAAAACTGATCCTTATGCGCTGCGCAGGATATAACAATGTAGATCTGGAAACTGCTCACAAATTCGGAATGAAGGTTCTGCGTGTTCCGGGATATTCTCCGGAAGCTGTGGCTGAGCATGCAATGGCACTTGCGCTGACCGCAAACCGCCACACACATAAAGCATACATCAAATGCCGCGAAAACAACTTCTTTTAAGTGGTCTGATGGGACTTAATTTCTATCAAAAAACTGCCGGAATCATTGGTACCGGAAAAATTGGCCAGGCAATGGCAAAAAATCTGCAAAGGTTTTGGTATGAGAGTTATCGCTTACGATCTTTTCCCGAATAAGAGCCTGGATTATCTGGAATATGTATCTCTGGATGAGCTTCTGGCAACCAGTGATCTCATCAGTCTTCACTGCCCGCTTACAGAAGAAACCAAACACATCATCAATGAAGAAACTATCGCCAAAATGAAAGATGGTGTAATTCTTGTAAACACTTCCGGCGGCGGCCTGATCAAGACAGAGGACCTGATCTCCGGAATCCGTGATCATAAGTTCTTTGCAGTAGGACTGGATGTTTATGAAGAAGAAACTGATTTCGTATTCGAGGATATGTCCGAGCGTATTCTGCAGAGCTCCATTACCCAGCGCTACCTGCTCTCCTTCCCGAATGTAGTGATGACTTCTCATCAGGGATTCTTTTACAAAAGAAGCACTGACTAACATTGCCGAGACTACTCTCGAAAATGCGAAAGCATTTATGGATGGGGAACGAACTGAAGAACGAGGTTCTTTCCTGATAATTACAGAAATATGATCAGGGGGCTGTCGCAATAATAATTCCAGCGACGCCCCTTGTAATTATTTTTCAGTTTTCGTTTTAGTTTCTCTGATTTCGTTGTATCTGCAGAATCTGATGTTTCAGTTTTATCCGCAGATTTTTTTGCAGAAGAATCTGAAGTTTCTGCTTTATCTGTATTTTCCGTTTTATCTGTAGTTTCTGTTGCATCTGTAGTATCTGTAATGTCAGCAGTTTCTTCCTCAGGCTCATCAATCTGTTTCATATCCTCGTCAGAAGTATCTGCATCCATTCCATTCAGCTCTTCTTCTGTCAGCGGTTCAAGATCATCCTTGATAAATTTCCTTATTTGTAATATCATCTTCTGACTTCTTCCCACATCCGGCAAGACCGATGGATGCCAGAAGCATTCCTGTAATCATAAAATATTTTATTTTTTTCATTTTAATCATCCTTTCGTCTGTTCCACATAACACAAATGGTATTTCATTTTCAGATAATATTTATTCTGCTGTTCTCAATCTGCCTGCCAGATCTTTTTATTTCCTGTATGATATCTTCTCTGTCTCTGACCGGCACTTTGTCTGTACGGTTCACATATACAGTCCCCAGACTGTCACAGCTCATCTGACGAAGCAGCATCTCTGCCGTACTTTCCGCTTTTTCTCTGGGTCCGATACTTCCTGCTGTCAGCAGAACTGCTCCTGTTTTCTTCTTAGGAACAGGTTCTTCTTTACGGATATATCTTGCACTGAAATAGGTCTGCAGTCTGCTCATCATCACAGAAGAAGCATTCCCGTACCTCCTCAAAATATACAGGAGATGCCATAATAATATGGTCACATTCTTCAATGTACGAAAGAACCTCCTGCCATTCATCTTTGACTGCGCATCCTGCATGGTCAAAACACCATCTGCAGTCTATACACGGTCGGATATCTGCCCTGTAGGCATTAACCACCTTAAAATCCCCTCCAAGATTTTCCTCCCCAGAGTCCGGATCATATATATGCAGTTTCACCGTTCTTTCGCGGTGAACCGTTGAATACCCAATGTTTTCATCTTTATTTTTCCTCATATTCTTCCCTGAGAATTTTAATCTCACTGAGTCCATCCTCATCATCATTCGGTGTTTCCAGAATAAATGGATTCCTTTTTAGGCAGGATGTCTGGATCACACGCATTATCCAGACCAAATTTCCACTTCACCTTCACGCATGTCGGTCTGGACTGCCATGTCCATTCATGCTATCATTCAAATGAATTGCTTTTTTAATCTGTCAAATTCCTGTAAATACCCCATCAAGGTTATTTTACAATATCATATCCGCCATCCCAGACATGACAGGTGTCAAGACAGACACCCATCTTATCTTTTCGTTCTACCCTGTCAATGATCTGGCGCAGTTCATCAAAGTTTCGACCTATTTCACTGCCTTTTCCTGACATGGTTTCCAGAAGTACTGTAGTGCTCTGTTCTTCTGTAAGTACTTCATTCAAAATCTCTGCAATCCTAGCAATACCAGTTTCTGCGCCCTGTCCGACATGGTTTCCCGGATGAAAATTATAATAATTTCCTGGAGTCAGTTCCAGACGTTTCAGATCATCTGCCATTGTCTCTCTGGCAAAATCTCTCAGATTCTCCTTCGCTCCGGCACAATTCATCGTATAAGGTGCATGCGCTACTATTTTTCCAAAATGATTCTCCTGTGCAAGTTGCAGAAATTCCTGCACATCCTGCAAATTAATATCCTTTGCCCTTCCACCTCTTGATTTCTGGTAAAAACGCAAAGGTATTACCTCCATTTGCAAGTGTCTGTTTTCCCATTGCCAGGTATCCTTTGGAAGAACTTGTGTGATTTCCTATATATAACATATATCATTCCTCTGCCTGTAATATTTTATGTAACCTTTTGTCATAGTATTATAACAAAAATACGGTTTTATGAAAAGACTTATTTATTGACGATTCTGTGAATTCTCTATATACTTTTCATATATGATCGATAAAATATTCTTTTTATTTTGTTAATTCTGAATATAGCAAGTAAAGAACATATGAAAAAAAAAATCTGACAGGCTGACGTCCGGCAGATTTTCTCAATTGAATCTGAATACTCACTCGATTTGGTTAAATACATAATCATGAAATTGCTATAAATACATAGAAAGCGAGAATCACATATGAACTCACATCCAAAATCAAAACATCCTCCTGTCAAAAACTCTTCTGCCCGCAGAAAAGATATCTACAAAAAATCAAAAGTATTATCAGGAAAAACGTCAGAAACTACTGATCGCCGCCGGAATTGGAGGTTTCATCCTGGTTTTTGTACTCATTCTGGCAGGAATTCGGGGGATGCAGCAACTATATGCAGGCCAAACAGACCACTGCCCAAAATGCGGTTTCCATGAACGCATCCGGTGACAGTAACCAAACAGCTGCCACAGATTCTCAAGAAACAGATTCATCTGATACCGCGATATCCGCTCCTGTTTCTCTGACTCTCAGTGTTGTCGGTGACTGCACCCTCGGAACAGATGAAACCTTCGATTACGATACCAGCTTAAATGCTTATTATGAGAATTATGGTGCCGATTATTTTCTTCAGAATGTAAGAAGTATTTTCTCTGCTGATGATCTGACCATTGCAAATTTCGAGGGAACACTTACTGATTCAGATGAACGGGAAGACAAAACATTTGCATTTAAAGCCCCTGCCTCCTATGCTTCTATTTTATCCGGCAGCTCCGTGGAAGCAGTAAATACTGCTAATAATCACAGCCACGATTATGGCGATCAGGGCTTTGATGATACCCTGGCAGCACTGGATGATGCAGGAATTGTTCATTTTCGGATATGACGAAACTGCTGTTATGGATATAAAGGAATCAAGGTAGGTATGGTAGGTATTTATGAACTGTATGATCATCTTGACCGGGAACAGCAGTTAAAAGATAATATTGCCAAAGTGCAGGCAGATGGTGCACAGCTGATCGTGGTAATCTTCCACTGGGGCAATGAAACAGAAACTGTTCCTGACAGTAACCAGACAACTCTTGGCCGCATGGCAATCGATCTGGGCGCTGATCTGGTATGTGGACATCACCCTCATGTACTTCAGGGTATTGAAACTTATAAGGGAAAGAATATTGTATACAGTCTTGGTAATTTCTGTTTTGGCGGCAACAGTTCCCCGAGCGATATGGATACCATGATCTACCAGCAGACCTTTACTATTGATGCTGATGGAGTAAAAAATGATAATGTAACCAATATTATTCCCTGTTCTATTTCCTCTGCTGCTTATGACGGATACAATAATTATCAGCCAACTCCTGCGGAAGGTGATGAAGCAACGCGTATCCTGGAGAAGATTAATGAACGAAGTTCGTGGATTTCTACTGCTGAGGGAACTACTTTTTACTGCGGAATATAATAACCGTAATACATCTACCAGCTCATCTGAATCAGATATTTCAAGTGAAAATTCTTCAGATACAGATTCTTCGGAGGATGATATTTTCGGATAATAATCTGATTGATATGAACTAAAATATGTTTAAAAATATACCGCAAAGTGGGGCGTGCAGATTACAGGAATGATTTTTTTAACACGCTCTAATGTGCTGATAAGTTTTTTCTTGGAGCAATCTTGTTGATATACTAAAATAAGCCGGGAAGTTTACATTTGAGCTTCCTGGCTTTTAGTTTTTTGTATTCCAATTATTCTATCTGAATTAATTTCCCAGATTCCTTCTTCAGACTCTACAGCTGCTATTCCATGATCATTACATGCCTTTGCCTGTATAAATTCTGGTTGAATGACCCAATGGTTCTTCTCGTCTATATAACCATATTTTCCATTTTTGTTTCGCTGCAGCGTATCCAATTTGGGTAAAGCTTCTTCCTCTTTCATATTGATAATCGATAACTTTCTTACCATCTGACGAAATATATCCCCATTTTCCATTCATTTCTACTGCCACAGGACCTACCGATAAAAAATGGAGCCGCATCTTCAAAAGCATCTTCACATATCTTTTTTTTCCATTCCAAGATATTTTTGTACCAACATACACGAAAACAACATTATTGTACGAACACATCTCACGTCCATCTACAACAATATTATCAAAATTAATCTGTCGTAACTTCCATATTATTATTTATAAGAGCCCACATCTCCTTTTTTCACTGCCGCAATTCCATTCAGAAATGGTAATGCCTGATCATACTCAAACGTTGATACCTTTATTAAAATCACTATCCAGATATCCCCATTTACCATCCCATTGTTTGCCGGTATAAACCCGTTACTTTCAATATTCCCCATATATTCATATTCATCAAAATACCGGATTTTCAACAATATTATTCTCTTTTATCTATGTAATACCATCTGCCATCTTTTTGTGCCGGTGCAAGTCCATTTCTCCAAAAATTTGATAAAATCATACTCCGCTGGAATTACTTCACGTCCCATTTCATCCAGATATCCCCATTTTTCATTCCTTTGCATTCTCATATATCCATCATACGTCTGGGTGAGCATTTCATATCCATCTGAAATAATCCTGTAACTGCCTTTTTTCTTCTGAATTGTTTATATAAGGCAAAATTTTATATCCTGCGGCAATTACGAGAAACAGCATACACACAACTGCAAAAGCACCTATCACACCCGCTGTTTTCGATTTTTTCCCTTGTTTTTCTCAGATGTATAGGCATGGGAACCTGAATTTCTACCTGTATGATACATCTTTCCGTTTTCAATTAACTCTGTTTTTTTCTGCATCCCTTTTTCCGTAATAATTCTTTGTCCCTGATTCCTGTCGTCTTTTTCTTTTCCAGTAAATCCAGGCTCTCATAGAGTTCCTCTGCATTTTTATTCGTTTTGGGGATTAAATTCACAGGCTTTTGTAAAGTATTTCCATGAATTCGTCCGTGACATTCTCAAGTTCAGGTATCCGGTATCCTGCCATTCTTTTATTAAGCGCCTCTTCTCTGTCAGAATACCTGATGGGTTTAGATATTGGAGGAAAAACGGCAGTCGATTATTATTTAAACATTTATATAACACCAGACCCAGAGAATAAACATCAACGCTCTCCCCGTATGCATTTCCATTATATACTTCCGGTGCCATATAGCTTACCGTTCCTTTTCTGGATAACCCGGACATTGTCTTCTCGATAGTCCTCGAAATTCCGAAATCACCCAGCTTAAAATTTCCAAATTCATCCACAAAAATATTCTGTGGTTTTACATCCCTGTGTACCAGTCCTCTGTTTCGTGCAAAGCCAACGCAGCACTTATATCCCTTCCAAGCTTTAAAACTTCCGTCTCATCCAGCATATGATTCGTCTGCCACTCCTGAAAGGGGGTATCAAAAGTTCCATCTTTAGCAAAATGTCCCATCCAACTTCCCCCCTATGTGGAATAACTGAATGGTCCTCATATGACACAATATTGGGATGCCCTTTTAGCTCTGACATGATCTCTATCTCATTAATAATCTGATCAACATACTTTTGAAAATATTCCGTTACGGATTTCTCATCTGTAGATGCATTACGCACTTCATAAACATCTGACGCAGATCTTGGAATTCTGATTACTTTAAGTGCTGAATATACATATGTTTTTGTTGTTATTTCTTTCTTATTGTTTTTTGTATTTTGAAATCACCTGACCGCTGGCTCCTTCACCAATCTTTTTCTCAACAATTACCCAGTCTCCAAAAACAACTGTACCTGTATGATATTCCATTTTTGCACCGCCCTCCATCTCAACATCAGCTTTCGTATTTTTTTATTTTATCTTGTGATATTTGTGATGTCAAGTTTGGT
>VOFJ01000800.1_pt1 | contig 10436 bp, 18 predicted proteins | sample 5384081 | NCBI WGS metagenome assembly VOFJ01 (sample SAMN12384729, study PRJNA508395) | human gut metagenome | isolation source: healthy gut I | host: Homo sapiens | reverse complement strand
CTTCTGCCGAGAGAGCCCTGTTTGTAAAAAGTGTAACCGCAATAGAGCTATTGAGGAAGTAATTAGAGTATTTCCTCTTCTGAGAATCCTGCCCGACAAGTACGTCATACGTGGCTGCTGCACCCCAGGGGCAAGTTTTTATCGCACTGCTCGCCACCTGTGTTCCGTTATGATATTCGTACATAACGCCTGCTGTGCGGTCGAATAACGAAAGCCACATGATGCCATTCAAGCCGGCATTACCTCGTTGTTGAATAAACTGATGCTTGAGTTGGTACATAACGAACGTCTGGAATAGTCAACTCAGTTTACTGAGAAGGTTCTGACGGAAACGTCCGGATTTACCTTTCAGCATGTCGGACAGAGATTTCAGCGGACGGTTTCAGGACCGGTTACCGGACGGCCGCGGCGGCCGTTATCAATCAGAGCATCTACCGCCTCCTGTAACATACGTTTCTCATTGCGGATGATGTCCGGCGCACCCAGATCAAGAAGACGCCTCAGACGATTGTTACGGTTGATGATACGACGGTACAGGTCATTCAGGTCAGATGTTGCAAAACGTCCTCCGTCAAGCTGTACCATAGGACGCAGATCCGGCGGAATAACCGGAATTGCAGTCATGATCATCCACTCCGGACGGTTTCCAGACTCACGGAAAGATTCTACAACTTCCAGTCTTTTGATGATCCTTGCACGTTTCTGTCCAGTTGCATCTTTTAATTCTGCCTTTCAGTTCAACAGAATCTTTCTCAAGATCAATTGCCTCAAGGAGCTCTTTGATAGATTCTGCGCCCATACCTACACGGAAATCATATCCATAAGCCTCACGGGCATCCTGGTATTCTTTCTCAGTCAGAGGACCTGTTTGTACTGCAGCTTGGAATCAGCCGGATCCAGTACAATATAGTTAGCAAAATATAAAACTTTTCTCCAATGTTCTCGGAGACATATCCAGGATCAGACCCATACGGGATGGAATTCCTTTAAAGTACCAGATATGAGACACCGGCGCTGCCAGTTCGATGTGTCCCATACGCTCTCTACGAACGGCAGATTTGGTTACTTCTACACCGCAGCTGTCACAGACAACGCCTTTATAGCGGATTTTTTTTATTTACCACAATGGCACTCCCAGTCCTTGCTTGGTCCGAAAATTCTTTCACAGAAAAGTCCGTCTTTCTCCGGTTTCAAGGTACGGTAGTTGATGGTTTCCGGTTTTGTAACCTCACCTCTTGACCACTCTCTGATCTTTTCCGGGGACGCCAGTCCGATTTTGAATGGCATCAAAAGTCATTGGCTGATATGTTTCATTGGTATTGGTTGATTCTGCCATGTATTCTTTTCCCCTTTCTACTCTTCGATATCATCGTAGGATCAAAATCGTCGATTTCGATTCAAGTAATCTTCTTCCTCGTCCTCGTCCACATCTACAAGTTCCTTCTCCGTCAAACTCCTGCTTGGTATAGCCGTGTTTGCCGAAGGATTCTTCTCTGTCCTCTGTGTCCTTGGGGAATCTCCCTCGATGACGGAACGAAGATCGGTATTCGCCGTAATCTACAGATTCTCCATGATCTGTAACTTCTGTCTTGTCATCCTTGAGCACACGTACATCCAGACCAAGGACTGAAGCTCTTTAAGAAGTACCTTAAAGGACTCAGGAATACCAGGCTCAGGGAATATTCTCGCCTTTGATGATGGCCTCGTATGTCTTCACACGGCCTACAACATCATCGGATTTCACGGTCAGGATCTCCTGGAGCGTGTAGGATGCGCCATACGCCTCCAGAGCCCAAACCTCCATTTCTCCGAAACGCTGGCCGCCGAACTGTGCTTTACCGCCCAGGGGCTGCTGGGTAACGAGAGAGTATGGGCCTGTGGAACGGGCATGAATCTTATCATCTACCAGATGGTGCAGTTTCAGATAGTGCATGTGTGTCCGATTGTGGTCGGACCGTCGAAGAACTCTCCGGTACGTCCGTCACGAAGCTGTACTTTACCATCTCTGGAAATCGGAACACCTTTCCACAATGCTCTGTGGGCTTTGTTCTCATCCAGATACTGCATTAACATCCGGTGCTAAAATGTCTTTGTATTTTGCTCCGGAACTCTTCCCAAAGTCTTCTGTGTTTACATAGTCGTTTGCAAGTTCCAGTGTATCCTGGATATCATGCTCGTTTGCACCATCGAATACCGGTGTGGAAATATTAAAGCCAAGTGCTTTGGCAGCAAGGCTTTAAGTGAATTTCCAGGACCTGTCCAATGTTCATTCGGGACGGCACACCCAGCGGGTTCAGCACGATGTCAAGTGGGCGTCCGTTCGGCAGGAACGGCATATCCTCTACAGGAAGTACACGGGAAACAACACCCTTGTTACCGTGACGACCTGCCATCTTGTCGCCGACAGAAATCTTTCTCTTCTGTGCGATATAAATGCGGACTGCCTGGTTTACTCCAGGGCTAAGTTCGTCGCCGTTCTCACGGGTAAATACTTTGGCGTCCACGATAATACCATACTCACCGTGCGGTACTTTTCAGGGAAGTATCACGTACTTCTCTTGCCTTTCTCACCGAAGATGGCACGCAGGAAACGTTCCTCAGCGGTCAGTTCAGTCTCTCCCTTAGGCGTCACCTTACCTACCAGAATATCACCGGCGCGAACCTCTGCACCGATACGGATAATACCGCGCTCATCCAGATCTTTTAATGCATCATCACCGACACCTGGGACGTCACGTGTAATCTCCTCTGGTCCTAACTTTGGTGTCACGTGCTTCTGCTTCATATTCTTCAATATGGATGGATGTATATACATCATCCTGTACCAGTCGTTCACTTAATAAACCGCATCCTCGTAGTTATAACCTTCCCAGGTCATGAAATCCGATTAAAGGATTCTTGCCGAGTGCAAGCTCACCATTAGCAGTAGATGGTACCGTCAGCAATTACTTCGCCAGCTTCTACATGATCACTCCCTTTGAACACGATCGGTCTCTGGTTGTAGCAGTTGCTCTGGTTGCTTCGCATGAACTTTAGTCAGATGATAATCATCTTTTGTACCGTCATCATTCTTAATACAGATATCTGGTTAGATGTGGAACGAAGTACTGTACCAGCTTTTTTGCAACAACGCAGACACCGGAGTCAACAGCTGCCTTGGCCTCCATACCTGTACCAACAACCGGAGCTTCTGTTGTAAGAAGAGGCACGGCCTGACGCTGCATGTTGGATCCCATCAGCGCACGGTTCGCATCGTCGTTCTGCAAGAACGGAATCATGGGGCAGTAGCTACAGAGAATACCATCTTCGGAGATACGTCCATGTAATCAAACATGGTGCTTCTCATATTCCTGTGTCTCATCGCAGATAACGACCAGAAACGGAATTTCTTACGAAATGTCCTTCTTCATCCAAGTGGCTTTTCATTTGCCTGTGCTATATGGTAATTATCCTCTTCATCCGCTGTCATGTAGACTACTTCGTCTGTGACACGAGGATTCTTTGGATCTGATTTATCAATCTTACGGTATGGAGCTTCAATGAAACCGTACTCATTAATACGCGCATAGCTTGCCAGAGAGTTGATCAGACCAATGTTCGGACCCTCAGGCGTCTCGATCGGGCACATTCTTCCGTAGTGGGAGTAGTGTACATCTCGCACCTCGAATCCGGCACGGTCTCGGGAAAAACCTCCCGGTCCAAGTGCAGATAAACGTCTCTTATGGGTCAACTCACCCAGAGGGTTGTTCTGATCCATAAACTGAGACAACTGAGAACTACCGAAGAACTCCTTGACACTGCAGCTGTAACAGGCTTAATATTGATCAGGGACTGCGGGGAAATGCTCTGCAATCCTGTGTTGTCATACTCTCACGTACAACTCTCTCCAGACGGGACAGACCGATACGATACTGGTTCTGTAACAGCTCACCACCTACGGCGCGGATACGACGGTTTGCCTAAGGTGGTCAATATCGTCATCATTTCCAATGCCCCACTCCAAGTGCCTATTGTAGTTGATGGAAGCAATGATATCTTCCTTGGTGATATGCTTCGGAACCAGTTCATGATACGTTTTTACGAATTGCTTCCTTGATATCTTCAAGGATTCATTTTCATCCAGAATCTTCTTTAATCCGGATAATATACCAGCTCAGTAATACCAACTTCCTTCGGTACTACGTCTACATAGGTAGTGAGGTCTACCATCATATTGGAAAGAACTTTTTTCATTTCTTTCTTCTGTCTGAGCAATATATACCGGAACAGCTGCGTTCTGAATCTCTTGTGCAAGCTCTCTGGTCAGCTCTGTTCCTTTTTTCTGCAATTACCGCTCCGGTAGTCTCAAGAACAACATCTTCAGCCAGCACTTTTCCGCGTAAACGGTTCTTAAATGCCAGCTTCTTGTTAAATTTATAACGTCCTACTTTCGCCAGATCATAACGTCTTGGGTCGAAAGAACATTGCATCATAATCAGGCTCTCTGCACTGTCAACAGAAAGAGGCTCGCCCGGACGAATCTTCTTATATAATTCCAGAAGACCTTCCTCGTAGCTTGTAGCAACGTCTTTTCCAAAAGATGCTAAAATCTTTGGCTCTTCGCCAAATAAATCTATAATTTCCTGGTTGGTTCCCAGTCCCAATGCACGGATAATACTGTGATTGGCACTTTTCTGGTTCTGTCAACACGAACATAGAAAATATCGTTTGAGTCTGTTTCATACTCTAACCATGCACCACGGTTAGGAATTACGGTACAGGAATAGAGTTCCTTACCTACTTTATCATGCGCAATGCCATAGTAAATACCAGGGGAACGAACCAACTGGCTTACGATAACACGCTCTGCTCCATTGATAACGAAGGTTCCGGTCTCTGTCATGAGAGGTAAATCGCCCATAAAAATCTCATGTTCATTAATTTCATCTGTTTCTTTGTTATACAGTCTGACTTTTACCTTCAAAGGAGCTGCATAAGTTGCGTCTCTCTGTTTACACTCTTCGGAATTGTATACTTCACATCATCCTCACATAATGTGAAATCCACAAATTCAAGCTAAGATGTCCGCTATAATCCTCAATCGGAGAGATATCTGCAAACACTTCTTTCAAACCCTCGTCTAAGAACCACTGATAAGAATCCTTCTGGACCTCAATCAGGTTTGGCATTTCCAATACCTCTTTTTGTCTTGAGTAACTCATACGTATGCCTTTTCCAGCCTTCACCGGACGTATTCTGTTTTTCTCCATTGACGTTTCACCTCTCGTTTTTTATTCTCAATCCACTAAATTTCAGCAAATTATATTCTTCGGGCTTCATTTCCTAAAAAGGATATAGTAAAGCCACCTCACCACAATAGTGCAACGTATATGATACCACAAGTAGTTTTCTAAAGTCAAGCATTATTTTCGCACAATATGCATATATTTTTTTCAATATTGGGGAATAATTTTCATCCTCGCAGTGATGCAGCCTGCCATCTGCGTTTTTTATAACTGCCTAACATCAGAAAAAGCAGCCATGAAATGCTTTTTTTCTTTGCATCCCATAGCTTTTTTCTTTACCCTTTTTTTCTTTATTTTTTCTATTCTATTACATATTTCATTATCTATTTTATTGCTTCCGGTTTTATTTTAAGTCCACATCCAGTTCTGCAATACTTTCACCTGCACCATTTTTGTTGGTTACGGATATATGGATTGTACTCTCTCCATTATAAAGCAGCATAATCCGTTCACTCTGGCTTCCATCCTCATTTTGGGGTAAACCGGCCGCCTAACCACCACATTGCATTACCTGCTTCGTCGGTAATAAATATATCCGGGTCATTATATGGGTCATTGTACGGTGCGCCGGTAATATCCGGGAGCTGCATGTCAACGATCAAGACGGCACCGGTTTTGATCACCTGACTTACTGCAACACCCATTATCTTCTTTATTTTACTGCGATGGTCTCATTCTTGGAAGTATCCACATGCACCGGGAAGGAGAGCTGCCAGTCTCCGCTTACTTTTGTGGTGGTCTGATATTCTCCATTTTCATCCCATGCATCGGAAAGATAGCCTTCCAAGGTGTCTATGCTCCAGGTTACGGTAAAATCTTTCAAGTCCGAAATATCAATCGGATTATCATTTTCATCAGTCAATGTTGATAAATCAATTTGTTCCATCTTCACATAGCTTCCGTCCTCTGCTTTTTCAAAAGGCTTCCCGATTGCCGACTGAATCAGGGTTTCATTGATAGAAACATTTTCCATCACCTTATCACGCTGCGGTCCCATAATCCAGTCTGATTCATTCAGTTTTTCATTGTCTGTGCTAAGGGTGGTTGTGTAGTAAAAAGCAGGTAACCATCGCAATACACATCCGAAACGCTTATCTTTACTCCACTCCGGTCTGTTTCCAGCACACACTGATCATCCGAAACCAATTCCGTGGACTCTTTTCCAATGGTAGAATAGATATCCGAAAGTTCCTTTTCATCTTTATCTCCCTGTGTTGCGCCAATCAGTTTTCCGATTGTGTTGCTGTAGATGCTGTCTGCCAGTGCAGAATTAGAAAATCCCGCCACTCCCACTGCGACTGCGCAGGCTGCCACCATTCCTGCCGCAATTTTTTCTTATATTTTTTTATTTTTCTTATTCCTTGTTTCCATGTTCATACGTTTTACCTCCATCCGGATTCTCGTTTTATACCGTTCCTTTTCTTCGGAGGATAACTCTTCTACTTCATATTCCTTCAAATCAATTTCCGCATCATTTAACATTTCATAGATTTTATCGTCTTTCATCTCTTCATGCCTCCTTCTGTTTCAAATACATGTTTCTCATTTTCCGCTTTCCTCTGGATACCCGGTTGTAAATGACATCTCTCGGAAGTCCGGTATCTTCGCTTATCTGCTCTACAGATTCTTCCTCTACAAATAATTTTCATAAATATTTTCCGGTCAAGAGGTTTCAGGCACAAAAAGCAATTGTTCTACTTCATGGCTTAATTCCCCTTCTATCAGTTGTTCTAACATCCTGTCATTTTCCGCCGCTGTCACATCATCCATACAAAGCTGTTCCAAGTCCCGCTTATATTTTCTAAGATAGTCGATGGCTGCGTACCGGGCAATGGCTGCCGCCCAGTTCTTGAAGCTGTTCTTCTTATCATTAAAAAGATGCTGCGTGTTCCCCAGATGGAAAGCAGCACATCGTTCATGCATTCTTCCTGTTTCTGTGGCATGGTAAATAAGTGTTTCCGGATGACTGCCTTAAGCAATCCACCATACATATCTATGACATAAATCAATGCTTCTTCATTATGCAATTGTAATTGCTGAATATAATTCTTCTCTGTTATCTTCATTGTTATCCTGCCTTTTGCTTCATGCACCATGGTTTGCATTTTTTTGCAGCTACACTTATTATTACGAATCTGATGTCTTAAATCTATCACTTTTATAAAAATATTTTCTATAAAACAAAGAACCTTCCAGCATTTCTGCCGGAAGGTTCTTCTTGTTGATGTCTCATTCTACTGGAAGCTATCCCAGTCTTTCTGCATAAATAAATATGTAATTAATGGGCACAATACTGCGCTGATGATACTTTTTACCACTCCAACCCCGCCAAAGATGTTGATTACCAGGCCGATTGCTGCACATGCAATCATCAGATAGAATCCAACCTTCTTCTGTGCAAACAAAATCAGACCGGCACCTACGATAATAAGCACTTCTGCAATGAGGCTGACAATCAGCAGCGGCTGAATGAGCATTAACGGAATCATCATTACTCCGGAAATGATATTGATTACAAATACAATCCAGAGCCATACCTTAAGTCCTGTGTTCATAACTAATCTCCTGTTCTTATATTGTTTTCAAGTTACGCTACTATTATTATTACATATTTTCTTTTTTTTTTTTTCGTCAATAGGTCTAAAGTCCTATCAAAACTACAAGAAAATCGGATCCATATTTCTATGAATCCGATTCCTATCATTCTAATTCAGTTGTGAATCAAAAATTATTTCAATGTTACTTTAGCACCTTCAGCTTCTAATTTAGCTTTGATGTCATCAGCTGTAGCTTTGTCAGCCTGCTCTTTAACGATCTTAGGAGCACCATCTACTAAGTCTTTAGCTTCTTTTAATCCTAAACCTGTTGCTTCACGAACAACTTTTTGATAACTTTAACTTTGTTTGGTCCAACTTCTGTTAGCTCTACGTCGAACTCTGTTTTCTCTTCAGCTGCTGCTGCTCCTCCACCTGCTGCTGCAACTACAACGCCTGCTGCTGCGGATACACCGAATTCTTCTTCACAAGCTTTTACTAAATCATTTAATTCTAATACGCTTAACTCTTTGATAGCTTCAATAATCTCAATTCTGCTATTGTTAATTTTGCCATTTTAATTTACCTCCGTTTTTTGGTTTTGTTTTCAATAAATTGGATTGGTTTGCAGATTATTATGCTGCTGGCTTCCTGTCTGCAGGAGCTTTGTCTACTGGTTGGAAGCTTCTTCTGCAGGTGCTGCCTCTTCTGCCTTAACTTCTACGTCTGCTGCGCCGCCTTTTTCTGCGAGCTGCTTCATAACACGTGCAAAGTTAGTGATCGGTGACTGTATGCTTCCAAGCAACTTGGAAAGTAATTCATCTCTGGATGGGATTGTAGCGATTGCTTTCATTCCATCTGCATCATAGAAGGTTCCTTCTACTACGCCGGCTTTAATCTCAAGTGCAGGAGCTGTCTTTGCAAATTTTGCAATTAATTCTTGCAGGTGCTGTTGCATCTGTTGTTGAAATAGCGAATGCGTTTGGTCCTTCAATACGTCGGAAAGGCTTTCAAATCAGTTCCTTTGATTGCAAAATTAACTAATGTATTCTTATAAACTTTGTAAGAAACACCAGCTTCTCTTAATGCTTTACGCAACTGAGTATCTTCTGCAACAAGTAAGTCCACGGTAGTCAACAACTACTACTGACTGTGCATCTTTGATGTTTTCAGAAATTTCCTGTACGATAGGCTGTTTAAGTTCTACTTTTGCCACGAATCGTGCACCTCCTTTTTTATTTTTTTGGGCATCTTGCGAAAGACAGTTGAGGTTTATCTTAAAAAATCCTCTCTGTGGAAAGACAGAGAGGTTTGAAAATCATAAATTTCAAATACATAAGATATCTGCATTTCCTCGGTAGGTTCTCTACGGTTACGCCTTACGGCACCTACTGTCTTCGGCAATATGCTTTGCTATTATAGCAATTAATATCTTGGATGTCAATAACAAAAAACTAAACAAGCTTCAGTGGGTTGATTTTACACCCGGTCCCATGGTAGGAGCTACAGAAACGCTCTTCATGTACTGACCTTTTAATGTAGCCGGTTTTGCTTTGTTTACGGCATCAATAAGAGTCTGGAAGTTGTCCGCTAATTGTTCTTCACTAAAGGATGCTTTTCCAATTGGCACATGGATAATATTTGCTTTGTCTAATCTATACTCAATTTTTCCGGCTTTGATATCGTTTACTGCCTTGGTAACGTCCATAGTAACAGTTCCAGCTTTTGGGTTTGGCATTGAGCCCTTCGGTCCAAGTACACGACCAAGACGTCCAACAACACCCATCATATCAGGAGTTGCAACAACAACGTCGAAGTCATGCCATCCTTCGTTCTGGATCTTCGGAATCAATTCCTCTCCACCAACGAAATCAGCACCTGCTGCCTGAGCCTCGTCTAATTTGGTTCCCTTTGCGAATACTAATACTTTTACAGCTTTACCAGTTCCGTGTGGTAATACAACTGCACCACGGATCTGCTGATCTGCGTGACGTCCGTCACATCCGGTACGAATGTGAACTTCAATAGTCTCATCAAATTTTGCAACGGCTGCTTTCTTTTTGCAAGTCCGATTGCTTCTGCCGGATCATATAAAGTTGCTCTATCAATTGATTTTTGCAGCTTCTAAATATTTCTTTCCTCTTTTCATTCTAAAAAACCTCCTGTGGTATTATCGGGAGTGGTACCCTCCCCACGTTTCCATTTAGTCCTCTACTTCGATTCCCATACTTCTTGCTGTTCCTGCGATCATGCTCATTGCAGCTTCAACAGATGCAGCATTTAAGTCTGGCATTTTCAGCTCAGCGATTTCCTGAAGCTTAGCTTTAGAAATCTTTGCAACTTTTTGTCTTGTTCGGAGTTGCAGATGCACTCTTTAAGTTGCAGGCCTTTTTTTCAGCAGTACTGCTGCTGGAGGAGTCTTTGTGATGAAGCTGAAGCTTCTGTCCGCATAAACAGTGATAACTACAGGAACAATTGTATCTCCCATATCTGCTGTTTTTTTTTGCATTAAACTGTTTTGTGAATTCCACAATATTCACACCATGCTGACCTAAAGCAGGTCCAACAGGTGGTGCCAGGTTGCTTTGCCGGCAGGGAATCTGCAATTTGATATATC
>VOFJ01000766.1_pt1 | contig 10438 bp, 14 predicted proteins | sample 5384081 | NCBI WGS metagenome assembly VOFJ01 (sample SAMN12384729, study PRJNA508395) | human gut metagenome | isolation source: healthy gut I | host: Homo sapiens | reverse complement strand
TAACGGCTGACAGCTTAGTTATTTTATCACTTTCGTGATAAATTGTCAAGCACTTTTTTGAAAGATTTTTGAGATTCATTTTTGATTCTGTCGAATCTCTCCGTTTGACGTCGTTTTTGAAGTATTTCATTCTGTCGGACGTCCGCCTGACAGTAATGTATTTTAGCACAGCATCCTTCAAAAAGCAAGCGTTTTTTACAAATTTTACGCCAAAATCATTCTTTTTACTTTTTTGCCCAGTTTTTTACATTTTTTATAGACACTTCCTCCCTTATTCCTCCAAAAGCCGGGCGCGCAGCCGGATCAGGATCTTACGTTCCCGCCTGGAGATCTGTACCTGTGTAGTATGCAGTGCTTTTGCAGTCTCGCTCTGGGTGCGGTTGCCATAAAAGCGCAGACGAATCAGTTGCTTGTCCTGCTCTGGCAGCGCTTCGATCACCTCTGCCAGACTGATCCGGTCTGCCAATGTTCCTCCTCCGGAGATTCCACCGGGATATCCAGCTGCCGGTCTCCATCCTCGCCGCCCTCCGGGGTCAGGCTCATGGCGGGCTGCGCGGCCTGTATGGCAAGGGCTACATTCTCTATCGGCTCGTCCAGCTGCTCAGTCAGCTGCTGCAAGGTAGGCTCTGCGCCGCACAGCTTCATAGTATGCTCCCGTGCAGCTTGCACCCGCATTCCCAGTTCCTTCAGGGAGCGGCTCACCTTGACCGTACCCCCATCCCGGAACAGCTTTTTGATTTCACCAAGGATCACCGGCACGGCATAGGTGGAAAAACACACGCCCCGGCTCTCGTCAAAATTATCATAGGCTTTGATGAGCCCCACGCAGCCCGCGCTGTACAGGTCGTCATACTCCATGCCTCGCCCACGGAATCTGCCCGCACAGGCATGCACCAGCCCCAGATTCTGCGTGATGAATGCTTCCCGCCGGGTCTTATCCGTTACCATATACCGGACCGCCTTTCCTTTTTATGTAGGCTCACGCCGGGACAAACGCTTGACTAGCAGCACCTTTGTTCCTTTGCCGGGCTTTGAGGTGACCTTTACCCTGTCCATAAAGCTTTGCATCACCGCAAAGCCCAGACCGGAGCGCTCTTCCGGGTTGCCGGTGGTGAACAATGGCTGCATGGCCTGCTCCACATTGGGGATGCCAATGCCCTTATCTGTAATGGTGATGTGCACCTCCCGGTCGGGGTAGACCGCAATGGTCATGCACACCGGCCCGATGCGCTCCGGGTAGGCGTGAACGATGCAGTTGGTCACCGCCTCGGACACTGCGGTTTTCAGGTCGGCCAGTTGGGGCACGGTTGGATCATACCGCGCCAGAAAGGCCGCCGTAACGCCGCGGGCGTAGGCCTCGTTGCTGCTGAGGGAATCGAACTGGATGCGGGTGCTGTTCTCTGCTTTCATTGCGCATTCTCCTTTTCTATATTCTCCGTACAGGGGATGCCCGCCAGCCGCAGGACTTTTTGCAGCTGCGCGGGGGCGTGCTGCAACCGCAGGCTCGTGCCCAGAACGCGGGCGCAGCGCTGCCGCCCAAGGATGAGCCCGATGCCGGAGGAATCCATGAACCCTACCCCGCCAAGATCGATAATTAAGGTGCGGGGACTGCGGCTGACCAGTGCATCGTCCAGCTGCATCCGCAGGCTCTGGGCGGCATCGTGGTCGATCTCGCCCGCCAGATAGGCATACAGGGTCTCCCCTGCCGCGCTGAAGGTCACCGTTGCCATTGCTTGTCCATCTCCTTTTTTACAAAATAAAAGATCCCGTACACATAACTTCAGTGTACGGGATCTTCGGGTTATTTTTTAGAAAAAGCTGTCGGCAGCTTACGCCTTTGCCAGCAGCTCGGCAGCTTCCAGCGCTGCCGCCTCGCTGCCGCAGACCAGCAGCCCACGGCGGGTGTTGGCGTGCGCCAGCTGCACCGCCTCGTCCAGACTGGTGCAGAGCTGGGCGTCAAAGTGATACTTTGCCTTCTCGGTCAGACGCTGGGTCAGCTGCTCCTCCACACCGGCGGGCGTGACGAGATACACCTTATCAAAGGGGCTCTCGCTCATGCCGGGCATGGTGGATTTATCCTTTTTCTGTTCCTCAGGGCTCAGGCCGGTCTCCAGCGCGGAGAAGAAGGCCTCCGCCCCCTCCTCCTCGGTCAGGCCGATGATAGCGCTCATATGGCGCACCTTGGCCATGTTCAGCACGCGCAGCAGCGCGGCAGCCTGCTGCGGGGTGCGGCAGGCATCCAGAATGACCAGCGGGCGCTGGGAAAGCACCCGAATGCTGCAACGGTTGTCCACGGCAGCAATGCCATCCAGAATGGCTTCATCGGAGATGTCCACCTCTTTGCGGCAGAGCGCCAGCGCCAGCTCCACCGCCATGGCGGCGTTGCCCGCGGCGTGACGTCCCAGAAAGGCCAGCGGCACTGTGTAGCCGCCGTAGTCCACCCGGCTGGCAAACTTTCTGCTTCCAGAAAGGTGATATCCTCCGGGTCCGGCACTACCAGCTCACAGTCGCACTTGCCCGCAGCCACAACCAGCTCACTGAGCACCGCCTTGGGCTGCTCCGGCGCGGTGACGCAGATGCTTTCCTTGCGCATCACGCCGCCTGCCAATGCAGCCAGACGTTCCACCGAGCGGCTCACGCCATCCGGGCCCACCGCTGTGACGGCGCACACCGGCATTTTTGGCAGCACCGCAGCCAGACCTGCATCCGGCAGCTCTACTACCGCCAGCGTGCAGCCGGCTTCGCCAAAGCAGTACGCAGCGGCAACAAGCTCTGCCGCCTGCAAAGGCAGCTCCTCATGGGCAGCAAGGGCATCGGCGGCGCGGCACAGCAGTGCTTCGTCCACCGGCTTGCCATCCACACGGATGCGGGCAGCAAGCGGCTCGCACCCGGCATGGTAGACACCGGCACGGATCCCCTGCGCGTGCAGAATGGCTGCCAGCAGACGCGCCACCGCCGTTTTACCGGCAGTGCCTGCCACACCCACGAACTGCACCTGCTGCACCGAGGCGGGCAGCAGTGCGCCCAGCTGCGCCGGGTCGGCAAAGCCGTCCGGCAGAGCTGCAAAATACTGATTTGCCTGTTGGATGGTCATTCGTGTCTCCTTTTTATGTGATAATACAGTCCCTCGCAGGCCAACAGCAGTACGATGGCAACAAGGATGCCGGCCAGAACACCGGCAGAATCCAGCCACACATCGGTGACTTGACTGCTGCGTCCCTCCGAGAAGAGCTGAATGGTCTCATCGGTCAGCGCCGTCAGCACACCGCCCAGCATGGGCACGGTGATATGCCGCAGCGGGTGACGGCTGTACACCCGCATACAGAGCATCAGCAGAAAGCCCTCCAGCGTATACTCGCAAAAGTGTGCCAGCTTGCGCACGATATGCATGGTCAGATGCTCTGCCAGCCCCGGCTGTCCCAAGCGGCGCAGGATGATGCGCATCCACGCCAGCACCCGGCCGCTGGAGTCGGTGGAGACCGTTGCCACCGCCATGGAGTTGGAAAAGATGAACCAGATGCAGGCGATGAGTGCAACGGTAAAGACCACACGTCCCGCAATGACCCACAGTGAGGTGCGTTCCGTATCGTTATAGCGTTCCACAGTCTCAGCCCAGAGCCTTAATGCTCTGCTCGATGTTGGCCAGCTTGTCCTGACTCTTGGCGAACTTTGTGCGGATCTCCTCCACCAGAGCCGCCGGGGCACGCTCCACAAACTTGGGGTTATTCAGCTGGTTGCCGAACATGGCCATTTCCTTTTCAGCCTTGGCCTTTTCCTTGTTCAGGCGAGCCAATTCTTTCTCTCGGTCGATGAGCTCCATCATGGGGATGAAGCCGCGGGCGGCGTGGGTGGACACCTGCACCATGCCATCGGTGCTGCCCTCGTACTTTTCGGTAAAGGTCACATCGGTGGCAAAGGCAAACTTGGCCAGATAGACCTGTGCGTTCTGGAAGGGGGCTGCATCGGCAGTTTCAATGATCATGCTGGTCTTTTTTGCGGGGTGCACGTTCATCTCGGCGCGCATGGTACGCACAGCCTTGATGTAATCCATCACCTTTTCAAAGGCTTCCTCTTCAGCGGCCCAGTTGTGAGCGGCGTCAAAGGTTGGCCATGCCTGCGTCATGATGGTCTCGGCAGAACCGGGCAGAGCCTGATACAGTTCCTCGGTGATGAAGGGCATGAAGGGATGCAGCAGCTTGAGCGCCTTATCCAGCACATACACCAGCACACGGCGGGCGGTGTCGGCCTGCTGTGCATCGCCGGAGTTCAGGCGGGGCTTTGCGATCTCGATGAACCAGTCGCAGTAGACATCCCAGATAAAGCTGTTGATCTTGGCAGCAGCCAGACCCATCTCATAGTGCTCCAGATTATCGGTCATGGCACCGGCCACCTGATTCAGCTTGGTCAGCACCCACTTGTCGCTCATGTCCAGCAGCTCTTCACAGGGCAGACCCGGCTCAAAGTCCTCGGGCAGGTTCATCAGCACAAAGCGGGTGGCGTTCCAGATCTTATTGGCGAAGTTGCGGGCGGCCTTCACCTTTTTTTCGATATAGCGCATATCGTTGCCCGGGGTGGAGCCGGTCACCAGCATAAAGCGCAGGGCATCCGCGCCGTACTGGTCGATGACCTCCAGCGGGTCTACGCCGTTGCCAAGGCTCTTGGACATCTTGCGGCCCTGACTGTCACGGACGATACCGTGGATGCAGACGGTATCAAACGGAGCCTTGCCGGTGTAAGCCAGACCGGAGAAGATCATGCGGCTGACCCAGAAGCCGATGATGTCGTATCCGGTGACCAAGGTGTTGGTGGGGTAGAAATACTTGAGGTCGGCGCTGTCCTCATTGGGCCAGCCCAGCGTGCTGAAGGGCCACAGCGCAGAAGAGAACCACGTATCCAGCGTGTCGGGGTCCCGGGTCAGCTTTGTGCTGCCGCACTTGGGGCAGGTGCAGGGAGCGGACTTTGCCACCACGGTCTCGCCGCAGTCGTCGCAGTACCAGGCCGGGATCTGGTGACCCCACCACAGCTGGCGGCTGATGCACCAGTCCCGGATGTTCTCCATCCAGTTCATATAGTTCTTGGTAAAGCGCTCGGGCACAAACTTGATCTCGCCCTTCTCCACGCTCTCGATGGCGGGCTTTGCCAGCGGCTCCATCTTGACGAACCACTGCTTGGAGATCATGGGCTCGATGGTGGAGTGGCAGCGGTAGCAGGTGCCCACCTCGTGCTTCAGGGGCTCGATCTCCTTCAGGAAGCCGCCCTCCTTCAGGTCAGCCAGAATGGCCTTGCGTGCCTCCAGCGTAGTCATGCCGGCGTACTTGCCGCAGTCCAGCACATCGGGCTCGTTGACGGTGTTCTTACCGGCAGCAAACAGAGCATCGGCGGCAGCCTTGTCGGCAGCGCCGGTCATGTGGCCGTCATAAGTGAACACGCGCACGATGGGCACGGTCGTGGCGCAGACCGACCTCGAAGTCATTGGGGTCGTGGGCGGGGGTGATCTTTACGACGCCGGTGCCCTTTTCCATATCGGCGTGCTCATCGCAGACGATGGGGATTTCCTTATTCAGCAGCGGCAGGATGACATGGCAGCCGTGCAGGTGGGCATAGCGGGGATCCTCGCCATTGATGGCCACGGCGGTATCACCCAGCATGGTTTCGGGACGGGTGGTGGCCAGCTCCAGCTGCTCGCCGGTCTCCTTGACGGTGTAGAGCAGATGCCAGAAGCTGCCGTCCTGCTCCTCGTATTCTACCTCGGCATCGCTGATGGAGGTATTGCAGGTGGGGCACCAGTTGACCATGCGGTTGCCGCGGTAGATGAGGCCCTGATCGTACAGGCGCACGAACACTTCCTTGACAGCCTCAGAGCAGCCTTCGTCCATGGTAAAGCGCTCGCGCTCCCAGTCGCAGCTGCTGCCCAGCTTCTTCAGCTGGCTGACGATGCGGTTGTTGCCCGTACTTGGTCTTCCATGCCCAGGCGCGCTCCAGAAAACCATCGCGGCCGACCATCTCCTTGGTCAAGCCCTCGGCGCGCATAGCTTCCACCACCTTGGCTTCGGTAGCAATGGAGGCGTGGTCGGTGCCGGGCACCCACAGGGCGGCATAGCCCTGCATCCGCTTGGTGCGGATGAGGATATCCTGCATGGTGTTATCCACCGCATGGCCCATGTGCAGCTGACCGGTAACGTTCGGTGGCGGCATCACGATGGTATAAGGTTTCTTGTCCGGATCGGCCTTCGTGTGGAAGTAGCCGCCGTCCAGCCAGAACTGGTAGATACGATCTTCCACCTGACTGGGATCGTACTGCTTTGCAAGCTCTTTCATAGTGTCCTCCCAAAAATTTGATGAAGTGGGACGCAAAAAGCCGCCCCACGGAGCGTTCCATGGGACGGCTGTAAATACATGACCGCGGTACCACCCAAATTGCGCGGAAGGTTCCGCGCCCCTTGATGCCCCCCCTGTAACGTAGGGCAGACCCGAAAGCGGCTTACCGGCAAGGCTCACCGCTCCTGCTCCAAAGTGACAGTGCCCCGCCGGTATCCCGCCGGGTTTTCAGCTGCCCCCGGCTCTCTGTGCGGCTCCAGACGATGCACACTCTTTTTTTTCAACGCATTTATAAAAAAGAATATAACGTTTTTTGTGGGATTTGTCAATCAGTTTTTCAAACCTTTCACCCACCGCACCAGCTTCCATGCCTTTGCGCCCAGATGCGGGCAGTAGCTTACCATCAGCGCCTGCAGCTTCTGGCTTTGATTTCCCGGCGGAATCTCCCACGCAGCATGACGGTGCAGCTTTGCTGTTTTCAGCAGCATTTTTTCCTTCTCGGAATCCCGCTCCGGCTGGTTGACCAGCCGGAAATATACCTCGGCGCAGGACATGACGCAGCGCTGTTCCGTAGTGCTGCGGAAGGGGTCCGGCTGCCCCTTTACCAGCTGCCAGATCTGTTCCCACGCCAGTGCCGCCGTGTAAAAGCGCAGGCTCGGCTCCTGCCGCACGGCAGAGCTTGGACGTTCAAGGTAAGCATACAGCGGGCAGTTCAAAAATGCCAGACTGCCTGCCTTGAGGAATTCCGTTACAAAGAACAGGGCATCCTCCCCGTAGAACAGCGCCGGGTCAAAGCGAACATCCTGCAGCACCTCCCGGTGGGTCAGCATCCGCCAGCAGTGCCCGCCGCTCCATTCCTGCATCCACGAGTAGTTTTCCGTCGTGATTTTCTGCGGTGCCGGGCACTCCGTCACCGTCCACAGAGTCTCGTTTTCCCGTATGCTGCGGTAGCGGCACATGGCAATGCGGGTACCGCAGCTGCACAAAGCATCGTACAGCCATTCCAGATACTGCGGCAGCACAAGGTCGTCGGAATCCACAAAGCAGATATACTCGCCCCTTGCCTGCTCCAGCCCAAAATTGCGTGCCGAGGACACCCCACCGTTTTCCTTGCGGAAAATGCGCACCCGGGCATCCTGTGCCGCATACTGCTGCAAAATTTCCCAGCATTTATCCGGCGAACCGTCATCCACAAGGAGCAGTTCAAAATTCTGATACGTCTGCGCCAACAAGCTGTCCAGACATGCAGGCAGATACTTTTCCACCTTATAAACTGGCACGATCACCGAGATCAGGGGGATTTTTTCTGTATTCATCCGGCTCTCCTTTTTAAAATTTCCAACCCACGCCGCTTCAGCTCCGTGTACTCCACGCTGCGCCGGTAGAGCAATACGATCACTCCTGCAAACACCGCCGTATAAAGCAGCCCATCCAGAATAAAAATACCGAAATTGCCCACCGGGAACCGCTGCACCCACAGCACCGCTGCCGCAGAGACCGCTGCTGTAAGGAGTGTGCGCTTCAGATACTCTGCAAAATAATCCCGAAGTTTCTTCTGCCATGCATCCTGAACGCCATACTTCAAAAAAGATGTAGGGTTCTACCCAGGCACAGGTACACAGCGGTGCTGATGATGGTGCCCCAGATAATGCCGGTCACGCCGTACTGCCGCACCAGTACAAGCGAGGCCACCAGATTGATGATGGATTCCGCCACCGCTTTGTAGCGGTCGTTCCAGAACAGCCCCATGGCCTCCCGGAACAGCAGATTCGTCTGCCGCATTCGTGTAATGTAAAACTCTGCCACAATGACCATCACGGTGGTCATCGAAAAACAGTATTTCCCGCCAAACAACAGCGTGATAAAGGGGTTAAACAGCATCATCAGCCCGCCGGTCAGGTAGGCGGACATGACAAAAAGAACATAAAATCCATTTCCTTATAGATTTTATACAGCCGGTCCGAATTTTCCATTACTGCAAAATTGCCGATACTGCCGGAAAAAGCCACAGCAAATTTTCCCATCAGGTTGTTCAGTGCATTGATCACCAACCGGTAATTGGAGTAAAGGCCCACCGTCGCAAGGCCAATAAAGGAGGACATCAGCAGACTGTCCGTATTGCGCACGATGATGGTTGACAGCTTGTGCATACTCATGGCACCGATATTTTTCAGGATGCCGTTCCGCTCCTCCCTTTCTGGCAGCTCATGGCATTCCTTCAGGTATGGAAACTCCTTGTCCACCATGCGGGAAACCATAATGTTGGGTAAAAACTGTATCGCCTGCTGAACCGCCAGATACAGGATGAAGTTCCGGGTCAACAGCAGCACTGTGATCTGCGAAACAGTCTTGATGCACTCGCACGCCATACTCCATCCTGCGCAGATATAGCCTTTCTGGTAGGCCTGATAGATGGAATTTTTATAACTCAGCAGATAGGAACTTGCTGAACCGAGCACATATATCATATAGATCAGGGTGATATGTTCAATGCCCTCGCCGCCCTTGATGAGGTAGGGCAGAAACGGCAGCAGCACCAACCCGAACAGCAACACCGAGACTGCCACCGCCCGGTACATCCACTTGTACAGGTTCATCAGCCGCGCCAGTTTCTGCTCGTCATCCCGGGCTGCCGGTTCATACATGCTGAACACCATAGCCGTACCGATGCCCAGCTCCGCAAAATTAAGGATGCTGAGCACATCGGTAAACAGGCCGTTGACCCCCAGATATTCCGCTGAAAGGCAGCGGATGAACACCATCCGGTTGATGAAGGACAGCAGCATCGTCAAAAACTGCCCGCCGATGTTAAACAGCATATTGATGATCGAATAATGTGTTCTCATGCGATTTTTAATTCTCCCCTGCCTTTGATGTTCCGCAGCCACATATATTCCCGCGGAAATAGCCGCAACAGCAGGCTTTGCAGCCAGAGTCCCGCCGGAACGGTACAATACTGCCGCGTCCGGTCCACCACATCAAACTGCATCCGCAGCATTTCCCGGCTGCGGGGTGCCTTGCGCAGCGCCGGGGGCAGCTGCCGGTACACCCGGCTCACGCTGCCCATCGTAAACTTTGCCGCATTTGCCAGCGCATCGTATACCTCGTTTTCCACGAGGCAGTTCCAATACCGCTGTGCGGCCTCGGCAGCATCGAAATGGCGCAGCGTTTTGCTTCCGTTCATAATGCTGCTGCCGCGCTGCACATAATAATACAGCTCCTTTGGCACCACCACGGCCTTTTTGGTGTTCAGACAGATTTCTGGGAGCACAAAAATATCCTCGTTCAGCTTACCCTCCGGGTAGCGCAGCTGCGCAAAGATAGCGCGGCGGTACAGCTTGTTCCACGCAGGCTGCGCCATCGTATTCGTGGCTCTTTTCAGCAGTTCCCGCCCGGTAAAGATCCGCTGTGCAAGCCCGGTGTACGGCGGCAGGCAGGGTATGCCTGCCTCGTCCACCGCAGCGTAATCGCACAGGGCAAGGTCTGCCCCGGTGCTTTGCACGGCCTTGTACAGTGTTTCGTACATTTCCGGTGCAATATAGTCGTCGGAATCCACAAAGCCGATCCACTCGCCCCTTGCCACATCCAGCCCGGCATTGCGGGCAGCAGAAAGCCCGCCGTTTTTCTGGTGAAGCACCCGGATGCGGGCATCTTTCGCGGCAGCGGCATCACACAGCGCAGGGCAACTGTCCGGCGAACCGTCCTCCACAAGGATCAGCTCAAAGTCCGTAAAGGTCTGCGCCAGAATGGAATCGATGCATTTTTGCAGATAGTTTTCCACCTTGTACACCGGCACAATGATGCTGAGCAATGGTTTTTCGCAGGGCACAGCGTGTTCCTCCCGTTTTATCTTTTCAGTCCGTCACCTCGGTGCGCAGGCGGGCAATGAGCCGTTCCATCAGCGCCACCCGGTTGAAGGGGGTCATCAGGTAAAAGCCATCTGCATAGGGTGCAGCCGCCTTAGCTGCCTGCACCGAGACTTCCAGTCAAGCTCCTCGCCTGCGGCACGGTCCAGCCCCTCAAACCTTTGGATGATGGCATCATCCACATGGATGCCGTTGACCTCGTTTTCCATAAAGATGGCATTGCGCTGGCTGACCACCGGCAGGATGCCCGCCAG